>VOFC01000425.1_pt1 | contig 60000 bp, 75 predicted proteins | sample 5384161 | NCBI WGS metagenome assembly VOFC01 (sample SAMN12384722, study PRJNA508395) | human gut metagenome | isolation source: healthy gut B | host: Homo sapiens
TCGCCTGTACCTGAGTCCAGGTCCATCATGTAACCGTCAAGTGACTGTGAGGATGTCACGGTGATGTTACCTGTACCGCCGTCGATATCCATCTCGTCAAAGACACAGTTTTCAAAGCTAAGGTTGCCGGTTCCGCCATCCACATCACATGTGGTGAAGCTGCAGTCTGTGACATATAAATCGCCTATGCCGGTGTCAAATTCTGCATCGGCTACGGTCAGGGAATTAAGGTTTACCTCGCCTACGCCGGTATCAAGGGAGAGCTTGTTCAATGCTGCGCCCTCAGGAATGGTAACAGTGATTTCACTCGTGGTGTTTCTTCTGTAGTTGGCTCCATTGCTCTGTGATATTGTGAGGGTATCGCCTGTGCTCTTAACCTTTGGAACCAGACGCTTGTTGCATTTGTATGAGACCATATAGCTGTCACCGGTTTTCACGTTGATGTTCGATATGGTTGTATCAAATACCAGGTTTGAAAATTCATCGACTGAAAGTTCCTCTGTGCATACGTTTCCGAGAGACTTGTCTGAGCGCGGAATCAGATTGTCAAACAGGCCTAGGGCAAAGCCCCCGATATGGTAGAGACTCCCGGCGATGATGCAGACCACGGTAATTATTGTAATTATTATTAGATATATATTCTTTTTCATGACTTGTCTCCATTTCTGAATTATCTTGTTGCATAATTTGTTTTGTGATTATTCAAAATATGCTACACACATTTTTGACTGTCTTGGTTTCCATTAATTTCCATGTTTATCGCCGAGCAGATTTTCCACCAGCGAATTGATGATTGCAGCTACTGGCCAGATAATCCATGTGATACCCCAGTCAAAGGTAATAAAACTCCAGCATAGATAAATGCATGTGACTGTTGACCAGTAGACTGACATGATTGCAGCCACAACAGGGTTTTCATAGTGCACCTTGCCATCGTGTGAATTGGCAAAATTACCGCCCATAGTCTGTGCTCCGTTCAGGGAAAGAAGCTTGTCAAAGCTAGATTTCTTCATGTTTGTGAATACTATCATGAATACACCGATTGCTATAAACACGAGCACGAGTCCGCCTGAAAGTGAGTCTGCGAAGGTGCTTTTGGTGTTCAGTGAGCTGATTATGATTGCCGGCACTGCGCAGAGTATGCAGAGCATGATACCCACTGTTAAAAGCATCGCATGTGTGGAGCGGTAGCTTTCCTTTCGCTCGATGACCCAGTTTGCTGTTTCAAAGTCTATGCAGTAAGGCTCTTTTTTTCAGGTAGCTCCATTTAGATGAGAGAGAACCTGAGAAGATAAAGAAGCCGACTGCCACAGCGATACAAACGAACAGGAACGTGATGCCGATTGCATCAGATGCGTCCGGTGAAGCGAGTGAACGCGGAATGCATTCGCTGAATATCGGTCCAAGACTTGCGATTATGCAAACAGCACTCCAAAGGCAGTGAGATATGCGTGCTTTGCTGAATCCCTGAGAAATGCAGCTGCAGTTTCGTGTGAGAGTGTATTGGCGGCAGGCATTTGCCTGGCTAGGATCCACGAAGCTCTTGATGCCAAGTGAGTCAGCAAGCTCGTCAAGATTTCCAAACTCTGATATGACTATGCCTATGGCTTCGTTGTCAGATTTGCCCTCTGATATTAATTCGTTGTATTTATCCTCCATCATCTGATAGAGCTCATATTTGGCTTTTTGCACCTCGGGGGTATTCGGGAGGTGCGAAAACATATTTTCCAGATAATTCTTTATAGTTTCCATAAAATGTCTCCTTTAAAATCGTATAAATTTGCTTACTACATCAAGTGTCAGCTTCCATTCCTCGCATTTCATCCTGTAAATATTCTCTGCCGGCATCGGTAATCTGATAGTAGGTCCGCCTTTTGCCGCTTGCATTGTCGCTCGAAGAGAATGATGTGATATAACCGTTTTCTCAAGGCGGGTAAATGCAGAGTAGAGAGTTGTTTCTTTTATGACGTATTTTTCCTCGGATATCAGCTTTATCTGCTTTGAAATCTCGTAGCCGTAGGATGGTCTGTCGAGGAGCAGGTAGAGTATGATGGTATCGTTGTATCCGCGGATGACATCGCTGCTTATATTGAGCATTATTCACCTCCTGTATCAAGTGTTTAATTTCATCTTAAAATTATTCAATACTACGAGTAACATACTACGAGTGTCATACTATGTCTGTCGTAGTAAACATATCACATGTTGTTTTTCATGTCAACCATGATTTTAAAATAATTAGTTGTGTAAGTCTGTATAAAATTTGTTTTGTAAAAAATGTTCCGGGTGTTTTGATTATTTTAAAAAGTTAGCCATTCCGTACAAAGATTAGCGGTAAAATACATTGACACAGCCCATGTCATTTGATATATTTTTTTTAGAAGCAAAGGCGATTAATTAAATACACACTACCTCTGAGGGAGTAGTTCGCGTATCATTACATATACGTGGTTTGTCAACAGACCGGTCAATAGACCTGGCAAACATTAAAGAATGAGACTCAAGTATGCAGCACACAATAAAGCTATATAAGCCATAAATTATGGCTTTATAAGGTTTCGTGTCTGCATGCGAGGGTCTCATTTTTCATATGGAGCGTTCATGTTGCTGATAACACTGTTAGGTGTGAACAGTAACGCATTCATATGCTTATCCGGGAGAATTTAATCGCCGCACATTAGGCAAAAGGGAGAAAAATATGGTATTATTTATTGAAATCCTGCTCATAGGAGTAGGTTTGTCAATGGACGCCTTCGCAGTATCCATCTGCAAGGGACTTGGAATGACAAAGGTAAACAGAAAGCAGGCGCTGACAATCGGTCTGTATTTCGGAGGATTTCAGGCGCTCATGCCGTTTATCGGCTATATGCTGGGCATCCGCTTTGAGAAGTACATCACAAGCATTGACCACTGGATAGCATTCATCCTGTTAGGATTTATCGGTGGAAAGATGGTTTATGAGGCAGTAAAGGAAAAGGATGATGACGCGGTCGTGGAAAAAGACCTGGCGCTCAATCAGGGAGAGATGTTTCTGCTTGCAATTGCGACAAGCATCGATGCGCTTGCAGTCGGAATCATGTTTGCATTTACCTATGACAGCTTAAACATCTACTGGGCTATTGCAATCATCGGACTTACAACCTTCGTGCTCTCAATCATCGGAGTCATAGTCGGAAACTTTTTCGGCAATAAATATAAAAAGAAATCAGAGATAGCCGGAGGAATCATTCTCATACTCATAGGTGTGAAGATATTGCTTGAGCACCTGGGTATTATAAGCTTTTTAAAAAATAAAAAAATGGAGGATTCAACATGGAAAATTTCATCAATAATGCACCGTTTATAGTGGTGCTGCTCTGCCTCATAGTGGGCTTTGTGTTTTTGGTAAAGGGCGCAGACCTGTTCGTGGAGGGCAGCTCAAGCGTGGCAAAGCGCTTCAAGGTGCCGTCACTTATCATTGGACTGACAATTGTTGCGATGGGAACCTCGCTTCCTGAAACAGCGGTCAGTGTGGCAGCATCCATAGCACACAACAATACGCTTGCAGTCAGCAACGTGACAGGCTCAAACATATTTAACCTTATGGTAGTAATCGGCGTGTGCGCTTTGATGACACCGATAGTGGTGGATGGAGCATCATTAAAAAGGGATTTCCCATTCTCGATGATATGTGCCATTTTACTTCTTGTCATGGGAACAATCGGCATGATACTCGGCAGAGTGGACGGAATAATACTGCTCGGCTGCTTTGCAGGATACATTTTCTACCTTATCAGACACACATTAAAGCAGAACAGGCAGTCATCAGATGAGGAGGTCGATGAGATACCTCTCATCTCAATGCCAAAAGCAGTGATTTTCATTCTAATCGGAGCTGTCGGTATTGCAGTAGGCGGAGATGTCGTAGTAGACAGTGCAAGCCGCAGCGATTGACCTTGGAATGAGCCAGACACTCGTCGGACTAACCATCGTATCTATCGGAACATCGCTTCCGGAGCTTGTGACATCAATAGTCGCAGCCAGAAAAAATGAGGTCGATATGGCTCTCGGAAATGCCGTCGGCTCATGTATTTTCAACATACTCATGGTGCTCGGAATTGCATCAGCCATCAGCCCGATAGCATTCATACAGGAAAATATCATAGATATTATAGTGCTTGTGGTATTTTCACTCATCGTGTGGATTATGGCGTGGACAAAACGTGAGATAAAAAGAGGCGAGGGCATTATCATGCTGCTAATGTATGCGGCATATACAGCGTATATTATTATACGATAGGGTAAAATACCTTTTGAACCTTTAATGCATAATATTACTTAGAAAATGTGCAGATACTTATTGAGTATCTGCATATTTTTTAGTCAAATATATGCATAAAGGAGGAAAATATGCAACAAAATATGTCAATGCAAAATATATCAATAGTAAATAGAAAATTTCCCACAAATTTTACACAGCCACCTCAATATATTTTCAATTATTTGTTATGCTTATAAGTGCAGAAATAAAGATTACAAAACATGTACGAATATTTTTATGAAAAGCAGACTATAATTTATGATTAAGTAACAAAACAGGAGGCAATAATTTGACATACGATGAGATAAAAAAGAATAAGGAGGTCTGTGAATGTTTAAAGAAAGGGAATGAAAACCTTGGAGTATTGGGCTTTACAGACCATTCGGCAGCTCATTGCACAATGGTAGCCAAAAGAGCAGCATATATATTAAAGAAATTCGGTTACAGCGAATCTGATATTGAAATGGTAAAAATCGCGGGATTTATGCATGATATCGGAAATGTGGTAAACAGAAGCCGTCATGCGGAATATGGTGCAATACTGGCAAACGAGATACTCAAAGAAACAGATATGAGTCTGAAGGATAGGATAACGGTTGTGTCTGCGATAGGACATCATGATGAGTCAACCGGAGGGGCAACGGATCCTATTTCAGCAGCACTCATCATAGCAGATAAAACCGATGTGCGCAGAAACCGTGTAAGGAACAAGGCAAAAAAGAAAATTTTGATATACACGACAGGGTAAATTATGCAGTAACAGATGCAGCTCTTAAGATAAATATGGATAAAAAAGTCATAGCGCTTAATCTGCAGATTGATACGAAAATCTGCTCTATGTATGAGTATTTTGAAATTTTCTTAGGTCGAATGATGATGTGTCGTGGCGCAGCAGAGGTGCTAGGTGCAACTTTTAAGCTTACGGCAAATGGTTCAAAGGTGTTGTAGAAAATCGGATTTCAGATGGATAGGTTATCCTTTTTGTTGATGAATTAATTCAAGGATTCAGAATAGGTATTATAACAGTGGCAGAGTATACGTCATTTTCATGATGTATTACGCAGAAGCCACCACATGCCTCGGCTGAGTCCTTTACGTTTGCAGGCAGAAGTATACACGATATGCAGCTTGTGAAGGTAATGACTTATACACCGAAGACACAAATGTTTTCACAACAAAAAGGTAAAAAGACAAAATTGTATTGGCTTCCATATCAGTTTGCTAAAAATGATACATACTATATAGTTTCGGATAACGTGATAAATGGTGAAGAAAGAACATGTGCAAATAGAATTTTATTGGATATTGGTGAGGCACAAAACGTACATTATCCAATTTTAAATGATGAATATAATGGTAAGACTCTTATAGTGAAGAGAAATGGAAGAATTTTATATGTGTTGGAAATGTAACTGTGACAGATGATAGCGGGGAGTCATTTTCGGAGCATATATCATATACGGATCACTCGGTCTTTAACTAAAATATAAAAAATCTCCGGTATTACCGCAATTCTACCACCGAGGGGTGTCAATTTTCTCCTGCTTATTATATAATCAGGCTACAAAATGATACGAACAGGAGGGACTGGTTATGGACACGGTAAAGATCGGAAAATACATAGCACAGAAGAGAAAAAACCTCGGACTTACCCAGAGAGATATAGCAGAGCAGCTTGGAATGAGTGACAAATCCGTATCCAAATGGGAGCGGGGGGGTTCACTTAGATAAAGATACCACACCAATCCCACGCTGACTTTTGCTCAACCAATACAGCCGGAGGGCTGGATAACAAGAAAAGGCGGTATGCGCCCCGTGGAGGGGTAGCATATCGCCTTTTCTTGTGGGGGTTTCCAAAGGGGGCAACGCCCCCATTTGGCACACGACTTTGCGAAGCAAAGTGTAGTGTGTTATACGCTCTGTCGGCGTTGTCGTGAAAATGCCGTTGCCGCCGGGGAGGGCAAGGGCATTTGAAGCGGCAAGATTTGAAGCGGCAAGAAAACAGGGCTGTGCTTGCGTGGCGTGGAGCCGCAAGCGCAGGTCTGGTTTCATCAGCAGACAGGGCGTATATGAAAGCCCCCGTTCCTCGTCCTACGCTCCGACTTGTGGACAAAGTGTCCCGAAGTTGTGGCTACACTCCCGGAAAAGTAACAGGACAGCGGGTAACCGTCAAGGCTGAAATGAACGGGGTTACACCCGGCCTTGACCGCCGCCCGCCGCCCCGCTGGATGGGTGGACAAGGCGGCCAATCCCTCAAAGTGCTTGTCCGCGCTCTTTCTGATTTTGAGGTATTCAGTTTTTCAAAATTGAATAATCAAAATAAATTTTTTCGATTGAAAAAATTTTATTTGTTATCATCTTCAATGCCATATTTTTTCTTTTGCCGAATCACATAATTACTGATTTTTTCATCATATAGTGGATACTGGTAATCCAACTGGCATGCCACTTCTGACGAAACCTCCCGGAACAATGCCATACATTGTTCAAAGGATTCCCACATATGGGGATAGGAATCCATATTATAAGTGGACATAAGTCGTTCCCACAATTCCTCTGGGACATATTGCTTCATAAATTTATAGTTTTTTCCCAAACTGAAATGAAATCCCTGTTTGATACCAATCAGCCAGGAAATCATGCGAAGCAATTCTTTTCGTACTATATCATTCATATGGTCAATAGCAAAAAGAATTTCTTTGCGGCATAAGCCCTTTACTACATATGTTGTAGTATTCCAAAATTCATTACAGCAATCGTCAAACATTCTTTGAGTAGGCTTCTGCAAGTGGTAGTCTATATCCGTTGGTATTGGCGGCTTTACGATACGGTTGTCTTTATCCAACAGTAACTTTACCAGTTTATCCCATGTAAAATATTCGTCTATCAGTTCCAGCGGCAGCAAAGTTAAATCTATCTTAACATCATCAGTAAACAGCATTAAATATGAAAATCCCTTTTCTACAGCTGGAAATAATTCCATATCTTCCGGCTTTTGCAGAATCAACCTTTCACCAAATATATCTAGCCATTTATCATCACTTGTGAAGCTATCCATATCCGTAACAAAAAAAGTAATATCAAAATCCTGAAAATCATCAGGCGGAATATTTGTATTTGTTCTAGATCCTTCCAAAGTAACCATGCGAATGCGTTTGTCTGTTTTTGCAAAATTCAAAACAATATCATAAACTTCCTTTTCTGATCTCATTTTTATCTCCTCCAATTATTGAAATAGGTGTGAAGCCATTTTAGGGCTTTCCCGCCTTGATTACCCTTTAGCAAAGACGGGCGGGACTGTCAACGGCGGCGCATGAAATGCGCCGTTCATCTTGACCGTTGACTGGCTCGGCTGGCTTTGCTATTTTCTCGATGAAAAACAATTTATTCGTATTTATTTCCATCATTGTCATAGTAAGCCACATGAATGGAATACTCTTTTTCTGGGTTTTTAATTGAGATAATATCCATATCATCTGTGTTGTATCTCAATGTATCTTGCACTTGTCCATTTATTGTATAAGTGATTTCAGCATACTCTGTTTTAGCACCATTAAACCAAATTAAATCATACCATTCTCCGTTTATTGCAACGCCACCGACAATAATCTCATCACTATTTCGGTTTGTTGATGTACTAAATTTGTAATCTCCATTTCCTGTTGGTTCAAAGATGGCAAGTGTAGATTTATTATCTGCACTATATGCTCCACTCACGATATAACCGCCAAGTTCCAGTTCTTTTGCAATAGTCCATTCATTCCCCTTTGAAATTGCGGTGTTCAGTATGCTTTCTCTGCTGGTAATGGTATCTCCTTTGGGAGTTAAACTAAAGAAATATAAAAAAGCGGCAGCAACGCAAATAACAGTCGCTGAAATTATCAGTAACCACTTTTTCATAACCAATACCTCCATATAATCTGATTTATTATTCTCTTACTTGCGTCCCCGCTGCGGCTTTGGATTTTTCAGCAAATCCGATTTCTGTGCAATCTTTTTTCAACCACTTCTTTTCTTCCTCTGACAGTTTCCCATAGTTCAGCTTGAGCCGCTTACAGATAAACATCATAGCCGCCTGCTCCGGGTCGCTGTCCGGGCTGGTGGTTTCCTCGGCGGTCTGTAAGAAATCTTCCAGTGGGTTGTCCTCCGGGACGCTGAAAAAATCGTCCTTGTGGGCTTCCCGCAGGTCGAGGACTATCTTGTTTATGTCCTGCTGTATCACATAGCGGCAAAAGCTGTCGTCGTCAATATGGGCGGCGATAAGCTGCCTTAACTGCGGGTCAGTCAAGCCGGGATTGTGTTGTTTCATAATCGTTGCACTCACGGCGTCCACAATGGCGTTTGCACTCTGTACCTGTTTTCCCGCCACGCCGTTCACATAGATTTCAAGGTCGGCCATGAGCCGGGGAAAATCCGGGTGGGTCGCCAGTTCACACAAAAGGGAATTGTCCACCAGCCCGCTTTTCAATAGTTCAATCATATCATCACTCAAACGCAGGTCTGCAAGATCGGCGTTTGGGTGATTTTTTGTTTGAGAACGGCCCAGCAGATAATCAACAGTCACTTCGTAAAACTTTGCTAACTCAATAAGGGCATAGTGGCTGATGTCCTTATACTCGTCCGCTTCATAGCTGCCAAGCGCAGATTTGGAGAGGTGCGTCTGCTCCGCAAGCTGTTCCAGCGTCAAGCCGCGCTCCACACGCAGGTCTTTTAGTCGTTCTTGAATAGTTAGGGGGCCATACTCTCCCTCCCTCTGTCCTCTGTTCTAAAATATCATCCAATCTTACCACGACTTTTTGATTTCTCTTAATAAAGCAACCGTAATATCTTTGGCAATACTTGATGCTTTTGCACAGTTTTTGTCAAAATTATCAACTCCGCTGTGTTTTTCAGTATCGGTCACACACCGAATGGCGATAAACGGTATGTCATTTGCATAGCAGACATGAGCGATACTGGCAGTTTCCATGTCAACCGTCAAGGGAGCAAATTCATCGTTTATTTTTTGCCGGCTCTCATCGGTTATAAACGATTCTCCCGTTACCATACGGCCCCAAACTACCTTTCCAGAAGTTGAAAGCTTGTCAACAGCAGACTTTGACATATCTATCAGCTTTGGGTCTGCCACAAAAAACACAGAATTCATCCACGGATGAAATTCCGTTAAAATGTCTGGCGCTACATCGTGGTAACAAACTTCTGTGGAGATAACTGTATCGAATATTTCAAGTTCTGGCTCCATACCGCCCGCTGTCCCTGAATTGATAATTATATCCACGCAAAATACATCTATCAAAAGCTGAGCGGCTATGGCGGCATTTACTTTGCACACGCCGGAAAACAGGGCGACAACTTCTACACTATCAATCTGTCCAGCATGGAATTTCAGCATAGCTTTTTCCGTTATCTTACAGTTGCTTATCAAGGGCAAAAATGGGGCGAGTTCTTCGTCACCCGCACATAAAATTCCGATTTTCATAGATTATTGTCCTCCTATGGCTTGAAAGCCAATTTTTATGTTTATTTTACCACAATTCCGAGAGCGTGGAAATAGCCTGTTTTTTAAGCCGATTTCCCACCTTTCGGATATACGGGACGGGCGGTCATTTAGGTGTAGACTTAGGGTAGTTCATCGATGGACAGCACCTTGAAAACAGAATGACCGTCCAAAAAGGAATACCCCGGCTGGGGAAGCACTGCAAGGAGCCAGCTTCTGGACACTTTGTCCAGAGGTCACTTCGGGACAAAATGTCCCGAAGCTGCGGGGAGCGTGCCTCGTCGCCGCAAGCTGCGTATCATTCGCTTCCGCCAAATGGCGAAAGCTCACTCGCTCCGCTGCGGCTCCTCTCCCCACAAAGTCTGACGACTTTGCGGGGGCCCCTGTTGGGAACACGCCGCAGGAATGGGGCAAGAAACCTTTTCGGGGAGAACGGCAACGGAAAGCAAAATGGAGGGAACGCATGAGAGATAACCCCTATAAAGACTTGCCGCCGCTGGAACGCAGGCCGGACGGTTCCCTTTACCGCATGACACCGGCGCAAAGGAAACAGGCGGCCAGCCTGATACGCCAGGAGTGCTGTTGCTGTGAGGACGGCAACTGCATTGTCCTTGATGATGGGGACACCTGCACCTGCCCGCAGACAGTTTCTTTCTCGGTCTGCTGTAAGTGGTTCCGCTGGGCGGTCTTGCCGCTGGACGGGACGCTGGAAGCGGAGATTTTCCGGGATAAGGACTTGAAACGCTGTGTGGTCTGCGGCGGTGTGTTCGTCCCCAAATCCAACCGGGCAAAATACTGCCCCGGCTGTGCCGCCAGAGTTCACAGGCGGCAGAAAACAGAAAGTGAACGGAAAAGGAGGTCTGCTGTGGACAGTTAGGAGCGAAAAAAGCCTTGATTTATAAGGCTTCGCAGGCCCCAAACCGGGGCAGGTGGTATAAAGTATCGCCCGCCCCGGAAAACGGGCTTCTAACCGTCCACAAAACACGATATGACAAACACGATTTACATTCATCAGCCGGAAAAGGCGTTCAGCTTCACCCGGCTCCCGAATTTTCTCTTTGAAGCCCCCACATTCAAGCCCCTGTCTAACGAGGCAAAGGTTCTGTACACCTTTATCCTGCGCCGGACAGAGTTATCCCGCAAGAATGGGTGGGCGGATGACTGCGGACGGATTTTCCTGTATTACCCTATCTGCGAAGTGGTTGACCTGCTCCACTGTGGGCGGCAGAAAGCGGTGAACACCCTGCGGGAACTGCAATACGCCGGACTGGTGGAGATCCAGAAGCAGGGCTGTGGAAAACCCAACCGCATTTTTCCAAAATCCTATGAAGCGGTTCCAAACACCGACTTCAAGAAATCCCGTTCTGGTACGCCGGAGGACTGAAAACCGTACCCTTGAAGTACGGAAACCGCCCCCCTAAAGTACGAAAACCGGACGGTATATAGAAATACAAAGATTAAAATGATTTATTTATATCCATTCCATTCCTATCGTATCAGAGATAATTCCGGCGGGATTTTCCCTGTGGAAAACCCCGGATAGGAAAGGAATGGGGAAAGGAGCAGAATGGCACAACACGCAATTTTGCGGTTTGAGAAGCACAAGGGCAACCCGGCAAGGCCGCTGGAAGCCCATCACGAAAGGCAGAAAGAACAATACGCCAGCAACCCCGACATTGACACAAGCCGGAGCAAATACAATTTCTATATCGTCAAGCCGGAGGGACGCTATTACCACTTCATTCAGAGCCGTATCGAGCAGGCCGGATGCCGAACCCGCAAGGACAGCACACGGTTTGTCGATACGCTGATAACCGCCAGCCCGGAGTTTTTCAAGGGGAAATCCCCAAAGGAGATACAGGCGTTCTTCCAAAGGGCGGCAGATTTCCTCATTGGCCGGGTAGGACGGGAAAATATCGTGTCGGCGGTGGTACACATGGACGAGAAAACGCCCCACCTGCATTTGACCTTTGTTCCGCTGACAAAGGACAACCGCCTGTGCGCTAAGGAGATTATCGGCAACCGGGCAAACCTGACGAAGTGGCAGGACGATTTTCACGCCTATATGGTGGAGAAATATCCCGACTTGGAGCGTGGGGAGAGTGCCAGCAAGACAGGCCGGAAGCATATCCCCACCCGGCTTTTCAAACAGGCGGTTTCCCTCTCCAAACAGGCCAGAGCCATTGAAGCCGCCCTTGACGGCATTAACCCGCTGAACGCCGGAAAGAAAAAAGAGGAAGCCCTCTCCATGCTGAAAAAGTGGTTCCCGCAGATGGAGAACTTCTCCGGGCAGTTGAAAAAGTACAAGGTCACAATCAATGACCTGCTGGAAGAAAACAAAAAGCTGGAAGCAAGGGCAAAGGCCAGTGAGCAAGGCAAGATGAAAGACCGCATGGAACGGGCAACGCTGGAAAGCGAATTACACAATCTCCGCAATTTCGTTGACCGTATCCCGCCGGATATACTGGCGGAACTGAAACGTCAGCAGCGGCACACGGTAAAGGAAAGGTGATAGATATAAGCAGAAATTTTCGCCGCCTTTGTGCGGCATTGTACCTTGAAAACTGAATATGGAGGACACTGGATGGCAAAAAGCGAAAGCGATATTTTTACACCCCGGACAGGGCAGGTCATACAAGCAGAGAACGGCACGCAGTATTTTGTATGTGGGAACAACCGTATAAAAATCTCCGAACACTTCGCCGCAGGCGGGAAGCCCCTCGGTGATCTGATTGTAGATGTGGTGCGGCATACCGCAGAAAAAGCCGCTTCAACCTGATAGCCCATCATTGATAACACGCCCACGCTTATGATATAATTGCCATAGAGCAAAAGTATTGTAAGCGTGGGTTGTTTCCTTTAGAAGGAGGATTTTTAACGGTGAAACAACCTTACAATACTACGATTTACAACACGGCGCTTTATATGAGATTAAGCCGGGACGATGAAAACTATGGTGACAGCGTAAGCATTGAAACACAGCGGACAATCCTGCAACAGTACGCAAAGGAACAGGGACTTCATGTAGTCGGTGAGTATGTGGACGATGGCTGGTCGGGGACGAACTTTGAACGCCCGGATTTTCAGCGCATGATGGACGATGTGGAAGCCGGAAAAGTAAACTGCATTGTCACGAAAGACCTTTCCCGTTTCGGGCGGGAACATGTGATGATGGACTACTATCTGGAATTTCTGTTCCCGGAAAAACGGGTGCGCTACATCGCCGTTGCGGAGAATGAGGACACAGAGAAAGGGCTTTCCGATTTTGTCCCGTTCAAAAACCTGTTCAATGAATGGTTTGCGAAAGATACGAGCCGCAAGGTAAAGGCCGCTTTCAAAGCGAAGTTTGCCACAGGACAGCGTATCGGTGCCTATGCTCCCATCGGGTACAGGAAACACCCGGAAATCAAAAACAAGCTGATAATCGACGAGGAAACCCGCTGGATAGTGGAGAAGATTTTTGACCTTGCCATTCATGGCAGAGGGGCGGCCAGTATCACAAGAATACTGATTGCGGAAAAGGTTCCCACGCCGGGATTTATCAACTTCCAGCGTGACGGGACTTTCGCAAACATCTATGCGGGTGCGCCAGAGGAAAAAAGCTACGCATGGACGATAGCGCAGGTCAAGAGCATTATGAAAGACGAAACCTATATCGGCCATACCATCCACTACCGGGAAACAAACATTTCCTTTAAGAACAAGCGGAGGATACGCAAGCCCCAAAGTGAATGGGTGCGGGTAGAGAACACGCAGGAGCCGATTATCAGCGAACAGGTTTTCCGGCAGGTACAGGAGCAGATAGCAAACCGCCGCAGAAAGTGCAAGGATGGTACAACGCAGATTTTTTCCGGATTGGTAAAATGTGCGGATTGCGGCTGGTCGCTGTCCTATGGGGAGAACAGGCAGAACAGCAAGCCTTACGGCCATTATCATTGTAGCAAGTACGGACAGGGCACACGCCAATGCTCCATGCATTATATCCGCTATGATGTGCTTTACGCCTATGTCCTCTCCCGTCTGCAATACTGGTCGGGGCTGGTACAGCATGATGAAGAACGGCTCTTGAAGCGGCTGTTAAACGCCACTGATAAGGGACAGGCCGCCGCAAGAAAGAAGCAGGCCGCAGAGTTGAAAAAAGCGGAGAAGCGGAAAGCCGAAGTCGATACCCTGTTTGCCCGGATGTATGAGGACTGGGCGGCGGGGCGTATCACGGAATACAACTTCTCTATGCTGTCCGGGAAGTACCAAAGCGAACAGGCTGAACTGGACGAAAAGATTGAACAGCTTCAATCCGCTATCGCCACTGAAAGCCAGAACGCCGCAGACGCAGAAAAATGGATTGCCTTGATGAAAGAGTGCGTCAATCCAACGGAACTGACCGCCGAACTTTTGAATACGCTGATTGAAAAAATCGTTGTCCATGAAGCGGTCAAAGGTGAGGACGGAAGCCGGGAACAGGAGGTAGAAATCTTCTACCGCTTTATCGGCAAAATTGATTAAATGACACCAATATCTTTAACTATGTGATACCGGAGTGTGTCTGCCGGATGTGTCGGTGTATATGGAACTGTGCCGGATCATAGGAATTTCACTCAATGAATTTATTGCGGGAGTAGATATCGAACAGGTAGAACTACAGGAAAAATCAGAGCAGAATATCCTTGATGTGACAAAGGACGGCAACTATAAAAAGCGCAGACTGAAAGCTATAATAGCAGTGTTGGTGTGCATATGTGTGGCGGTGACTTCGCTGTCTGGCTATCTGTTGTGGAAAAGGTTTCATGTAGAGACAAATTATATAGAGCCATTCGATGAAAACAGTGCGGAAATGAGAATATTAAAATTAGTTGATGCAGGTCCGTTTGTTCTTTATAAGTTTTCTACAGATAAAAACATAAGTCAGGCAACAGTTATGATAACCTGTTATGAAAAAGGTGAGAAAAAATATAAACATGATGTGATGACATATGGTTTTAAGTCGGATAATGTTTCAGATAGGGCAAATACTGTAGACAGTGTGCTTAAGGTTTCATCAGAAAATGACAGTAATGAAAAAAATGACTGGATAAGTGTAACAGTAGACGAGGGTAAGGCTACATTTGAATTAATGGAAGATGATGTGGAGCTGACTGGATATATGTGCGCATGGGCAGATGAGAAAGAGCATGTAGATATAGTAAAAGGAGAGGAAATTGAGTTTTTGAGGATCAGTTATGGAATGGATCATGTTGAGGCTATAATGCCCGGGGCATCTATCAGAAACAACGAATATATGTACAGTTTATCGGTAAGGTTTGAATAAGGCACAACAATTAACTTCAAAGTAATTTACTTGAAAGTTAATTATTTGCAATAAACTTATTCTAGTTGAATTACAACAGTTGACAATTTAAAAGCCACATGCTACTCTAGAAATGTATGAGATAAAAGCGACGAAAAAAAGAGAGTACTTTTATGGCAGATTTACAGAGAAATCCCACACAGGCTGAGAGGGGATGACCTAAAGTAGGAGGAACATGGCTTTGGAGCAGCAGTATTGAACCATTGGCTAGATACTGACAGGAACCGCCTGTTATAGCGGAAAGAGGCGCAGCAGAGCCGGCAAAAGATGCCGGATGATTTTGATAGCTGCGGGAAGAGAAGTGGTACCACGATATAATCGTCTTCTTGGGAGTTTTCTCCTGAGGAGGCGTTTTGTTTTATTATTACGGCTTCGCACGTAATATATTGAATTGCCGGAGAGCATACAGTTGTTCTGGAAAATAAATATAGTATTTTTTCTGAGGAATATACTGTATGTGATACGGCATTATAGACGACTATATGTGCGAATCATTAAAAACAGGAGGAAAATAAATTGGCAAACAAAGGTAAATATTACATGACAACAGCCATTGCGTACACATCAGGCAAGCCTCATATCGGAAACACATATGAGATCATCCTTGCAGACGCAATCGCCAGATACAAGAGAGCAGAGGGATACGACGTATATTTCCAGACAGGAACAGATGAGCACGGACAGAAAATCAGGAAAAGGCTGAGGCAGCCGGAATTTCACCGAAGGAGTTTGTAGATCAGATTTCAGGTGAGGTAAAGAGAATCTGGGATATGGTAAATTCATCATATGACAATTTTGTCCGCACAACAGATGAGGACCATGAGAAATGTGTAAAGAAAATCTTCAAGAAGCTGTACGATCAGGGCGACATCTACAAGGGCTCATACGAGGGACTTTACTGTACACCATGTGAGTCCTTCTGGACAGAGTCACAGCTTGTGGACGGAAAATGCCCGGACTGCGGACGTGAGGTACAGCCTGCAAAGGAGGAGGCATACTTCTTCAAGATGAGCAAATATGCAGACAGACTCATCGACTACATCAACACACACCCTGATTTCATCCAGCCGGTTTCAAGGAAAAACGAGATGATGAACAACTTCCTGCTTCCGGGACTTCAGGATCTTTGCGTATCGAGAACATCATTCAGCTGGGGAATTCCGGTAGATTTCGATCCAAAGCATGTAGTGTATGTATGGCTTGATGCCCTCACAAACTATATCACAAAAATCGGTTACGATCCTGACGGATCATCAGAGCTTTTCAAGAAAAACTGGCCTGCAGATCTGCACCTTATCGGAAAAGATATCGTGCGTTTCCACACTATTTACTGGCCTATTTTCCTTATGGCACTTGACCTTCCGCTTCCAAAGCAGGTATTCGGACATCCATGGCTGCTTCAGGGCGGTGACAAGATGAGTAAGTCAAAAGGAAACGTTATCTACGCAGACGATATGGTCAGACTTTTCGGCGTAGATGCCACACGTTACTTTGTGCTTCATGAGATGCCATTCGAGAACGACGGAATTATCACATGGGATCTTGTAATCGAGAGATTCAACTCAGACCTTGCAAACATACTTGGAAACCTTGTAAACAGAACAGTTTCCATGAGCAATAAATACTTTGACGGCATCGTAAAGAGCACAGGCGCAACAGGCGATGCAGATCAGACTGCCGTTGATGCAGACTTAAAGGCCATAGTCACAGGCACAAGAGATAAAGTGGCGAAGAAGATGGAGGGACTTCGTGTGGCAGATGCCATCACAGAGGTATTCGCACTTTTCCGCCGTTGCAACAAATACATTGACGAGACAACACCTTGGGTGCTTGCAAAGGATGAGGCACAACAGGATCGTCTTGCAGAGGTGCTTTACAACCTCACAGAGTCTATCACGATCGGAGCAAGCCTTCTGCATTCATTCCTGCCTGAGACAGCAGAAAAGATTGTGGCACAGCTTAACACAACACTCCGTGAGTTCGATGACCTTGACAAATTTGGTCTTTATGAGAGCGGCACAAAGGTTACAGACAAACCTGAGATTCTCTTCGGCAGATTAAAGGCAGAGGATGTGATGCCTGAGGTAGAGAAAATCCAGGCGGTACAGAAAGCAGAGTTTGAGGCTGAGCAGGCTAAGCTTGCTGCAGTTGAGGGTAAGGCAGCATGTGGCTGTGGTGCAGGTGAAAATGCCGCAGATGGTGCAGATCTTGAGCCTATGGATGTGGAAGCAAAAGAAGAAATCACATTTGATGATTTCGAAAAGCTCCAGTTCCAGGTTGGTGAAATCGTAAAATGTGAGGCAGTTGCGAAGTCAAAGAAGCTTCTCTGCTCACAGGTAAAGATTGGAAACCAGACAAAGCAGATAGTATCAGGCATCAGAAAGTACTATTCTCCTGAGGAGATGGTAGGCAAGAAGGTAATGGTTCTCGTAAACTTAAAACCGGCTAAGCTCGCAGGTGTTTTATCAGAGGGAATGCTGCTGTGCGCAGAGGATGCAGAGGGCAATCTCGCACTCCTGACACCGGAGAAACCAATGCCGGCAGGAGCACCTATTGAATAGGACGTAAGCGACGAGAAGTACTGAATTTAAGGCAGACGTAAAATCGTGCTTGCATGATTTTATGTTTGGCTAAATCGAAGTTCGGCGACCGCCGAACCATCCCGGAAATCCTTGATTTCCGGGATAGGTACTTCTATCAGAAATAAGCTATAATATATCTCAAAAAATGCACTTTATTGAGCAGGGAAAGGAGTCTCATATGGAATATTTTGATATAGTGGACGAGCATGGAAATCCAACAGGACAGACCGTAGAGCGCAAGCAGGCGCACAGAAACAATATACTTCATAGGACTGCGCATGTCTGGATAGTCAGACGCCGGGAAAATTCCATACAGATACTTTTGCAGAAAAGGTGCATGGAAAAAGACTCCTTTCCGGGCTGTTATGACATATCAAGCGCGGGACACATACCGGCCAGTGTGGACTATATACCGTCTGCACTCAGAGAGCTTAGGGAGGAGCTGGGGCTGACAATAGATCCGGCACAGCTTATCGATTGTGGACTGCACAGGCACCATGCAGACGAGGTGTTTCACGGAGAGAGATTCCTGGACAACCAGATAAGCAAGGTGTTTCTTCTGTGGCTCGATGTGGACGAAGCGGATATCACAGTGCAGAAGGAGGAAATCGACTCTGTAAAGTGGTTTGACTACGCAGAGTGTAAGCAGGACGTGATAAACAGCACGATTCCAAACTGCATAGATGTGGCGGAGCTTGAGATGCTTGAGCCACACTTTGTAGAATGAAATTTTTGTGAAATCGTGTGGCGGTGGCTCTATTCGAGCTATCATGAGAACATAAAAAATATATTTTACGTTAAATCAATTGGGAGGATACTATGAAATCAACAAAAGACTCTCTCTTAGAGGATATCAAGGCAGAATTTGCCGAGGTCAATGCCATGATGGAGGCGCTCGAAGCAAAGGAGCCGGAGGATGAGGCGAGTGAAGCCTACGATAAGTGGATTGAGGAGTGTGAGCAGCTCGCCATCGAGTCAGAATCACTCATGACACTTATAGATTACAAGATGACACAGGGACTGTAGAGGGATATCATATTATACAAATACAATCACCCGGATATAGATAAATTGCTATATCCGGGTTTTTTATAAAGAAAAACTTCAAAAAAATGAAATTAAATATATAAAAAATTGTACAAACCGTGTTATACTTTATACGTTACACTAAATTCAGGTAGGAGAAAAAGATGTTAACAGTAATAGAAAAAGTCAATGACGTGGTCAACAATTTTATCTGGGGCGTGCCTGCGATGATATGTATCATAGGTGTCGGGCCTTGCTTTTGAGCTTTAGAACGGGATTTATTCAGATTAGAAAGTTTCCGTATGCGATGAAGGTTACTCTTGGTAGGATGCTCAAAAAAACGTGAGGCATCTGACGGAGCGCTCACACCGTTTCAGGCAGTGTGTACGGCACTTGCGGCGACGGTCGGTACAGGAAATGTGGCAGGAGTTGCGGGAGCCATCGCGATAGGCGGACCGGGAGCGGTGTTCTGGATGTGGATTTCAGCACTTCTGGGCATGTGCACCAAGTTCTCGGAGGTCACACTTGCTGTACATTTTCACGAGAGAAATGCAAACGGCGACCTGGTAGGCGGCCCTATGTACTATATTAAAAACGGTCTTAAAAAGCACTGGCACTGGCTGGCATATCTGTTCTCAGCGTTTGGCGTGCTCACCGTGTTCGGTACAGGAAACGCTACGCAGGTAAACACCATAACCACAGCGATTGATTCAGCTTTATATAATTACGATATAATTTCAAAAGAGTCGGCATCAACGTTCAATCTCATAATAGGAATAGTGCTTGCCGCTCTCATTGCGCTTATTCTGCTTGGAGGAATCAAGCGTATAGGCCAGGTTACTGAAAAGCTTGTGCCATTTATGGCAGTGATGTATATTCTGCTGGCACTTGGAGTAGTAATCGTCAACTTTAAAGCTATACCGGGCGTATTCGGTGCCAGAATAGAGGGCGCGTTCAATCCGTCAGCAGTGACAGGCGGAGCAGTAGGAAGCTTTTTTATGAGCATGAAAAAGGGAGTTTCCAGAGGAATTTTTTCAAACGAAGCAGGTCTTGGAACAGGCTCTATCGCACATGCCTGTGCAGACACCAAAAAGCCTGTAAAGCAGGGTTTCTTTGGCATATTTGAGGTGTTTGTGGACACTATCGTGATATGTACACTCACAGCGCTTGTCATACTTTTTGCAGCGGAGTTTCTGTGGGCTATGGAGAAGCAGCTGGCGCAGAGCTTACCATCAGTGGATTTACATCCACCTACGGCGGCTGGGTATCAATCTTTACAGCGGTTGCCATGTGCTGTTTTGCATTTTCAACCATCATAGGCTGGGGACTTTACGGAACCAGATGTATAGAATTCCTATTCGGAACTAAGGCAAATAAGCCGTTCATGGTAGTATATTCGCTTGTTGCGATAGTCGGTGCGACAATGAACCTCGGACTGATGTGGAGCATAGCGGAGACCTTCAATGGCCTTATGGTCATACCAAACCTTATCGCAGTATTTTTGCTTTCGGGTGTAGTTGTAAAGCTGGTGAAGGAATACTTTGCCGGCGAGGGAGCTACATCTACCTTGAAGAATAGCCGGGAAGAGGCAAAAAGAACATTTTTATAGAATATGAGGGTATGAGTCATTATGGAAAATAAAATTGATTCATCGTTTGAAAGAAGCATACTATTCAGAGTAGTTGCAATTATAGTGTGTATAATTATTGCAGGTATTTCATTTTTTGGACTTGCAAAAAGCTACTCATCGCCTGAGTCAAAAATAAACAAAGAAACTATAAAGTATCTCGATGAAAAGAAAACAACTGCATTGGAGCTGAGCGCAAGTGCTACAGCAGTTTCAACACTTATTACATTAGCACCGGGAGACGACGGAACTCCTGTCGCAAATAAATTAATGGATCTGGCAGGATATTTTTTGATTGTTGTTTCAGCAATATATCTTGAAAAATATCTGCTGACTATTTTGGGCGCGCTGACTTTCAAATGGCTTATTCCGTTATCAATGCTCGCGTTGGCAGTATATTTTGGAAGCAAAAAGGAGCTCTTTTGGAAAATAGGTGTAAAAATATTCATTTTTGGTCTGGCAATATATGCGGTTATTCCGGTAAGCGTGCATGTCTCAAAAATGATTTACAGTACATATCAGGAGTCAATTGATGCGACAATCGATGAGGCAAATGATTTAGCGGATGAATCAGAAGCATCAAAGGATGATGATAAGGATAGCAAGAAGAGTAAGGACTCTGAAAGCAGCTTTATAGATAAGGCGAAGGATGCAGTAAACAGTGTGAAAAATACATTGTCAGTTACCGCAGATAGTGTAAAGAACATGGTCAACAAGTTCATTGATGGACTGGCAGTGCTTATAGTTACAACGTGTCTTATTCCTGTACTTGTGATAGTATTTTTTATCTGGCTGGTGAAGCTTGTATTGGGAAGTGCGATATCATCGCCGGGAGCTGTAGCGATGAGGAAAGGAAAGGATAAATAGGAACAGTAATTGCCCCGACCTATGTGTGTTGGGGCATGATTTTTATATGACAGGGGAAAGTAGATGTATCTTGTATCTGTATATTTTGATAAGACGGCAGTTCATATTTTACAACGATATATAAATAAAATAGCTGAGAAAACAGGTAATTCATTCATGGTGGATAACAATGTACCGCCACACATGACGATATCGGCAATAGAAGCCCGAAGTGAAAATGCTTTATTGGGAGCAATGGATAATCTGCGAAATTCACTGTTTAATGGGACGATTAGCATTGTGTCAGTGGGACAATTGCTGCCATATGTATTTTATGCCACGCCGGTGCTTAACGGATATTTACAGGATTTATCGGAAAAAGTATTTGATGAGGTGAAAAGCATTCCGGAATGTGCAGTGAGCAGATACTACAAGCCAATGAGCTGGCTGCCACATATTACACTTGGAAAGACACTGACAAAGGAACAGATGCAGATGGCATTTTCAGTAATGCAGGAAAGCTTTGTGCCCTTTGAAGCGGCAATTACGGAGATTGGACTTGCCAGAGTTAATCCACATAGCGATGTGGTGCGATGGAAATTAAAACAGCACAATGAAGCCACAGATAAACCGGTTTTTTGAAAGGATAATAAACATGATAATAGATAGAGAACGAGTAAAAAACACATTCGCAGAATACACATCAGGGTACAACGCCACAGACCCAAAGATTAAGCTCAAAATAGACCATACCTATAGGGTAGCGGAGCTTTGCGAGCTGATAGCAAGGAATTTAAAGCTTGATGAATATGAGACAGATGTGGCATGGCTCACAGGGATGCTGCATGATGTCGGAAGATTTGAACAGATTAAGCGTTATAACACATTTAACGATGCGCAGTCTGTTGATCATGCCAATTTTGGAGCCGACCTGCTGTTTAAGGAAGGACTTATCGACACATATGTGGATGGATTTCATGATGATAAATATGGTGTGATTGTTGAGAATGCGATAAGAAATCACAGCGCTTTCAGGATAGATGAAAGGCTTGACGAGTATACGGTTATGTTTTGCAATATGCTAAGGGATGCTGATAAGGTGGATATTTTCAGGGTAAATGTAGATACTCCGGCAGAGGATATATATAATGTGACAACGGAGGAACTGAAAAATTCGCAGGTGAGTCCTGAGGTTATGGCAGCCTTTGATGAGAGGCACGCGGTACTTCGTTCCTGCAAAAAGACCGTGGTAGACCATGTGGCAGGGCATATTGCACTGACATTTGAGCTGGTTTATCCTATCAGTCTTCAGATAGCAAAAGAGCGTGGATATCTTGACAAAATGATGGCATTTGAGTCGGATAATGAGGTTACAGGAAAGCAGTTTGAAGAGATAAGAGCGAAGCTAAACGAATACGTTGAGTCAGTCAAACCATTATAGTGGATATTAACTTATTGCCACAGCCTATGTGTATTGGCGCATGATTTTGAATATAAAAAGGAATAATTGATGAATTATATAGGCACACAGAATTTTGAAACAAAACGATGTTTTTTACGAAGAATCAAACTATCCGATTATACTATGATGTATGAAAATTGGGCTAAGTATGATGAAGTTAGCAGATACTATCCATTTAATCCTGTTGATGACATAGAAATATATAGGGACAAGGTAAAGCATTGGATATCTAATTATGAGTCGGGTTCATATTTTCATTGGGTAATTGAGTGGAAAGAAACGGGAGAATTGATAGGAACAATTAATTTGGGAAATGTGGAAGAAGCATGTCATATGTGTGATACATGCTATATGCTGTCTCCCGGATTTTGGAATAAAGGCATTATGACAGAAGTATTGAGGGCTGTCTTAGATTATGCCTTTGATAGGGTTGGATTTAACAGAGTTCAGGCAGAAGTATTCTATGGAAATGATTCTTCTTCTGCTGTACTAAAGAAATGCGGCATGGTGTTAGAAGGCGTGGCCAGACAAAAATATTATAAAAATGGTAAGTATATCGATACTGCTTTATGGGCAATTATTGCAGGTGATAGGTTATATTGAGACAAGAACTGATATTAAGTATGATAAAAAGGAAGATATGGTAAATATGTGTAAGGCATGGGATGATCATAAAAAGCTTGGCATACAGGAAGGAATACAACAAGGTATGTAATATAGATAGCTTGGATTGATTTTTTACACAAAAAATACAAAAAATACAATTTATCAGGTTGACCGGATAATACTTTTGTCATATAATTTAATCAAAAAATAGTAATAATTACTAATTTAAGTAAAGATTATTAGCAGGAGGTACCTATCATGGATAAGAAGATTACAGACAGCATTATTTACATCGGCGTGGACGACAAGGACATTGATTTATTTGAGAGCCAGTATGTTGTTCCAAACGGTGTTTCATACAACTCATATGTGATTATGGATGACAAAATTGCAATCATGGATACAGCAGATGCAAGAGTTACGGATAAGTGGTTTGCCAATTTGAGAGAGGCGCTCGGCGACAGAAAGCCGGATTATCTCGTTGTTTCCCATTTGGAGCCGGACCATGCTTCCAATATCCAGAAGGTTGCAGAGGCATATCCTGATATGCAGATTGTAGGTAATGCAAAGACCTTTAACATGATGGGACAGTTTTTCGATATAGACTTAACGGACAGAAAGGTTGTAGTGGTAGAGGGAGATAAGCTTTCTCTTGGAAAGCATGAGCTTACATTCGTCATGGCTCCTATGGTTCACTGGCCGGAGGTTATGATGGAGTACGAGTCAACAGACAAGGTGCTTTTCTCAGCAGACGGCTTTGGTAAGTTTGGTGCGCTCGATACTGATGAGGACTGGACATGTGAGGCAAGACGCTATTACTTCAATATTGTTGGAAAGTATGGTGCTCAGGTGCAGGCAGTTCTTAAAAAGGCAGCAGGGCTTGACATTGAAAAGATTTGTCCTCTTCACGGACCGATTCTCACAGAGAACCTTGGCTTCTACATAGATAAATACAATACATGGAGCAGCTATCAGCCTGAGGATGAGGGAATCCTTGTGGCATGTGCTTCTATTCACGGTAATACAAAGAAGGCAGCAGAGCTTTTAGCAGAAAAGCTCAAGGCTACAGGTGTAAAGGTTGCATTTACAGACCTTTGCAGGGATGATATGGCAGAGGCTGAGGATGCGTTCAGATACGACAGGCTTGTGCTCTGCGCATGCACATATGATGGAGGCATTTTCCCACCAATGGAGGATTTCTTACATCATCTCAAGGCAAAGGCTTATCAGAATCGTAAGATTGCATTCGTGGAAAACGGTTCATGGGCACCTACAGCAGCACGCCAGATGAAGGCTATTGTTGAGGGCTTCAAGAATATTGAGTGTGTTGAGCCGGTTGTTACAATTAAATCTACTCTCAATGAGGCATCTGAAAAGCAGATGGATGAGCTTGTTACAGCACTTACCAAATAGAATAATTTAGGTGGCATGGATTAGATGATATATACTAGATGATATGGATTAGATGATATAGATCAGACATAGTTTAATACGGCATAGTATATATGGATCAATGAAGACCCGGACGTTTGTCCGGGTTTTTATGTTAAAAGTAACTATTCAGAATCACCCTCACGCACATTCGTAAAACCGCACGATACTCGTGCTTTGTTTACAAAAGTATATATAAATGTGGTATCATACAATCAAAGAAAAAAGCCATAATAGTACAATGTCAAATGAGGTAAACTATATGCAGCAGCGAATTACCATAAATCTTAACACAGATAGCAAAAAACAACAGACAAAACCACTATTCTTGAATACTGCCGCAGTCACGGCATTGCAGGGATAGAAACACCGTGCGGTGGAAAAGGCACCTGCGGTAAATGCAAAGTGACGGTGACAAAACCATACTATAAGGACGTGCTGGCCTGTCAGACGAAGATTTGTGACGGTATGGAAATTATTGTTGGGAGAAAAGAAAGCACCGGAACCAAAGAAGACAGCATGGTTGTTCTGACAAATGGAGGAAGCATATATCGGAAAAATTTAATGAGCATGTGAATAATAATGTTGTCTTGAAGGAAGAGACCGCAAATGAATCTGAAAAAGTCGAATCAAATGAAGACACTCTGGCAGCCTGTGATATCGGAACCACAACAGTAGTCTGTTATCTGATTGATAAAGAGACAGGGCAGATTATCTCAACCAGAAGCGGTGCCAATCCACAGCGCAGCTTTGGAGCAGATGTACTTTCCAGAATTGATGCGGCAGCGAGGGCGGATGATAACGATAAAGCGAATGGCGGCCTGCAGATGATGCAGACACAGATAGTGTCCCTGCTTAACAGCTGGATATCAGAAATGCTCACGGAATGTGGTAGAACTAAAGTAAGCCGGTTTTCAGTTGCCGGAAACACAGTTATGTGCCATCTGCTTATGGGAATTTCACCGGAAAAAATGGGAAAGGCACCTTTCCTGCCGGATGAATATTTTGGCAGGGAATATAATCCTTTGGATATAGGACTTGAGAATTGTCAAACCATGATTATATTTCCGGCTGTATCAGGCTTTGTAGGCGGAGATATTACAGCGGGTATGATGGAGACAGTGAACTGCAACGAGCTGACGCTATATCTGGATATCGGAACAAACGGTGAGATGGCGCTTGGAAAAGGCGACAGATATGTGTGCTGTGCCACCGCGGCAGGGCCGGCTTTTGAGGGTGCGCAGATTGAGCTGGGCATGCCGGCATCTAAGGGAGCCGTGGATAAGGTATGGCTGGAAGGGCGCAGAATTAAGTATTCGGTTATCGGAAATGACAGACCTGTGGGACTGTGCGGTTCGGGGCTTATCGATGCGCTTGCCGTTCTTCTGAAAGCCGGAATCATAGATGAAAACGGCACGATTTTAAGCGGACAGGAGCTTCCTATACTGTTTAGGTCGTATGTGTTTGAGGTGGAAGCGGAGGAGGCTGCACAGAGCACAGAGCCCTCTCTCGCCGTTCATATTGCACCGGGAGTTTACATTACGCAGGAGGATATCAGGAAGCTGCAGCTTGCGAAGGGCGCGATAGCCGCCGGAATAGAAGTATTGTTTAAGGAATATGGCTGTAAGCCCTGTGATTTGATGTTCTCACATTTGCAGGAGGCTTTGGAAACTACATTGACAAAGCAAGTGCGGCGGCAATAGGATTGTTTCCACAGGAGCTTTTGGACAAGGTAAAAGAAGTGGGAAATGCGGCAGGAAACGGAGCTGTTTCGGCAGCTTTATCGCAGGAAGCCTGGGAAAGAGCACTGGAGATAAGCGGGAACATGCGTTACATCGAGCTGGCATCGTATCCGCATTTCAATGAAATGTATGTGGAGCATATGAATTTTTAAATAATTGAAAAATATATATTTTTACTTTATTGTTGAACAAAATTGTCATATAATGACTTCGGGTGAGATTATATTTTAAAAGAAAAGCTGATAGGGTGATCAGCATCAGGAGGAATATCAATGCGTAAAACAAAAATTATCTGTACTACTGGACCGGCCAGTGAACATGAGGATGTCCTCACCAGGATGATAAAGGCAGGTATGGATGTTGCCAGATTAAACTTTTCTCATGGCTCACATGAGGAGCATCAGGGCAAAATAGATTTAATCAAGAAGGTAAGACAGAAGCTTCATATGCCAATCGCAATCATGCTTGACACAAAGGGACCTGAGTATCGTATCAAGACCTTTGAGAATGGCAAAATAGAGCTCAAGGATGGAGATACATTCACACTTACCACTGACGATATTGTAGGAAATCAGGAGAGAGTATCAGTTAATTACGAGAATCTGATTAAGGATTTAAAGGTTGGTGACCGTGTGCTTGTTGCGAACGGAATCATCATTCTGCAGGTTAGAGAGCTTAAAGGAAACGATGCAATCTGTGATGTTATCGCAGGCGGTACACTTTCAGACAGAAAGAGCATGAACTTCCCGAATAAGGTCATGAAGCATGCATTTTTAAGCAAGCAGGACAAGGATGATCTGCTTTTTGGTATAAAAAACGAGGTGGATTATGTTGCTGCATCATTTGTTTCTACAAAGCAGGATGTAGCTGATCTGAGAAGCTTTTTGGATGAAAACGGTGGAGAGGACATTGAAATCATTGCAAAGATCGAGAACCGCTCAGGTGTAGACCATGTGGAGGAAATCTGTGAGATAGCAAATGGAATCATGATAGCCAGAGGAGATCTCGGTGTTGAGATTCCGGGAGTTGAGGTGCCTGCAATACAGAAGTATCTTATCAACAAGTGCCGTATGCTTGGAAAACGTGTCATAACCGCGACCGAGATGCTCGAGTCCATGATTCACAATCCGCGTCCTACAAGAGCTGAGCTTTCGGATGTAGCCAATGCGGTATACGACGGCTCATCAGCTATCATGCTTTCGGGAGAGTCTGCAGCAGGTAAATATCCTGTAGAGGCTGTAAAAAATATGGCAGAGACAGCAGAGTATACAGAAAAGCAGATAAACTACGGCAAGAGATTTGCCAATGCTGAGTTCCAGACAAAAAGCATAGTTGACGCCATTTCACATGCTACATGTGCCATGGCAATAGATGTGGATGCGAAATGTATCGTAGTCAGCTCGCTGACAGGACGTACAGTGCGCATGGTCAGCCGTTTCCGCTGCCCTGTTGATATAATAGGCATGACAACCTCTGAAAAGGCATGGCGCAAGCTGAACCTGAGCTGGGGTGTAAAGCCGGTTCTGTGCGAGGAATACAACTCAATGGAGGTTATGTTCTACAATGCGATGAACGAGGCAAAGAGTGTCATGAAGCTCAAAAAAGGGTGATCATATAGTGCTCACAGGAGGTCTCATCAATGGTAAGACAGGCAACACCAATGTGATTAAAGGTGGAGACAGTTTAGTACATTTATACTATTGATTAAATCGTATATATGTCATATAATCCTTAAAGATTAATAAAAACAATAAATTTAAAATAAACAATTTCGAGATGAAGTTTGCAGGAAAAAACGGCAGCGATTTTACCTTATCAAAGCCTACCGAAGGAGTAAAACTCTCAGGTGCCGCAGCAGGCGGTGCAACTGTAAATGGATCGACTCTCTGGAGACACCCGCTTGGCGGGGGCCGAAGGTGCAACGTACGAATAGGAAGCAGTGGGAGTGCAGTGATTATGAATATATCATGGCACAGGCTGCTTCTCGTACGAATCTCTCAGGCAACAGGACGGAGAAGATATTGGACAGATATTCTTAAGATAATCTTCTTAATCCCATGTATCAGACTGTATATGCAGCGTATATGGGGTTTTTTATTTCAATTCACGTAAGTGCTGCTAAGCCTGCTTTTTTCAATTGTTTCCGGATGAAATTATTTTATGATTAAAATCATCGATGCATGCTTGCATGCAATTCGATGTATAAGTGACCCGCACAAAGTACAATTTTGAAAATTAGCGGATTTCGAGGTGAGTCAGATTACGGGAATGCGTAGCATGTAGTAATCTGATTAATCATAAATGAGGGGCAAAATACCTTTTGACCCTCATATCATTTATATCAATAGTATTTGCTCAAAACACAAAGACTTTGTGTTTAGATAAAAAAAGAGAGGCAGGAGTATTTCAATGTGGAACACAATCAACATTTTTCTTAAAGCAGTGGACGATTTCGTCTGGGGAGTGCCGCTCATGGTGCTCATCATGGCAGGAGGTATAATGCTCACAGTTCGTCTGGGGCTTCTTCAGATGAGAAAGCTTCCTCTGGCACTAAAGTGGATGGTCAAAAATGAAGAGGGCGGCGATGGCGAGATTACGAGCTTTGGCGCACTCTGTACCGCGCTTAGCGCAACAATTGGAACCGGCAACATAGTCGGTGTAGCAACTGCAGTCGGTGCAGGAGGACCGGGAGCACTTTTTGGATGGTGCTTGCAGCCTTCTTTGGCATGGCAACAAAGTATTCAGAGGGACTTTTGGCTGTAAAATATCGTGTCATCGGCAAGGACGGACATAGTCTCGGCGGACCATTCTACTACATAGAGCAGGGAATGGGTGCAAAATGGAAATGGCTTGCAAAGATATTTGCATTTTTCGGCGTATGCGTTGGACTTTTCGGAATAGGAACATTCAGCCAGGTAAACGGAATATCAAGTGCTGTAAACAACTTTTTTGACCCTAAAAACCAGCATACGGTAAAGGTTTTACCGTTCCTTGGTGAGTATTCATGGTCAGTTGTCATTGCTTCGCTTGTACTGGCATTCTGCGTGGCAGCAGTGCTTATCGGCGGAGTAAAGCGTATTGCAAGTGTCAGCCAGATAATAGTTCCTTTTATGGCTGTTATATATATTGTATTTGTGCTCGTGCTTGTGGTATGCAATATCACAGCGGTTCCGGCAGCGTTTGCTACAATAGTAAAGGCAGCGTTTTCACCGAAGGCCATAACAGGCGGTGCCGTGGGAAGCTTTCTTGTTGCAATGCAAAAGGGTGTTGCCAGAGGAATCTTTTCAAACGAGGCAGGACTTGGTAGTGCTCCGATTGCAGCGGCAGCAGCCCAGACAAAGGAGCCTGTACGTCAGGGCCTTGTCAGCATGACAGGAACCTTCATTGATACAATAGTTATATGTACACTTACAGGACTTTCCATCGTGCTCACAGGCGCATGGCAGGTTGACGGACTCGAGGGTGTGCAGGTTACTACATACGCATTCCAGAATGGTCTTCCTTTACCGAAAGAGCTATCAGCATTTGTACTTATGCTGTGTCTTGTATTTTTTGCCTTTACAACTATACTCGGTTGGGATTATTATAGTGAGCGGTGCTTAGAGTATTTGAGTGGCGGAAGGATGAAATATGTAAAGGTTTATCGCTGGATATATATACTTGCAGTTTTCATCGGACCTTATATGACTGTAAGTGCGGTGTGGACTATCGCTGATATCTTCAACGGTCTCATGGCTCTGCCAAATATGATAGCACTGTTTGCTCTTAGTGGTGTTGTTGTTAAGGAGACAAGGCATTTCTTCGAGCGACATAGAAATGGAGAAATCGAGGATTAATTATGTTTTATATTTTGCGACATGGAAGAACAGATTGGAATGAGGAGCACAGACTGCAGGGTGAGGTGGATATCCCACTCAACGAAACCGGCAGGCAGATGGCTTACGATGCCGCAGAAAAATATAAGGATATAGATTTTGACATATGCTACTGCTCCCCACTTAAGAGAGCACAGGAGACGGCAAGGATTTTTCTTGCAGACAGAAATCCAGCAGTAGAGATTATCACTGACAACAGGCTTCACGAGATGTGCTTCGGTGATTATGAGGGAGTGAAGAATATCAGGCAAAAGCCCGAATGCCCTGTCTACCTGCTCTTTGAGGAGCCGGAAAAATATGTGGCAAAGGACGGCGCAGAGAGCTTTGAGGAGCTATATCACAGAACAGGCGAGTTTATAGAGCAGGTGCTGAGACCGCAGCTTGAGGCAGGCAAAAATGTGCTTGTCGTGGGACACGGTGCAATGAACTGCAGCATAGTCAATCAGTTTCGCGGCACACCTATAAAGGATTTCTGGAAGGATATGCAGGGAAACTGCGAGCTGCTTAGGGTTGAATAAATTTAGATTATTCTGAATAGCTATATCGTTTGTAATAGATAGGGCATACCGGTTGTGGTGTGCCCTGTTGCTGTCAGAAACTAATTTCAATAGCATTTATTTATAAGTAAATAGATATTATATTATAAGTAATACTAAATTGACCACATAGCCTTATGCACGTAAAATAATTTTGTAAATTTTTTATTAAATTAAGAGTATAATTATTTGGAGGAACCAATGAAAAAGACAACGAACTCTTCACCTTACCAGTTTGAGGGCAGAATACCTCTGTCTCAGGCTATTCCGCTTGGACTGCAGCATGTTATGGCTATGTTCATCGGAAACCTTACACCTCTTATCATTGTTATGGGAGCATGCGGGCTCACAGCGGATGCTGGCTTTGCGGAGCTTAGAACTGCTCTCTTACAGAATGCAATGATTATCGCAGGTATTGTAACATTAGTACAGATGTTTTCCATCGGACCTGTCGGCGGAAAGGTACCTATCGTTATGGGAACCTCTTCGGGCTTTCTTGGAGTATTAAATAATACAGTTGCAGCGTGTGGCGGCGGAGTTATAGCATATGGTGCTATTATGGGAGCCTGCCTTGTAGGAGGTATCTTCGAGGGCATACTCGGAGCCTTCTTAAAGCCTTTGCGCAAGTTTTTCCCGGCAATCGTTACAGGCTCAGTTGTTATAGCAATCGGACTTTCACTCCTTGGAGTGGGTATCAACTACTTCTGTGGAGGAACAGGCAAAAATGATTACGGCTCACTGCCAAACCTTTTTATTGGAATGGTTGTACTTATAGTAATCGTGCTTCTTAAGCATTTTGCACCATCGCGCAGTATTTTTTCATCATCTGCCATCCTTTTTGGTATCCTGGCAGGATATGTTGTAGCAATCATTATGACACTTACCATGTCACACACAGGTGTGACCGCTGACGGTGTTAAATACACATACTCATGGGTTGTAAACTTTGATGAGGTTAAAAATGCGGCATGGATAGCAGTTCCAAGCTTTATAGGATTTGGAAAGCTGTCAGATGTGGGAATTTCCTTCCATGCCAATGCAATCATCCCAATCGGCATCATGTTTATCGTTACTGCAATCGAGACAGTTGGCGATATTTCAGCCTGTGTGGAGGGTGGAATGGACAGAGAGGCTACAGATTCAGAGCTTTCAGGCGGTGTTATCTGTGATGGTCTTGGTTCATCATTTGCAGCGCTTTTCGGAGTACTGCCAAATACCTCATTCTCACAGAATGTAGGTCTTGTTTCAATGACAAAGGTTGTCAATAGATTTGCTATTTCAATGGGAGCTATATTCCTCGTTATTTGCGGCTTCTGCCCAAAGATTGGAGCTCTCATGTCAATCATGCCTCAGTCAGTGCTCGGCGGAGCTGCTGTTATGATGTTTGCCTCTATCCTGATTTCGGGAATTGAGCTCATCACAAAGGAGCCAATCGGCAGCCGTGAGATTACAATTATCTCAGTAGCAATCGGTTTAGGCTACGGACTTGGCGCTACAACCGGTGCTACATCACATCTGCCATACTATGTACAGCTTATATTTGGCGGTTCAGGTATCGTGCCTTGCTCACTTTGCGCTATTCTTCTCAATATTATTTTGCCGAAGAAGTCAAAGAACGCGCCATATATGTGGGATATGGACGAGAAAGACGATGTGAAGCGTGTGGATGACTAACGCTTAGGATTTTGAAGCCGTCCGGTGCATTAAGTACACCGGCGGCTTTATTGTTTGTGGGAAAGTATGGAAATATATGGAAAAAGTGATTTCAATAGTGGGCGCAGGTGGCAAGACCACACTCGTTCATAAGCTTGCAAGGGAATATCACAGGAGTGGAAAAGGTGTGCTTGTCACAACAACAACGCACATGTATGTCGAAGCTGACACTGACCTATCCTGCGATTTTTTTGCGTTAAGGGATAAAATAATAAAAGATGGATATTGTATGGCGGGGCAGAAAATATCAGAACAGTCAAAGTCAAAGATGTGCGGACTGCCGTATGATTTGCTCGATAAACTGATTAAAGACATGCCACAGGCGTTAGATTATGTTATAATCGAAGCAGATGGGGCAAAAGCACCATTCCCTCAAATATCCGGCAGCGGATGAGCCGGTCATATATCCGGGTACCACAGATGTTATCATAGTGCTTGGCACATGGGAAAAGGGCAGGTCATGTAAGGATGTTGTATTTCGATATGAGCTTATGCAAAAGGATCTTGGAACGGTAGCGGATGCAGTGGTTGATGATTCGGTTATAGATACGCTGCGGCAGGTCTATGTCAGAAAGCTTCGCGATAGCGGATTTGAAGGACGAGTATCGTGCGTTTTTGCGAATGAGCGTGGGTGGTTCTGAATAGTTGCAAATATGGAAATAATAAGGTAACAGGGGAATTAATCAGATGAGCATGAATCAGAGCAATAATCAGATAATAAAGAAAAATTTGTTAATAATATGCCGCGGTGCAGGAGATCTTGCGACCGGCATCATCCACAGACTACACCGGGCAGGGCATAGGGTGATAGCGCTTGAGACAGACTATCCGGCTGCCATACGGCGCCAGGTGTCCTTTTGTGAAGCAGTGTATGATGGGAGCGCAGCTGTAGAGGGTGTGACAGCCAGACTTGTTCCTGCCTTGGCTGATGCAGAGACATATTCAGGGATAAGTGACACACCGGCAGCTCATATTGCATCAGAAAAGTGGGATAGTTCAGCCATCGAAGCTGTGCTTGAAGCCGGAGAGATCCCGCTTCTTATAGACCCAAAGGGTGAGTCAATTGCACTTTTGAAGCCGGATGTTGTGGTAGATGCCATAATAGCAAAGAAAAATCTGGGTACCACAATCAATATGGCCCCGCTTGTGCTAGGAGTAGGCCCGGGCTTTACGGCAGGGCAAGACGTGCATCTAGTGATTGAGTCCATGCGTGGGCACAATCTGGCGCGCATCATTACCGATGGCATGGCACAGCCCAACACAGGTGTTCCGGGAAATATCGCCGACTTCACAAGTGAGCGTGTGATTCACGCTCCGGCAGCAGGATATATTCATGATGTCAGAAAAATCGGAGACATCGTGCAAAAAGGCGATGAGATAGCGCGGATATATCCGGATAAAGAAAGCTACGACAATGCATTGTCTGAATATGTTCCGGTAAATGCTACAATTACAGGCATCATACGAGGCCTTATCCGTGAGGGATATTATTTCAGGAAAGGCTTCAAGATAGCGGATATCGATCCGCGCGAGAGTGAGCTAACAAACTGCTTTACAATCTCTGACAAGGCAAGAAGTATAGCAGGAAGTGTGCTTGAGGCGGTATCGGCATTTGAGCACGGCGTAAAGATTTATTAAATAATAAATGAGGGTAACTATTAAGGTGTTTTCAGTGGTTCTGAATAGTTACAGTGAGGATAAATAGATTGACGCAGGAAAACGAATTAGATATCAATAATCAGGAACAAAATAAAGGAAAGCTTACACATTTTAATGAGGCAGGGGAAGCTCACATGGTGGATGTGCATGCAAAGGATGACACATACCGCGTGGCAGAAGGCCTGTGGCACGATAAAGGTAAATGGCGCCGTATACAGGGCGGTATCTACGGGCACAGCTAAAAAGGGCGATGTGCTGGCAGTGGCGAGAATTGCGGGAATCATGGGCGCAAAGAACAATTCTATGCTCATTCCGCTCTGTCATGCTATTGCCATGACAAAGTGCGATGTTGAGTTTGAACTGGATGAAAAAAACAGCAGTATCACGGCAATCTGCACGACAGCCTGTGTGGGCAAAACCGGTGTAGAGATGGAGGCCATGACAGGGGTCAGTGTGGCACTTCTTACCATATATGATATGTGTAAGGCACTGGACCGTGGCATGGAGATCGGGCAGATACATCTGCTGGAAAAATCCGGTGGCAAGAGCGGACACTACGTTACTGTTCACAACTAACAATGTGACCGGCAACGATTACAGCCCATTTAAAATGCTGAGAAGTTAAAAATACACAATTAATCAAGGATAACAGGGAGATGTAATGTATACTGTAGGGATTATAACGATAAGCGATAAAGGCGCAGCGGGCCAAAGAGAGGATAAAAGCGGTCCGAAAATAAAGGAACTGCTTCCCAAAGATAAGTATGATGTGGTTTCATATAAAATCATACCGGATGAGAGGGAACAGATTGCAGACGAGCTTGTCAGGCTGTGTGATGCTGTGAAATGCAATCTGGTGCTTACAACCGGAGGTACGGTTTTTCACCGAGAGATATCACACCGGAAGCTACAATGGATGTTGCAGAGCGTAATGCACCGGGTATCGCTGAGGCACTGAGAGCGTACAGCATGAGTCTTACACCTCGAGCCATGCTTGGCAGAGGAGCTTCAGTTATCAGGAAAAACACACTGATAGTCAATCTGCCCGGCAGTGTGAAGGCAGTGTCGGAGAGCATGGATTTTCTGATGGGAAATATAGAGCATGGGCTTGATATTTTACTGCAGTATGACAGTGAATGCGGTCGGTGACAGAAATGCACGGGGTATGGTTTAGGACAGTAACTATTTACAAAAATAATATTTGGAGTGTGGGATTATATGAAGCTTATGAAGACAACGGAGGCAGTCGGACAGGTGCTCTGCCACGATATCACACAGATTATCCCCGGTGTGAAAAAGGATGCGGTTTTTCGCAAGGGACATATTATAACAAAAGAGGATATACCGGTGCTGCTTAGCGTCGGAAAAGACACCATATATATATGGGAAAATGATGAGACCATGATGCACGAAAATGAGGCAGCAGAGGTGCTTTATCGTATGAGCGCATGTGGCACAAATTGCAATGAGACCGACGGCGAACGTCATTGTGAAGCCGCAGAATCCGCCGCTTTTGGTGACACCGCAAGTAAAATGCATCCATCTCCTGTAAAGGAAGGCAAGATAGAGGTGATTGCTGACTGTGACGGACTGCTTAAGGTGGACAGCGAAAAGCTGAAAAAGGTCAACTCCTTTGGTGAAATGATGATAGCCACAAGGCACGGCAATACCACTGTGAAAAAGGGTGATAAGCTCGCCGGAACAAGAATCATACCGCTTGTTATAAAAAAGGATAAGCTAGAGGCGGCTTCGCACATATGCGATGACGGACCGATTCTTGATATAAAGCCGTTTGTGGTCAGAAAAGCAGCAATAATCACAACCGGAAACGAAGTGTTCCACGGCAGGATACAGGATGCGTTTACCCCTGTCATCGAAAAAAAATAGCAGAGTTTGGTGCACAGATGATGTTTCATGAGGTGTTTGATGATGATGACAAAAAAATAACAGACGGATGCTTACGTGCAATAGAGGCAGGAGCGGAGATTGTATTCTGCACAGGAGGAATGAGCGTGGATCCTGATGATAAAACACCGCTTGCCATAAAAAATACAGGCGCGCGGATTGTGTCGTACGGTTCACCGGTGCTGCCGGGAGCCATGTTTTTGTTGTCGTACTATGATGCAGGTGACAGGCTGGTGCCGATATGTGGACTGCCTGGCTGCGCCATGTACAACAAGCGCACGATATTTGATATTGTATTGCCGAGGCTTATGGCGTGTGATATGATTTTGGCAGATGAGCTTGCCGGACTTGGAGAAGGCGGACTCTGCCTGAATTGTGATGTCTGCACGTTTCCTAACTGCGGTTTCGGGAAGGGCTTTTAATATGCGCGATAGATTTGGCAGAGAGATTGACTACATGCGCATATCGGTGATAGATAGCTGTAATCTGAACTGTTATTATTGCAACCCACAGGACAATAATAAAAAGTGTCAGGCAATAAATATACTTAGCGTAAAAAAGGTGCTTTGCATAGTCCGCGCAGCCACAAGGCTTGGAATCACGCATTTTCGTCTGACAGGCGGTGAGCCGCTTTTGCATCCGCAGATTGATGAGATGGTTTCACAAATCAAAAAGATACCCGGTGTCAGGAGTGTATCGCTCACCACAAACGCAGTACTGCTTGCGCAGCATGCAAAGCAGCTTAAGGAAGCCGGCATAGACAGTATAAATGTGAGCCTGGACACGATAGATGCGTCAGAATATGAACATATCACAAAAAAACCGCTGCTTCATAAAGTGGAGCATGGAATCGATGCCGCCATAGAGTGTGGAATAAGAGTGAAAATCAATGTGGTGCTCACACCGCAGACAGATGTGGTGGCTCTCACACGGTATGCTTCAAAAAAAAGGCACAGATATCCGTTTTATAGAGATGATGCCGGTAGGTGAAGGGCATACCAACGGAGTTGAGCCGTATGAGAAGGTTATTGGCGCACTTTTAGAAGTATATGGAACTCCTTGCCATATAGATACTGAAAATAGAGAAGAAATTAATTCAGGATATAATAATGCGGATAACGGTCCGGCAGAGTATTACAGTTTTCATGGACTTGATATCAGAGTAGGGCTGATTCAGGCAATCCATGGGAAGTTCTGCGATACCTGCAACCGCATACGTGTTACGGCTGACGGCAGGCTTATGCCATGCCTGGGAAGCAGCGTGACGATGGATTTAGTACCTGATTCGTGCGAATTTACAGGTGATTTGGAAAAAGATTTTGTAATAGTTCAGGCACTAAAGGCTGCCATAAAGGCAAAGCCAGGGTGTCACAATTTTGATGATAATGCAGTGACATATACAAAAACTACAGAGACAAAGACTGTGGAGACAAAGGCTACAGAGCTGAAAGCTGCGGAAGTAAATGCAGCAAGAAATATGAGCCGGATAGGAGGCTGATAGCAAATCATGGGAAAGCTTCTTGCAATCAATATAAGCAAAGAGAGAGGAACTGAAAAGAGAGAGGTGCCACAGGCGGAGCTTGTTGCAGACTATGGCATCATGGGAGATGCACATGCCGGAAAGTGGCACAGGCAGGTCAGCCTGCTTTCCGCAGAGAAAATAGATGCCTTCAGGGCAAGAGGAGCGCAGATAGACAACGGCGCATTTGGCGAAAATTTAATTATATCAGGATTTGATTTCAAGAATTTACCGCTTGGAACACGCTTTTGCATAGGAGATGCTATTCTGGAGATGACGCAGATAGGCAAGCAGTGTCATTCGCATTGTGCTATCTACAAGAGGATGGGCGAGTGCATTATGCCAAAGGAGGGCGTGTTTGCAGTAGTCATAAGAGGCGGTCTGATTCATACCGGTGACGAGGTGAAGCTGATTCCGGCAAACATATATGCTTCGATAAAGGACAGACCGGCAGACAGCCGCTGTGAGCTGTTGACAGTCATAGAAGGAGCACATGCCGGTGAAAAGGCGCTTTATATAGATGGCAGAATAAGAGTGGCATCAGGCAGTGCATGGGCAGATGAAATAGATGACAATGATAATTCCATTGTGATGTTTAAACAGCAGATAGGCAGCAGACCACGCCTCATAATCTGCGGAGGAGGTCATGTATCGGCGGCACTTGTACGCATGGCATCACTTTTGGCCTTTGACATATGGGTGATAGAAGACAGACCTCTGTTTGCCGATAATGCAAAGCGCCAAGGAGCAGACTGTGTAATTTGCGGCGATTATAAAAAAACTCTCGCCAGGCTAGAGCCACAGGCGGATGATTACTATGTATGCATGACAAGAGGCCATCGCTTTGATATGGAGTGTCTTACAGAGATATTCAGAAAGCCATACGCCTATGTGGGGATGATGGGCTCAAAGAAAAGAGCTGCCATAGTAAAAAAAAGACCTTGAAGAATCGGGATTTTCACAGGAAACTATATCAGCATTACATTCTCCGATAGGTCTTGCAATAGGTGGACAGACACCGGAGGAAATTGCCCTTTCGGTGATAAGTGAGATAGTAAAGTGCAAAAATGAGCGTACAAGCTGCACTCAGATAGATAACGAAGTGCTTGATGCACTTATTGAGGCATCAGATGAGAAGTACATACTGTGTACCATCATAAAAAAGAATGGCAGTGCACCGCGCGGAGTCGGAACACAGATGCTCGTGAGCTCAGACAATCGGATCATCGGAACTATAGGCGGCGGTTGTGCGGAGGCAGAGGTTATAAGCCATTGCAGGAGACTGTTTCGCAAGCAGGAGTTCAAATGCGGTTTGATGGATGTGAGCATGAACACTGACGATGCCGAGAAAGAGGGCATGGTGTGCGGAGGCAGTATTTCGGTGCTGCTGGAGCAGATTGGATGATGAAATTATCATATATTAATAAATCAAGATAAGCTGAATATGCACATTAATCACATGCATATTGTCTAAATAAAAAGAGAGGTTAAAAGTATGAGCTTAAGAATAGCGACAGGCACTGACGGACCAAGTAAAAAGTGCGCAAGGGCTTAAAGAGAAAATTTGCAGCATATGCAGGACTTGCGTTTGGACTTATCCTTATAGCAGGACTTTTTGCAGGCTGTGGAAAAAAGGATACAGCAGAGGGCGATGTCGATTTATCAGTTTTTGCGGCAAAGAGCCTTAAACGGTGTTATGGATGAAATATGTGCAGCCTACACCAAGGCGCATCCAAATGTAAACTTTCGGAACAACTATGACAGCTCCGGAACTCTGATGGCACAGATTAAAGAGGGTGCGAAGTGCAACATCTTTTTCTCAGCAGGAGTGGCACAGATGGATGAGCTTCAGAATGGCTACGACGGAGGAAGCGTGGTGGACGGTACTCGTGTTGACCTATTAAATAATCAGGTGTGCCTTGTTACATATAAGAATAGTGGCACGGCAGTTACCGGCTTTGCAGACATCTCAAAGGCTAAAAATATGGCACTTGCTGACGGAACAGTTCCTGTAGGACAGTACACCAGAGCAGCACGTTGGTAAATTCAAAAATGGTTGAAGGTGATGCTTCAAATCCACAGGCTATTTCAGATTCTGATATCTCAAAGGCACTTGACGGTCTGGAAATAAACAGCTGTGCCAATGTAGGTGCGGTTGCATCTGCCGTAGCTGAGGGCGCAAATGAGATAGGAACAGTTTATTACTCAGATACATTCGGATACGAGAACCAGCTTGATATTATAGAAAAGCTTCCAAACAGCTTAACAGGCGATGTCATCTATCCGATAGCAGCCTTAAAGGGAGACAGCACTACATCAGATGAGCTTGAAGCAGCAAAGGAATTTATCGCATACCTTCAGACAGATGAGGCAATGTCAGTATTTGAGAAATATCATTTTTCGGTAAATGCATAATGGGACAGATTGATTTTTCACCGCTTTGGGTAACATTAAAAACAGGAATAGTAGCGTCAGTTTTTTCTTTTTTTATAGGAATAGCTTTTGCTGAGCTTGTCATAAATACAAAGGGCAGAGTGAGGGCATTCTGGGATGGACTGCTGACACTTCCTATGGTACTGCCGCCTACCGTGGCTGGATACATTCTTTTAAGGATTTTCAGCACAAGGCGTCCTTTTGGAAGCTTTTTAAGCCATAGCATGGGGATACAGGTAGTACACACGTGGCTTGGCTGTGTGGTGGCAGCAACCATCATTGCACTCCCTCTCATGTACAGAAATGCGAGAGCGGCATTTGAGCAGATAGATGAAAATGTCATATATGCGGCGCGCACTCTCGGCATAAGTGAGTGGAAGATTTTCTGGAAGATACGTCTGCCGATGGCAAAGCCCGGCATCATTTCGGGTGTCACACTGGCCTTTGCCAGAGCTATCGGTGAGTACGGTGCCACATCGATGCTTGCCGGAAATATAGCAGGAAAAACCTCGACCATATCACAGCAGATAGCAATGGTCGTCCAAAGCGGTGATTATGCTACAGCGGGTTTCTGGTGCATAGTAATCATAGCGATTTCGTTTGCATGCCTTGTATCGATAAATATGATATGCGGCAAAAGCAAGGGCATAAAGAGAAAGAGAAAAAATAATGTCGCTCATAGTAAAAATAAAAAAACAGTTGGATAATTTCATGCTCTCGGTTGACATGGAGCTTACGGACGAGGTTGTGTCCGTAATCGGTATGTCGGGCTCAGGAAAGAGTATGACATTAAAGTGCATAGCAGGGATAGAGACACCGGACTCAGGCTTTATATCATTAAACGGCCGTGTGCTGTATGATTCGAAAAAGCGTATAAATCTGCACCCGGGTAAGCGCAGGGTAGGCTATCTGTTTCAGGACTATGCATTATTTCCGACAATGACTGTGATGGAAAATATATGCATAGCAATGGGTCAGCGTAACGAGGAAAAAGTGAAGGGCTGGCTGAAGAGGTATGGGCTTGAGGGCATGGCATACACATATCCCAATCATCTCTCCGGTGGTCAGAGGCAGCGCGTGGCAATGCTTCGCATGCTTGCGGCTAAGCCGGAGTGTATACTGCTCGATGAGCCTTTTTCGGCACTGGATGAGCATGTAAAAAGAAGCATGGAATCAGAGCTTATGGAGATGCTGACAGATTTTCACAATCCTGTTATTTTTGTGTCACACAATCGCGATGAGGTGTATCGCCTGGCCGAGCGTATCGGAAGCATGGAGAGCGGTGTACTGAGTACAGTCCGCGAAAAAAAGGATTTCTTTATGCGGCCTATGTCTGTGGAGCAGGCACTGCTTGTGGGCTGCAACAATATATCAGAGGTAAAATGGCAGGATAAGCATCATTTGCTTGCTGTGGAATGGGATAGCGTATTTGAGGTCACTGATGAGCAGCTTGAACAGACTGCAATGAGTATGGACGGCATATCGCACATAGGTGTTTTCCCACAGGATATTATAATATCTGCAGGCAAAACAAAAACGGCACTTGCATATGCTGATAAAAATACAATCAGGATTAAAGATTATAAAATGATTGAAGAACTGAAAAGCTGGGAAGTATTGTGTAAATTAAATAACGATTCAATAATTTACGCAAGCCTTCCGAGGCATACAGAAGCAAATATGCTTAGCAAAAATATAAATGATGAGCTTTATATAAAGAATTTTTATCTGCTTGGATGAGAAGTAAATGAGGACATACTATGATTTACCTGGACAATGCTGCCACAACAATTAAAAAGCCGGATGCGGTATATGATGCAGTACTTGATGCAATGAAGCACTGCGGCAATTCCGGGCGCGGGGCATCGGATGCGTCGCTTGATGCGTCGAGGAAAATATATGAGGCCAGAATGTGTCTTACAGAATTTTTCGGAGGAGATGATGTGGCCAGAATCGTTTTTACGGCAAATGCCACTGAGGCACTAAACATTGCAATCCACGGACTGTTTGAGCCGGGAGAGCATGTGATTACAACACAGCTCGAGCATAATTCTGTGCTCAGACCTCTTTATATGCAAAGGGAGCGGGGCGTGGGTGTGGATATTGTACCATGCAGTGATGCAGGCATAAAAAGGGGGATAATTTCCCCATCGGACATAGAGGCTTTAATCCGTCCGGATACAAAAGCTATCGTATGCACACATGCTTCAAATCTCACAGGCAACGTGGTGGATATTAAGTCGATAGGGCAAATCGCACGAAAGCATAACCTTTTATTTATAGTCGATGCATCGCAGACAGCCGGTGTACTTCCTATAGATATTAGGGAAATGAATATTGATGTGCTCTGCTTCACAGGCCATAAGGGGTTGATGGGACCGCAGGGCACCGGAGGACTTTATGTGGGGAGAGAGAGCAGATATAAAGCCGTTTAAGAGCGGTGGTACCGGCGTACTAAGCTTTCTTGAGAACCAGCCTGATGGAGCTTCCGACAAGACTTGAGGCCGGTACCTTAAACGGTCCGGGAATCGCAGGGCTTTTAACAGGTGTCATGGAGCTTGAGAAAATCGGCCTCGACAATATATACGCTAAAGAGCATGAGCTGATGCAGGCATTTATGGGAAAAAATAAAGACAATCCCCGGGAATCAGGATATATGGAGATTTCGATATGCTGCCCGACAATGGCATGCACTGTGCGATTGTTTCAGTAAATATAGCTGATATGGACTCGGCGGAGGTGTCAGACATACTTATGAATGAGTATGGCATTGCAACAAGGAGCGGTATACACTGCGCACCGCTGATGCATAAATTCTTTGGAACACAAAATCAAGGTATGGTGAGATTCTCATTTTCATATTATAATACAGTTGATGAGATAAATGAGGCCGCTGAAGCGCTTATGCAGATTGCGGCATTGCGATAAATAGTATTAAACAATTGAAAGGAGCAAAAATGCCACAGGAAATAGTGTTTTGCAAGGGCGGTGGCTGTACTGCAAAGCTTGGTCCGGATTTGTTAAGTCATGTTTTAGCAAAGCTGCCAAGGGGTGAAAAAAGACAGCAATCTGCTCATCGGATATGATAGCTGTGATGATGCGGCAGTGTACAAAATTTCAGATGACACGGCGATAGTCCAGACGCTTGATTTTTTCCACCGATGGTTGATGATCCATATACGTTTGGACAGATAGCGGCCGCAAATGCGCTCAGTGATATCTATGCGATGGGGCGGCACAGTAAAGACCGCATTGAACATCGTCTGTTTCCTGAGAAAATGGATCTGAATATACTTGGCAAAATAATGCAGGGCGGTGCCGATAAGGTGATAGAGGCAGGCGGTACACTTGCGGGCGGCCATTCTATAGCAGACAGTGATGTGAAATACGGCCTTTCAGTCATGGGTACGGTCCACCCGGAGCATATTTACAGCAACAATACAGGGCAGCCGTCAGATGTGCTTATACTTACAAAGAAACTCGGAGTGGGGCTTGTATGCAACGCAAACCGCGTAGGGGAGGCTCCGTTAGGTGCAATTGAGGATGCGGTAAGCTCTATGACTACACTGAATAAGGCAGCATCCGAAATCAGTCATGCTTTCGATATACATGCATGCACAGATGTCACGGGATTTAGCTTTTTAGGGACATCTGAGTGAGATGTTGAATGATGATATAACAGCACTTATCGACTCGATTTCCATCCCGGTCATTACCGGAGCACTGCGATGCGCAGATGAGTTTTTTCCTCACGGCAGCGGCCCAGCGCACAGAAACCATGTAGGTGATAAGGTGTGCTTTGCAAAAAATATACCTTTCTCAATGGAGGAGGTACTTTTCGATCCGCAGACCTCCGGAGGGACTGCTGTTTGCAGTAAAAGCCTACTGAGGCAGATGCATTTTTGCATGAGCTTAAAGCCGCAGGGCTTCCGGCTGCAAAGGTGGGACGATTTGTTAAGCGGCGAGATGTGCCGATATATGTGAACTGATTTTAATCTGCCATAGCTTATGCAAATTTGCTGACAGGCTGCATGTCCTGCATTTTGAGGGCTTACGAGTTGAAATAACATAGGGAGGATTATAAATATGATAACAGTAAATGCAATAGGGGATACATGTCCAATCCCGGTAGTAAAGACAAAGAAAGCAATCGAGGCTCTCACACAGCCGGATACGGTGGAGACACTTGTGGACAATGAAGTTGCAGTGGAAAATTTAAAAAAGATGGCTGCACAGAAGGGCTATAGCTGTGATAGCAGTAAGCTCGACGACGGAAGCTACAGCGTAAAGCTGACAATTGAGGCTCTTAACACCGAAGCGCCTTCGGATACAGACGATGCTTCACAGTATACATGCAGGCCGGCTGCAGATAACAGAGTTGTTGTAATCCGTTCTTCATATATGGGAGAGGGCAGTGAGGAGCTTGGCAGGGTACTTATAAAGGGCTTCATCTATGCGCTTTCGCAGCAGGACAACCCGCCTGAAACCATGCTTTTCTATAATGGAGGCGCGAAGCTGACCTGTGAGGGTTCAGAGTCACTTGAGGATTTAAAGGGCTTAAGAGCCGTGGGTGAAAATTTTACCTGCGGAACATGCCTGAACTACTATGAGCTGTCAGATAAGCTTGCAGTCGGAGAGGTGACCAACATGTATGATATCGCAGAAAAGATGGCTGGGGCATCTCTTATTGTAAGTCCTTAGAGTTATACAAGGTGTGAGGCAATGGATAAAAATTTGGCAGGAGAAAAGAAAAAACGGCTAATCATCACCTTCGAGACTACCACAGCACCGTTAAAGCTTGATATCAAGGGTAAGGCATGTGGTATTCGGGGCGCACGATTCCTCTTCCGTCTGTCATATCGGCGGGCTGCGGGCTGGCATGGAGAGCAGAGCTTTCTGACAGGGAGTGCCTCATAGCCTTTATGAAGGAGCACGACATCAGGTGGGAAGCGATGTATGAAATCGAAATGAGGTAACTGATAGTTACCTATATAACAGGATAACAGGAGAAAAATATGTTTTATTACAATCAGTATGTAAGGGCGCAAAGCCTTGATGAAGCTTATGAGCTTTATCAGAAAAAACCGAATTTTGTGCTGGGCGGCATGCTTTGGCTCAAAATGAAAAATAAGACGCTTGGCACGGCAATTGACCTGTGCGACCTCGGGCTTGACCAAATTGATGAGGATGAGAACGAGTTTAGAATCGGCGCATATGCAACACTCAGGCAGATAGAGACTCATGAAGCACTGAATGCATATACACACGGTGCAATCGCAGAGTCGGTCAGACATATCGTCGGAGTGCAATTTAGAAATGTGGCAACTGTCGGAGGAAGCATCTGGGGAAGATTCGGATTTTCAGATGTCATGACGATTTTCAGGGCACTGGGAGCAAAGGTGCAGCTTCACAAGGCGGGAATTATGGATTTGGACGAGTTTGCGGCACTTCCAAGAACACCGCGCGATGTGCTTGTGTCAGTAATAGTACCGAAAAATGCAAAGGGCGTAGTATACTTAAGCCAGAGAAACCAGTCAACAGACTTTCCGGTGCTCACATGTGCAGTGGCAAACAGAAGCGGCAGGTATGTGGCGGTTATCGGTGCATCACCATATATGGCAGAGCCTGTGTGGGATGAGGAGGGCATACTCGATTGCATAGCAGATGCAAAGACAGACGGTAATGCAGCTTTGACAGATAACTCCGAAAACAATGCAAAAATAGATAAATTTGCCGGATATGTTGCAGAGCATATCCGTTTTGGAAGCAATATAAGGGCAGGTGCCGAGTACAGGGAGATGATATGCAGGGTGCTTACACGCCGCGCTGCTGTCATCTGCGATGATATAATGTCACAGTCGTCTTGACATCTGCGATGAAATTAAGAACACGAGCATTAAGTAGGAAGGAATTCATATATATGGATGTTAAAATAAAATTAAATGGAAAGTTAATAACCGACTCGGTAGACCAGGATATGGTCCTTTTAGACTTTTTGCTGCAAGCACAATTGCTTTTCGGTGAAGAGAGGCTGTGAGTCAGGCAACTGCGGTCTTTGTACAGTGCTTCTGGATGGAAAGCCTGTGCTGTCATGCAGCACGCCGATAGGCAGGGCAGACGGCAGAGCGGTGGACACCCTCGAGGGACTTGAGGAGGAAGCTAAGCAGTTTACAGGATTTTTTTGCTGCACAGGGAGCGGATCAGTGCGGCTTCTGTAATCCGGGTTATATTGTAAATATTGTGGCGCTTCTGAGAGAAAATCCTGACCCGACTGACGAGGAAATTCTTGAATATCTTTCAGGAAATCTGTGCCGTTGTACAGGATATCAGAGTCAGCTCCGCTCAATCAGAAATTTCTTAAACAGTAAGAAAGAGGGCGCACCTCTTAATCTTGAGGCAGGCGTCTACGGAGAGGATATCGGAAAGGAGTGGCAGGATGAGCACAAATCAAACTAACGAAAACAGCTTCAATCGCGCCAGAAGGGATTACCACGCAGTTGGAAAATGTATACCTAAAAAGGATTCGAGCCAGCTTTTACTCGGAAAGCCGGTATTTACCGATGATGTCACACCGCGTGATGCGCTTGTCATAAAGCTTCTTAGAAGCCCGTATGCAAATGCAATTGTCGAGGATGTAAAGACAGATATCGCTCTTAAGGTGCCGGGCATGGTCGCAGTATACACCTGGGAGGATGTTCCGAAAAAGCGTTTTTCTATCGCAGGCCAGACATTTCCGGAGCCGTCACCATATGACAGATTAATCCTTGACCGCCATGTGAGAAGCGTAGGTGACGCCGTCGCTATAGTGGTCGGAGAATCTGAAAAGGCGGTGGACAAGGCTCTTAACATGATAAAAGTAAAGTACACGGTGCTTGAGCCGGTGCTTGACTTCAGAAAGTCGCTGGATAACAAGGTGCTCGTGCATCCTGAGGATGACTGGTCATCCAGCATAGATACAGGCGATGTAAAGCGCAATCTCATTCATCACGAGGAGGATGAGCATGGAAACGTGGAGAAAATTCTGTCAGAGTGCGATGAGATTATTGAGCACACATATCGTATAAAGGCAGCGCAGCAGGCATATATGGAGACCTGCAGGGCATACTGTGAGATAGACAGATACGGCAGACTTCACTGTATCAGCTCAACACAGATTGTTTTTCCACCTGCGCCGAATACTGGCAAATGCACTTGATATTCCAAAGTCTATGGTGCGCGCTGAAAAGCCGCGTATCGGAGGAGGTTTCGGTGCCAAGCAGACTGCGGTCTGTGAGGTGTATCCGGCATTTGTTACATGGAAGACAAAGCGCCCGAGCAAGATAATCTACAGCAGAAAAGAGTGTCAGACTATCGCGTCACCGCGTCATGAGATGGAAGTGACCGTGCGTCTCGGAGCGATGAAAGATGGTCATATAAGGGCAATCGATCTTTATACGTTGTCAAATGGTGGAGCATACGGAGAGCATAGCACTACAACAGTAGGACTTTCCGGTCATAAATCACTTCCTCTTTATACAGGAGGCTGCGAGGCAACCAGATTTTCGTGCGATGTTGTGTATACAAACGTGCAGGCGGCAGGAGCATATAGAGGCTATGGAGCCACACAGGGTATATTTGCACTTGAATCAACGGTCAATGAGCTCGCAGAAAAGCTGCATATAGACCCGGTTGAGCTTCGTTTGAAAAATATTGTACGCGAGGGCATGTTTATGCCGGCATATTTTGGCGAGACAGCCAATGCATGTGCACTCGACAGATGCATAATGCACTGTGCGGACAATTTCCATTGGGCAGAAAAGTATCCTGTCCGCGACATGGGAAATGGCAAGGTTCGTGCGGCAGGCATGGCACTTGCAATGCAGGGCTCCTGCATATCCAATGTAGATGTCGGCTCGTGTACATTAAAGCTTTCAGACTGTGGCACCTACAATATGATGATAGGCGCGGCAGACATGGGAACAGGCTGTGATACAATACTTGCGCAGATGGCAGCTGAGGTACTTGACTGCGAGCCGGATGATATAACAGTGTTTGGAGCGGATACAGATGCTTCTCCTTATGACTCGGGTTCATATGCCTCATCAACCACCTACATCACAGGAATGGCCACACAGAATGCAGCACTTGAGCTTCGTGAAAATATAAAGAAAATCGGTGCACAGCTGCTGGGCTGTGCTGCTTCAGAGGTGGATTTCGACGGTAAAGAGGTGTATATCATAAATCCGGACGGTGCAGACAATGGGGCAGTTTCCGTAAGTCTTTCCGATATAGCAACAAAAGCACAGGTCAACAACACGATACCTGTAGATGTCACCGCCACATATTCATCACCTGTTTCACCGCCACCGTACATGGTAGGCATGGTCGAGATAGAGCTTGATAAGGAGACAGGAGCAGTTAAAATACTTGATTATCAGGCTGTCGTGGACTGCGGAATCCCGGTCAATCCAAACCTTGCGCGTGTGCAGACAGAGGGTGGCATAGGTCAGGGAATCGGCATGGCACTTTATGAGAATGTCACCTACAATGCCGGTGGTAAAATCGCAGAAAATGATTTCATGCAGTACAAGATACCGACACGACAGGATGTGGGACATATCAACGTCGAATTTGAGACAAGCTATGAGCCTTCAGGCCCATTCGGAGTCAAGTCAATCGGCGAGATAGTTATCAATACACCGGCTCCTGCACTGGCACATGCCATTTATCGCGCAACAGGCGTATGGCACAGGACAGTTCCGTTTACCCCGGAGAAAATACTTATGGGAATGGTAGAACCTGACTGGCACGAAAAGGACCTAAGAGTGAAATGATTCATATCATATACATGGCGGCTGGAAACAGCCGCCGTTTTGGAAGTAACAAGCTGTTTTATGAGCTGGATGGAAAACCTATGTACAGGCATCTGCTTGAACGTTTGATAGAAATTAAAGATAGATATAATAAATTAAAAAATGCAGAATCGAATAACTCGGTCATAGATATAACCGTCGTTACACGTTATCGGGAAATACTGGACTACTGCGCATGTATCCCGGATTGCCATGCAGTCTTAAGTCCGGACAGCGAAAAAGGCATATCCTACACCATAAAAGCAGGAATTATGGCGGTGCAGGAGCAGAAAAAGACCGGTATGCAGGATGGGGCAAAGGTGTGTGGCAGAAAAAGCCAGAAAAAAAACAGTGGCTCGTTACATAATGAAACAGAGGACTACTACATGTTTGCAGTAGCTGACCAGCCATATTTAAAAAGTCAAAGCGTGATTAAATTAATAGATAAAGTGCTTGAAAATAAAGGAAATATGAAATTAGTTTTTTCGCTTCGCTGTGGAGATGCCGTAGGCAATCCGTGTGTATTTCATTCATCGCTTATCCCGCAGCTTTTATCACTGGAGGGTGATAAGGGTGGCAGAAGTGTGGCAAAGAAGTATGACTGTGTATATGTGGATATCGCAGATGAGCGTGAGCTGACGGATATAGATACCTTATCAAATTCAAAACATACCGTGACATTATAAAAGCTATTATGAAAGCTATTATGAAAGAGCACTGTATCAGTGCATACCGAATGTATATTTTATTCAAATTCCCATATACTACCTCCAAAGCATGAATGCAAATGCAAAAAAAGTAACCGGAGGACAATAAAGTGAAAATCACAGGATTGACCAGAAGAGTAGATTCCCTCGGCAGAATAGTCATACCAAAGGAGCTTCGCAGGATGCTGCATATAAAAGAGGGAAGCCCACTGGAAATATATATGGATGCGGACGAGACGATAGTGCTAAAGAAATATTCGCAGGTGGGAAGCCTGAAGAATATATCACAGGCATATGCACAGAGCCTGTCAAAGGTAACAGGAGCCATGGTATGTGTGGCGGATAGGGATGAGATAATAGCGGCAGCCGGCAAAAACCACAAAAATTATATAGGCAAGGCTTTGTCAAAAGAGCTCGAGAATATTATGGATAAGAGAAAAAGTGTATTGTACAGACACATAAAAAAGACGATACCCTGATACCTGTGGTAAAGGACGATAAAGCTGACTGTGAAGCGCAGGCAATAGCAGTAATAGTGCATGATGGTGATAGCGCGGGAGCCGTTATACTGTGTGTTTACGATGAAAAAGCCGATAAGTCTGAGATTGCCGAAAAGCTCGCGGGTGCAGCAGCAGAATTTCTGGCTGACCAGCTTGGCTAGAGATAGCGAAAAGCATTGTAAAAAACTATTTACTTGACTACAACAGTAATAAAGATGTAGTTTGATAAAGGGAGCAATTAGCTTCCTTTTGTGCTATAAAGGTATATAATAGAAAATTAATCAATTATTAATTATCTGATGTTGAGGCATTGTAGTATAATAGACAGTACATATTGGATATAGTTGTCAATTATCTATAAAGTATGCCGATATACAATGGTATACCGATAGTTTGGAGGTAACGTTTAGAAATGGCAAAACAGAAAAAGAAAAAAGAAGAAAAAGCAGCATCGCGTTTTCTGGTTTTTCATAAAGCTTCAGATTTTTCTGATGGTACTGATTCTTGGTGGATTATGCTTTTATCTACTTTGGAGGCTATGCAGACAAGGTGGCGAAGCTTCACTCAGAGGCAGTAGAGCTCGTGCAGAAATCTGACAAAAACACATTTTTACCGGCGCGCACGAGTACACTCTACGATACAAACGGTGATGAGATATCCGAGACGGCCACTACCAAAAAGGCTGACTATGTGAAGTATGAGGATATACCGCAGAACTTCGTAAACTGCATGGTCAGTATCGAGGACAAGAAGTTCTATAAGCACAATGGTGTGGACCTAAAGGCAATAGTGCGTGCCGCAAAGTCAATTATAAAAAATAAGAGAATTACCCAGGGTGGCAGTACCATCACGATGCAGCTCGCCCGAAATATTTACCTGGATACGAACAAGAACTGGCAGCGAAAAGTCAAGGAAATGTTCATAGCGATGGCGCTTGAAAAGAAATATTCCAAGAATGATATTATGGAGTTCTACCTGAATAATGTCTATTTCATGAACGGATATTATGGTATTCAGGCAGCGTGCCATGGCTATTTTAACTGTGAGCTTTCGGATCTTGATTTGTCGCAGACTGCCTTTTTGTGTGCAATTCCGAACAGCCCGACATACTATGACCCGATAAACAACAAGGATCATACATTGACACGTCGCAATCTCATATTGAAAAATCTAAAAGAAGATGGCAAAATCACACAGCAGGAATATGAGGCCGCTATAAACGAGGAGATTACCCTCAACATGCCTGAGAAGGATGACACGGTCAAGTACAATTATGTGGATACCTATGCATATTACTGCGCTACGAGGGCGCTCATGGAGAATGAGGGCTTCAAGTTCAAGTATTACTTTGACTCAGACGATGAAGAAAAGGAGTATGATGCTTCGTATGATGAGATGTATTCATATTGTCAGAAAAAGCTCTACTCAGACGGTTACAAGATTTATACATCAATTGATCTGACTATGCAGCAGCAGCTTCAGGATTCAATTGACCTTACGCTTTTGGACTTTACAGACACGACCGATGATGGCACATTTAAGCTGCAGAGTGCTGCAACCTGTATAGACAACGACACAGGCGAGGTGGTTGCAATAGTTGGTGGACGAAGCCAGGATGCGGTCAGTCATACGCTAAACCGTGCTTTCCAAAGCCATCGTCAGCCGGGAAGCTCAATCAAGCCGCTCATTGTGTATACACCATCATTTGAGCGTGGTGACACCGGATACCGTCGTAAATGACCACAAGTTTGATGGAGGACCGTCTAACTCGGGTGATTCATATTACGGTGATGTGACTATCAGGTTTGCCGTTCAAAAGTCACTGAATACTGTAGCATGGCAGCTATATGATGAGCTCACACCAAAGGTAGGCTTACAGTATCTCAAGGATATGAATTTTACCAATATCGTAAAGGATGACTATGTCACAGCAACAGCACTTGGAGGTTTTACAACAGGTGTATCCACACTGGAGATGGCATCTGCATATTCAACACTTGAGAACGATGGAATGTACAGGAATCCGACATGTATTAAGTCGATTGTGGATTCTGACAACAATATCATATATACATCATCACAGAAGGACACCGTCATATATACAGAGACAGCATCACGTATGATGACAGATGTCATGACAGATGTTATGAAATCAGGAACCGGACGTAGCGCTAATCTGGATAATGGCATGCCTTGCGCCGGCAAAACAGGAACAACAAACGATAAGAAGGATGGCTGGTTCTGTGGCTTTACCAGATACTACACCACATGTGTATGGGTAGGCTGCGATATGCCTGAGACAGTCAAAAAACTGACAGGAAGCTCTTACCCGGCAGAAATATGGAAGAACTACATGGATCAGATACATGCTGACCTTACACCAATAGATTTCCTGCCATATGCCCAAATATCGGATGATTATCAGGACAGCCAGGAGACACAGGATACACCTGCCGATGACCAGACGCAGAATAATCCTACAGATCAGACAGTGACCACACCTGATGCAGGAACTAAAGCACCGGATAAGACCACAACAGACCCGAATAAGACAGATGCTGCTGGTGGCAACACAGGTGGAAATACCGGGAAGACAACAACGGTGGTAAACAGGCGGAAATACCGGAGAAAACAACGGTGGTAACACAGGCGGAAATACCGGAGAAAATAATGGTGGCAACACAGGCGGAAATACCGGAGAAAACAACGGTGGTAACACAGGAAATACCGGACCGGAAAATAATGGTGGCAACACAGGTGGAAACACCGGGGACAACACAGGTGGAGCTACCGGTGGTACCACCGGAGGCGGAGCAGCCCAGTAGATTTTTCTTTGCAGTGCTGTCGGAAGTTGTGTTCTTTGCAGCATACGCACCTGTCACGATAGGAAACAAGATGATAGATGCGCTCATATATTCAGTGACCTACAACGGCTCATACCTTGCAGTAGAGGAAATTATCACAATCATAGTGATATCAATCCCACCGGTTAAGAAGGCGCTCGACTATGTGAAGCAGATGGCGAACAGCCGGTAGATAATCTATATCTAAATAATTAAAATATGTAAAAATGAGCAGAATAGGTAGAAATACTTGTTCTGTTCTTTTTTTATTGTATATCATTGTCCCGTATCATATAAAAAATGAAAAATAAAAATACTTTGACTTGACAACTATTTAAAATGTGATATACTTTCACTGTCAAATGATTTGATGATGAAAATATTTGACATGCAAACTAGTGCAAATATACCAGCACACAAAACTGAAAATAAACACAGAAAAAGGAGAACAGAAATATGTTGGAGAAAATCAAGGAAATCGTAGCAGATCAGTTAGGAATCGACGAGGATGATATCAAATTAGAGTCAAACTTCAAGGAGGATCTTGAGGCAGATTCATTAGATCTTTTCGAGCTTGTAATGGCACTCGAGGAGGAGTACGGAGTAGAAATCCCTTCAGAGGATTTAGAGAAAATCGCAACAGTTAACGACATCATTGAGTATCTTAAGAACAAAGGTGTAGAGGCTTAAAAGACATGGAAACAAGAATAACAAAGCTTCTTGGAATCAAATATCCGGTCATTCAGGGTGGCATGGCATGGGTAGCAACCCATGAGCTTGCCAGCGCTGTGTCCAATGCAGGCGGACTTGGCATCATCGGAGCAGGCGGAGCCCCGGCTTCATGGGTAAAGGAGCAGATAGTCGCTGCAAAGAAGGAGACAGATAAGCCGTTCGGAGTCAACCTCATGCTTATGAATCCGGAGGCCGATGAGATAGCAAAAATCATCGCCGAGGAAAAGGTAAAGGTAGTCACCACCGGCGCAGGAAATCCTGCAAAAAGTACATGGATATGTGGAAAGAAGCAGGCGTCATCGTAATCCCTGTAGTTGCAAGCGTAGCACTCGCAAAGCTCATGGAGAGAGGCGGAGCAAGTGCAGTAATCGCCGAGGGAATGGAGTCAGGCGGACATATTGGCGAGCAGACTACCATGACCCTGGTTCCACAGGTGGTGGATGCAGTGAGCATCCCTGTTATCGCAGCAGGCGGAATTGCAGACAACAGAGGCTTCAATGCAGCATTTGCACTCGGTGCAGAGGCAGTCCAGATGGGTACACGCTTTGTCACCGCAAAAGAATCGATAGTACATGAAAACTATAAGCAGAAGGTCATTAAGGCCAAGGATATAGATTCTGAGGTTACAGGAATGAGCACAGGTCATCCGATCAGAGTACTCAGAAACAAGATGACCAGACAATATCTCAAGCTGGAAAAGGAAGGAGCTCCATTTGAAGAGCTCGAAAAAATGACACTTGGCGCACTCAGAAAAGCCGTTGTAGACGGAGATACCGTATATGGCAGCGTCATGGCAGGTCAGAGCGCAGGCCTCGTAAAGAAAGAGGAAACCTGCAAAGAAATCATTGAGGATGTAGTGGGACTGAACAAATAGACAGTATTCACTTTTACATGTAAATTTAAGGATACCGGGGCGCCTGAAAAGAGTGGTTTACGGTATCCTGTCAGAAATAAGGAGAAACCGAAAATGGGTAAGAGAGTATTTATGTTTCCCGGACAGGGCTCACAGTATATAGGAATGGGTAAGGAGTTTTACGATACAATGCCAAATGCAAAGGCAGTAATCGACCTTGCCAGTGAACAGACAGGCTTGGATATTCCGGCATTATGCTTTGAGGAAAATGACAAGCTGAATATTACAGAGTACACACATATGTATGCTTGCAGTTGAGGCAGCTATATATCAGGCAATCATTGACAAAGGTATCACACCTGATGTCACAGCAGGCTTAAGCCTTGGGGAATATGGTGCTCTCATCGCATCAGGAGCCATGACTATGGCAGATGCATTCGCAGTTGTCAGAAAAAGAGGAATCTACATGCAGGAGGCAGTTCCTACAGGTGGAGCCATGACAGCGGTTTTAGGACTTGATCCGCAGGTCATTGAGGATATCTGCAAAAAGACAGCAGATGAGACAAATTCAGTGGTATCGGTAGCCAACTATAACTGCCCGGGACAGATTGTTATCACAGGAGAAAAGGAAGCAGTAGATGCCGCCGCAGCAGCATGCAGCGAGGCAGGCGCCAAGAGATGCGTACCGCTCAAGGTCAGCGGACCTTTCCACTCAGCAATGCTTAAGGGTGCAGGAGAAAAGCTCGCAGATGCACTTGAGAGTGTAGAAATCCACGATATCAAGGTGCCATATATCACAAACGTCACAGCAGACTATGTGAAGTCACCGGCAGATGTCAAGGATTATCTGACACAGCAGGTTTCATCGTCAGTGCGCTGGCAGCAGACCATCGAGCGTCTTATCGCAGATGGTGCCGATGAGTTCGTGGAAATCGGACCGGGACGATCACTCAGCGGATTTATGAGAAAGATAAATAGAGACGTAAAAGTCGTAAACATAGACAAACTGGAGGATTTTGAAAAGTATGTTAACAGGTAAAAATGCCCTGGTTACAGGCGCAAGCCGCGGAATTGGAAGACAGATAGCTCTTACACTTGCCGCAGCACACGCCTTTGTAATAGTAAATTATAATGGTTCAAAGGAAAAGGCAGATGCCGTTGTTGCAGAGATAAAGGCAGCAGGCGGTGATGCAGTTTCTTATCAGTGCAATGTATCTGATTTTGACGAGTGCCAGAATATGATAACAGCGCTCATCAAGGAGTACAAGCACATAGATATTCTCGTAAACAACGCAGGAATCACAAGAGACGGTCTCATCATGAAGATGAGCGAGGCAGACTATGACGCAGTGCTCGACACAAACCTTAAGGGTGCGTTCAACACAATCCGTCACATGTCACGCTATTTCTTGAAGCAGAAATCAGGAAGAATTATCAATATTTCATCAGTTTCCGGAATACTCGGAAATGCAGGACAGGCCAACTACAGCGCAAGCAAGGCAGGAGTTATAGGACTCACAAAGGCTGTAGCCAGAGAGCTTGCCAGCCGGGGAATCACAGCAAACGCAGTGGCACCGGGCTTTGTAGAGACAGAGATGACAGATGTGCTTGCCGATGCGGCAAAGGAGAATCTTTTATCACAGATTCCGCTTGGCAGACCGGGAAACACAAAGGATATCGCAAACGCAGTATTATTTTTAGCATCAGATGCAGCAGGCTACATCACAGGCCAGGTGCTGTCTGTTGACGGAGGAATGGCAATATGAGTAGAAGAGTAGTTGTAACAGGACTTGGAGCAGTGACACCGATCGGACTTAATGTAGATGATTTTTGGGATTCAGTAAAAGCCGGAAAGATCGGATTTGACCGGATAACAAAATTTGACACGACAGATTATAAATGTCACATTGCAGCAGAGCTTAAGGACTTTAACCCACAGGATTTTATGGACAGAAAGGCTGCAAAGAGAATGGAACCATTCTCACAGTACGCTGTAGCTGCTGCAAAGCAGGCAATTGATGACAGTGGACTTGACATCGAAAAGGAAGATCCATACATGGTTGGCTGTGCGATCGGTTCAGGTATCGGAAGTCTTCAGGCAATGGAGCGCGAGACACAAAAGCTTTATGAAAAGGGACCAAACAGAGTCAATCCTCTCCTTGTTCCACTTATGATCTGCAATATGGCAGCAGGAAATGTTTCCATCCAGTTCGGACTCAAGGGAAAGAGTATCAATGATGTAACAGCCTGCGCTACAGGAACAAACACAATCGGTGAGGCATACAGAAGTATCCAATATGGGGAAGCTGATGTGATGGTTGCCGGAGGAACAGAGGGCAGTGTATGTCCTATAGGAATAGCAGGGTTTACAGCACTTACAGCGCTTTCGACAGTGGATGATCCGGCAAAATGCTCACTTCCATTTGATAAGAACAGAAGTGGTTTCGTAATGGGAGAAGGTGCCGGAGTTGTAATCCTTGAGGAGCTTGAGCATGCAAAGGCAAGAGGTGCAAAGATTTATGCAGAGGTAGTCGGATACGGCTGCTCATCGGATGCATACCATATCACATCTCCGCAGGAGGATGGCGCAGGCGCAGCAAGAGCCATGACCAATGCCATGAGCGATGCAGGTGTCACACCGGCAGATGTAAAATATATTAATGCGCATGGAACAGGAACACATCACAATGATCTGTTCGAGACAAGAGCGATCAAGCTTGCGTTCGGTGAGCTGTTGAGTTTATAACATGTGTGAAGGAAATTCAGGATGGATTTATACATAAGACTGTTGGCTATGAGACTCCTGATGAGGAGATTGACCTCAATTACTGCAAGAACAGCTATGAGGAGCCTGTTGAGTATGCACTTAGCAATTCACTGGGATTCGGTGGACATAATGCAAGTATTCTGCTCAAGGCTTATAAATAAATAGCTTCTGCTTTTTAAGGGGCTTCGCGCATTCAGGCTGTGAGGTCCGGTGGAGCACACAGTATATTCCTCATAAAAAAATATGAAGTCAGTCACGGCATTTTGCACGGACAGGCTGTGATATGGTGTTAGTGCCTCATGCTATTGGAGTGGATGGAACGCCGTGACAGTTCATATTTTTTATTCAGAACACACTGTGTGCTTCCCGGCTCCACTTTGCGGAGCGCGAAGCATGTAGATAAATTGCTACTGCTTTTTAGGGGCTTCGCGCATTCAGGTTGTGAGGTCCGGTGGAGCACACAGTATATTCCTCGTGAAAAATATGAAGTCAGTCACGGCATTTTGCACGGACAGGCTGTGATATGGTGTTAGTGCTTCATGCCATTGGAGCGGATGGAACGCCGTGACAGTTCATATTTTTCATTCAGAACACACTGTGCGCTTCTCGGCTCCACGTTGCGGAGCGCGAAGCATGTAGATAGTTTAGAGCGAATTGAGAAAGGATAGATGTATATGTCAATTATGAATACGCAGCAGATTATGGATATTCTGCCGCACCGCAGTCCGTTTCTTCTCATTGATACGGTTGAGGAGCTGCAGCCGGGCGTAAAGTGTGTGGCTAAGAAGAATGTGACTATGAATGAGCCGCATTTTATGGGACATTTTCCGAGAAATCCGGTGATGCCGGGAGTGCTTATTATTGAGGCTTTGGCGCAGACCGGTGCAGTTGCCATTCTTTGTCAGGATGAGTGGAAGGGCAAGACTGCATATTTTGCAGGCATCAATTTGTCAAGGATGAATTCCGACAAGGAAGCATTTGAGCCATGGTTTACAGAGCTTACAACAGGAAATCCTCTCAATTTCCCTGAGTATGAGGAGAAAATTGCAAAGACTCAGGAGAAAAAACAGGACTTTCTGAGGGTATTGTCATCGGTAAGACAAAGATTTACGGCGAGGAGACAGTGCTTGGTGTAATTGATTCAAGATTTATGATGGGAAGCATGGGCCATGTGGTTGGTGAGAAAATCACAAGCGCATTTGAGCGTGCCACAGAGGAAAGACTTCCGGTTATATTATTCTGCTGTTCAGGCGGTGCCAGAATGCAGGAGGGTATTTCGCTGATGCAGATGGCAAAGACCTCAGCCGCAGCAAAGCGTCATTCAGAGGCAGGACTTTTATATGTGCCTGTACTCACAGATCCTACAACAGGTGGTGTGACAGCCAGCTTTGCAATGCTTGGTGATATTATACTTGCCGAGCCGAAAGCCTTGATCGGTTTTGCAGGTCCGCGTGTCATCGAGCAGACCATCGGACAGAAGCTGCCTGAGGGCTTCCAGAGGGCAGAGTTCCAGCTTGAGCACGGCTTTGTAGATATGATAGTTGAGCGTGAGGATTTAAAGAAGACTCTTTACAAGATTTTACGTGCTCACAGACCTACCACAGGCTATGCCAATTTTGACCCGCTTCACTCAGACGACAATTACGAGCCGACAGAGCTTATGAAGGAGCGCGAGGCAAAGGCTAAGCCATTTAAGGTATGGGACAAGGTCAGCGCCGCAAGACAGATTAAGAGACTTGCATCGGTTGACTATATGGACTATATTTTTGATGAGTTTATGGAGCTGCACGGAGACAGATATTTCCGCGATGACCCGGCTATCGTAGGCGGAATCGCATATTTAGACGGCCAGCCGGTTACAGTTATCGGTGTCCACAAGGGAAAAGACCTTGAGGACTGCGCAAAGAGAAACTATGGTATGCCATCACCTGAGGGTTACCGCAAGGCACTGCGCCTGATGAAGCAGGCGGAAAAATTTAACCGTCCGATAATAACATTTGTAAATACATCAGGAGCTTACCCTGGAAAAGAAGCGGAAGAAAATGGACAGGGAGAAGCAATTGCAAGAAACCTTTATGAGATGAGCGGCATCAAGGTGCCAATCCTTTGTCTGATGATAGGAGAAGGCGGAAGCGGCGGAGCTTTAGCTCTTTCTGTAGGTAATGAGGTGTGGATGATGGAAAATGCCACATACTCGATCCTGTCTCCCGAAGGTTTTGCATCTATCCTCTGGAAGGACGGAAAGCGTGCAAAGGAAGCCGCAGAGGTAATGAAGATTACAGCACACGACTTAAAGGAGCTTGATGTCGTGGATGATATAATACCTGAGTTTGGCGGAGCCGACGAGGATGCCCTTTCATCAATCGGAAATTACATGAAGGGCAACATGAAGAAATTCTTGGAAAAAAGAAAGCAAATTGACAAAGGACCAGCTCTTGGAGGAAAGATACAAGCGTTTCCGCAAGTTCTAGTCCCGGAAAGGAAATTCTATGAAGATAGTTGGAACAGGAAGCTGTCTGCCACAGAGAGTGGTCTCAAACGATGACCTGGCAGCCATAATGGACACATCTGACGAGTGGATCAGCTCGCGTACAGGAATAAGAAACAGACACATTGCAACGACTGAGACAACCACCTCACTTGCCTGTGATGCAGTAAAAAGTG
>VOFC01000629.1_pt1 | contig 60000 bp, 60 predicted proteins | sample 5384161 | NCBI WGS metagenome assembly VOFC01 (sample SAMN12384722, study PRJNA508395) | human gut metagenome | isolation source: healthy gut B | host: Homo sapiens
GCGCGCTGCCTGCGCCACCCGGCACAAGCGCAAAGTTGGACGCAGACAGAACTGACCGGCTACGCGGCGGCGATGAACTGTCTGCTTGCCTACGAAAACCGCCGCGACGACTGGCACGACGACAGGAAACTTTCCGCCGCTGCCGCAGCGGGGCTTCTGGGCCGCGGCGCGAAGCGGGCCGCCGCGCAGTACCCGGACAAGGCTGCCGCCATCCGCACTTCGCTTCAGATGATCGCGCAGGCAGAGGAAGACCGCACGGCCTATTCCGAAACGCCTGCCAATGCGTTCGGCGGTCTGATGGCAGACTTGTTTACGGTAAAGGAAGACCGCTGGATGCCCGTCCTGCGGCAGTTTGGACGGAGTCTCGGTAAGCTGATCTATTTTATGGATGCTGCCTGTGATTTGGAGGCAGATCGAAAAAAGAACCAATACAATCCGCTGGCGCTGCTGGGTATACAGAGCGGTGCGGATTTCCGCCCGCAGCTGACGCTTTTAGCGGGTGATGCGGCAGAGGCGTTTGAGTGCCTGCCGATCGTACAGGACGCGGCGCTCTTGCAGAACATCCTATATTCCGGTGTCTGGACGCGCTTTGACGCGGCTTTTGCGGCAAAGCAGGAGGGACAAACATGATCGACGATCCATATAGCGTGCTCGGCCTGACGCCGGACGCAAGCGACGAAGAGGTCAAGCGCGCTTACCGCGCACTGGCAAAAAAATATCACCCGGACATGAATCCGGGCGATCAGCATGCGGCGGAGATGATGAATCAAATCAATGCCGCCTATGACCAGATCAAAAAATCCGCAGCCGCGTGTGAACACGCAGCAGCGAAGCTATCAGGAGGATCCCTTCGCGGGCTGGTACCGGCAAGGCTATCAGGATGCGTGGTCGGGCGGCGATCCAATGGAGTCTGCGCGGCGGTACATCTTTGTGCAGGAATACGAACGGGCGCTGCGCGAGTTGAGCACTGTCCCGGAGGCGCAGCGTACGGCGCAGTGGTACTATCTTGCCGCCGTTGCCAACACGAACCTTGGAAACCGGGTGCTCGGCTATGAGCAGATCACAAGAGCCTGCGCCATGGACCCGGCGAACGCAGAATACGCCGCCGCCCGCGACCAGATCGGCCGCAGCGGCACAGTCTACCACAGCCGTCAGACCGGCTTCGGTTTTGAACACATCGACCTGAGCCGTGCCTGCTGCGGTGTGTGCGCTGCAATGTCCTGCCTTTCCGGCGGCGGCTGCCCGGTGATTCTGTGCTGTTGAGAGAAAGACTGTTCTTTTGAGGCGGGGTGTGCTATAATATTTCCGCAAAATCTGAAGCAGTCTGAACGTTCAGCCGCTGTCCGTGTAAAGCTTTGTAGGGGTCGATGCCCACATCGACCCGGCGACATACGCCGATTTTACGGGAATCTGCGGCGAATTCGTAACTTCCCAACGGGCGGACGACTCTGTCCGCCCACAGGATATATCGTTTTACGAAAATCCTCGGCGAATTCGTAACTTCTCATTGGGCCGATGTAGGCATCGGCCCCCTACAAACTCCAGCGAATCCGTACTTCCTTGCAAGTTTTGAACGAAAGGCGTTTTTACAGCAGATATTGAATCGCAGCTATTCACAAATTTGGGGCACCGTAACAGGCGGCGCGTACCATAGCGCCCGTAGGGTAACTATGTGTGTTCGCAACAGCTAAAAATCAGGTTCCTGCCTGAATTGCACCCGCAATATGCACCAAACCGTAACCCAGCGCCCCTTTTCTCCCCTGTCTTTTCCGGCAAGGCGGAAAAGATAGGGCCGTCGGAGACATCCCGCAGTATCATATTCCCATAAAAAAGTACCAAACCAGACAGGAGATCACCCATGAACAACGACCACAGCACCGAGCGGCTGGACTATCAGAGCGGACAGCGGAACGAAAAAAAGAGCAGCGGGGGAATATACGCCCCGGCCGAAGCACCAGATCGTGCTGGCGTGGGTGCTGATCGCCATTGTGGTGTTCGGCGTCCTCGGTATGTGCTACTGGGAGATCTTTGGGAAGTTCTGATATGCGCATTCTTGGCATGGACCCCGGCTACGCCACGACCGGGTTTGGAATATTGGAGGCCGGGTGCGGCAGCGTCCAGCTGCTCAATTACGGCACGATTACAACGCCCACAACGCTCACGTTCCCGGAGCGGCTCGTGGTGCTCTATGACGATATGACGCAGCTGATCGAGACAGTCAAGCCGGAGGCCGTCGCGGTGGAGGAGCTGTTCTGGGGCCACAACGTCACGACCGGCATCGGCGTGAGCCATGGCCGGGGTGTGATTCTACTGGCGATCTGTAAATCAGGTGCGCCGCTTTTCGAGTATACGCCCAATCAGGTCAAGCAGGCAGTGGTTGGCTACGGCGGCGCGGAAAAGCGGCAGGTCATGGACATGACGCGCCGGCTGCTGAACATGGAAAAGGTGGCGCGGCCGGACGACGCGGCGGACGCGATTGCCATTGCGCTCTGCCATGCGCGAAGTTCCACCTCGCTTCTGGCGCAGAAAGGATACCGGTAATGTTTTATTATCTGAATGGAACAATTACGCTGCTCGACGCCAATCTCGCGGTTGTGGACTGCGGCGGCGTGGGCTATGCGTGTCATACAACAAATTATACGCTTGCCCGACTCCAGCTGGGAAAGCCTGCAAAACTTTTCACCTACTGCAACATCAAGGAAGACGCCTTTGATATCTTCGGCTTTTCCACGCGCGAGGAACTGAACTGCTTCGAGCGGCTTCTCGGCGTGACGGGCGTGGGCCCGAAGGCGGCGCTGGCGATCTTGTCCGTCGTCTCGCCGGAGCAGCTGACACTGGCTGTTATGACGCAGGACGACAAAACCATCACCATGGCGCAGGGCGTGGGCAAAAAGCTGGCCCAGCGCATCATTCTGGAACTCAAGGATAAACTTGGCGCAAGCCAGCTGGAACTGAATACAGCGGAGTTCGCCGGCGCTGGCGTGCTGGCACGCGGCAGCAAAGCAGCAGAGGCGACCGCCGCGCTTGTCGGCCTCGGCTATTCGCAGACGGAGGCTGCGGCTGCGCTCAAAGGCATCGACATTGAGAACCTTTCCATCGAAGACGTGATCCGCCGGGCGCTGCGCGCCGCGGCGCAGCAGTAAGGAGGGCACGGCATGAGCCTGGATTTTTCGCAGAAATACGACGCGCCCATTGTCACCACGAGCCTGACCCCGCAGGACGACGGCGAGGTCAGCCTGCGCCCGAAGCTGCTGGCCGATTATACCGGCCAGGAAAAGGCCAAGGGCAATCTGGCCATTTATATTGAAGCCGCCAGACGGCGCAATGAGCCGTTGGACCATGTGCTGCTCTACGGCCCGCCGGGCCTCGGCAAGACGACGCTGGCAGGCGTCATCGCCAACGAAATGGGCGCGGGCATCCGCGTGACCTCCGGCCCGGCAATCGAAAAAGGCCGGCGATTTGGCCGCACTGCTGACGAATCTTGCGCCGGGCGATATTCTATTCATTGATGAAATTCACCGGCTGAATCGAGCAGTTGAGGAAATTTTATATCCGGCCATGGAGGATTTTGCCATCGATATCATCGTCGGCAAGGGCCCGTCGGCCAACTCCATCCGGCTTGATCTGCCGCACTTTACGCTCATCGGTGCAACGACCAGAGCCGGGCAGCTGTCCAGCCCTCTGCGTGACCGCTTCGGTGTGCAGCTGCGTCTGGAACTGTATACCACAGAGGAATTGCAGCGCATCGTCATGCGATCGGCCGCGCTGCTTGGAATTGAGATCGAGCCTGCGGGCGCGCGGGAGATTGCGTCCCGTTCGCGCGGAACGCCGCGTATCGCAAACCGCCTGCTGCGCCGTGTACGCGATTTTGCACAGGTCTGCCACGACGGTGTGATTACGTCCGAGGCTGCCGACCACGCGCTCAGTAAGCTTGAGGTTGACCATTTGGGCCTCGACGCGGTTGACCGCCGCATGCTTACCGCCATCGTGAAAAATTACGGCGGCGGCCCAGTGGGCCTTGAGACGCTGGCTGCGACCATCGGTGAGGAGGCCGTCACGCTGGAGGACGTCTATGAGCCGTATCTGCTGCAAATCGGGTTTCTGACGCGCACGCCGCGCGGCCGCTGCGTCACGCAGCTGGCGTATGAGCATCTTCATCTGCCGTCTCCCGTGCAGCCTGCCGGGACGCAGCTTTCATTCTGAGTTTTGAGGAGCAATACATACTATGGGTAAATTATTTGGGACTGACGGCATCCGCGGCGTTGCCAATGAAACGTTGGACGCGAAGCTTGCTTACCGCGTGGGACAGGCGGCGGCGATCTCGCTCTGCGACGATTCCGGCACGAAGCCAACCGTCGTCATCGGCAAGGACACGCGCATTTCCTCGGATATGCTCGAGGGCGCGCTCGTCGCGGGACTGACAGCCTGCGGCTGCAACGCGATTCTGCTCGGCGTGATCCCGACGCCTGCCGTTGCATATCTGACGGTCTATCTGCATGCGGACGCAGGCATCGTCATTTCCGCCTCGCACAATCCGTATGAGCACAACGGCATCAAGATGTTCTCATCCGAGGGCTTCAAGCTGAACGACGCGCTCGAAGCGCGCATCGAGGATTTGATTTTGCAGGACGGAGAGCTGCCTGTCAAAACGCATGGAGAGATTGGTCAGGTCATGTCCGGCAGCTTTGCGGCGGAATACTATCTTGACCATCTGGCCTCGACCATCGAGAGCCTTGAGCCGCTGCGCGTTCTCATCGACTGCGCCAACGGCGCGGCCTCGACCACGGCGCGGTATTTATTCGGCCGCTTCCCGCTGGAGGCAGAGTATCTGAACGACAAGCCGAACGGTGTCAATATCAACAATGGCTGCGGCTCGACGCATCTGGAAGCACTCTGCGATGCGGTCAAAGCAGGCGGCTATGACCTCGGCATTGCGTTTGACGGCGACGCCGACCGCTGTTTGACCGTAGACGAACAGGGCTGCGTCATTGACGGTGACAAGATGATGGCAATCTGCGCCGACGCGATGGAGAAAAGAGGCCGCCTGCGGGGCGGCGGCTTCGTTGCGACGGTCATGTCCAACATCGGCCTGCACAAATACTGCGCAGGGCACGGTCTGCGGCTCCTGTGTGCGTCAGTTGGCGACCGGAACGTATTGGAACTGATGCAGAAGGAGGGGATGCGCCTCGGTGGCGAGCAGTCGGGCCATATCATTTTCTTGGACTACATGCCTACCGGAGACGGTCAGCTGGCCGCGCTGCAATTTCTCGATATCCTTTCGCACAGCGACAAAAAAGCCAGCGAACTGTCTGCCGCCGTGCGGCAGTACCCGCAGCTGCTGCAGAATGTCCGCGTGACCTCAAACGAACAGAAAGCGGCCATCATGCGGTCGGATTCTCTGCGGGAAGCGATCCAAAAGGCGGAGGCTGAACTTGGGGAAAATGGCCGCGTGCTCATTCGTCCGTCTGGCACGGAGCCGCTCATCCGCGTTATGGTCGAAGCAGGCACGGAGCGGCAGGCACAGGCGGTCACAGAGACGCTTGTGCAGCACGTCGAAAATCTACAAAAATTATCAGAGAAATAAAATAAGTTTTATTTACTATTGACAACCGGAAAAATATCGCATATAATCGCTAGTGTTGGGTAATAAAAATTTCCAACCAGAGCCACGCAGATCTTTCATCATTCCGTTGCACCCTCTCTTCGTGTATGGACCCATGGCAAGATTGACTGGCGCTTTTCCCGGCGAAATCAGGCAGAGCCTGATCGCATATAAAGCCCTATCGCATACGAGCGTACGCCGCAGTTGCAGGGCAAATCCATTTTTTATCGCAAAAGAGAGGTAACAAAAATGTTTGAAGACAAGACGTTGGTCTGCAAAGAGTGTGGCAAAGAGTTCGTTTTCACTGCCGGTGAGCAGGAATTCTACGCAGAGCGTGGCTTCCAGAATGAGCCGCAGCGCTGCAAGGCCTGCCGTGACGCCCGCAAGAACGCGACCCGCGGCCCCAGAGAGTACTACACCGCTACCTGCGCGGCCTGCGGCGGCGAAGCGCGTGTCCCGTTCGAGCCGAAGTCCGATCGCCCGGTTTACTGCAGCGATTGCTTCGCCCGCATGAAGGCTCAGGGCTAAGTTCTATCTGCCAACCAAAGATCCGCACCTGGACCGGGTGCGGATCTTTTTGCGCAGACGCGCTTATGGCGGCCATTCGCGCTTTCTATGGCTGTTTCGCTTGCAGGCACGGGAACTGGTGTGATATAGTATAATACGAATGCCCTATGGAAAGGATGAATTTTTTCATGCAGTACGATGTGATCATAATCGGCGCAGGCCCCGGCGGAATTTTCTCGGCATATGAGTTGTCAAAACTCTGTCCGGAGAAGAAAATCGCTGTGTTTGAAGAGGGACAGCCGCTCGAAAAACGCAAATGTCCCATTGACGGCAAAACGGTCAAGCACTGCGTCGGCTGTCCGACGTGTGCGATCATGAACGGCTTCGGCGGCGCGGGGGCGTTTTCTGACGGAAAATACAACCTGACGAACGATTTCGGCGGCACGCTTTATGAATATATCGGAAAAAAGCAGGCTATGGAACTGATGCACTACGTCGATGCGATCAACGTCAGCCACGGCGGGGAGAACACACGGCTGTATTCCACTGCCAACAGCGCGTTCAAGACTCGCTGCCTGCAATGCAATCTGCATCTGCTCGATGCGTCTGTCCGGCACCTTGGAACGGACATCAATTTTGTAGTGCTGAAAAATCTCTTTGCCGAGTTGGAACCAAAGGTCGATTTCTACTTCCGCACGCCCGTACGGCAGGTGTTGGTGGCGGACGGCGGCTATGAGATCGTCACGGACAGCGGAAGCTATTTCTGCAAGCAGTGCATTGTCTCCGTCGGCCGCAGCGGCAGCAAGTGGATGGAGAGCGTGTGCCGCGAACTGAACATCGAGACAAAATCCAACCGCGTCGATATCGGTGTGCGTGTGGAATTGCCCGCTGAGATTTTTAAGCACCTGACTGACGAACTCTATGAGAGCAAGATCGTCTACAAGACTGAAAAATATCAGGATTTGGTCCGTACGTTCTGCATGAACCCGAAGGGCGCGGTCGTGACGGAGAACACAAACGGCATCGTGACCGTCAACGGCCACAGCTATGAGGATCCGGCCAAACAGACCGAAAACACAAACTTTGCCCTGCTTGTCTCCAAGCACTTTACAGAGCCTTTCAAGGACTCCAACGGCTACGGCGAGTCCATCGCACGGCTTTCCAACATGCTTGGCGGCGGCGTGATGGTGCAGCGCTTCGGCGATTTGATCCGCGGCCAACGGTCAACGCAGAAGCGCATCGACAAATCTTTCGTTACCCCGACCCTGACGGCCACGCCGGGCGATTTGTCGCTGGTCATTCCGAAGCGCATTCTCGACGGCATCATCGAGATGATCTACGCGCTCGACAAGATCGCGCCGGGCACAGCAAACGACGATACGCTGCTTTATGGCGTCGAGGTCAAGTTCTATAACATGGAAGTTTCTGTCGATGAGAATCTGGAAACAGCGCACAAGGGCCTGTTCATCATCGGCGACGGCAGCGGCATCACACATTCCCTGTCCCACGCCTCCGCCAGCGGCGTCTATGTTGCGCGGTACCTTGCAGCACACGAAGCATAATATATTATGGCAGCCTCTCCCGGCCTTTGGCCGGGAGACTTTTTCTTGCGCTTTTTTTATGACTGTTGTATACTGAAAAGGGAAAAACAGGCGGAAGGGGAGAAGGAGGATGAGAAGAGCGGGCGCGCTTCTAATTGCTGCTGTACTGCTCCTGACCCTCTGCGCCTGTAAGCGCAAAACACGGCCTGCCGCGGGGATCGGAAGATTTACCGGCGAGCAGGTCAGCGTCTACGGCGGCGACTGGCAGCCAATCGGCGAGGTCTACAGCGGTCTGACCTATCTTGAACTGAACGCAGACGGCGAGGGCGTTTTCTGCGTGGACGGCGAAGCCGCCGCAGTCGAATGGGCAGCGGCAGACGGACGACTTACGCTGACGATGGGCGGTGCGCGCTGCGAAGGAACGATCAGCGCGGATACGATCGATATCGACTTTTTTGATGCCGATATCCGCATGAAGTTTTTCCGCCCGGCCTCTGCCGCGCTTCCGCTGCCAGAACAGGCGCAGGAAGCAGAAGTGGACACAGAGCCGGATGCGGAGACAAATACTGACGCAGCATCGGATTATGCGGCCTATTGGGCCGGAGACTGGTACGGCTGGCATGTTGTGATCGATGCAAGCGAGGAACTGCAATATCTGAAGGACACCGCGTGGGACGCCTGCGCGCGGATTCGTGTCCGCGAAGACACGGGAACCCTCACCGTTTGGGATACGGAAACTGACCCCGGCGAACTTCTGCTCCGGGCAAGCGTCGAGTTTTCCCCCGGTACGACCGACGCCGGGTGCATGACGGCGGACGCCGGCGCTTATTTGGGCTGCGATCTGACGGATGGCCTTCTGTGCGATCCCGGCGCGTCCGAGGTGCAGGCGTTTGCGCATATGATCTTGATTTCGGGTCGCGCGGAGGATGAAAACGGCGGCTGGGTGCGCTTCCGACTCTATCTGCGCCCATGGGGCATGGACTGGGAAGACGTGCGCACTGGCAATACAAGCGGCTGCCTGTACCGCAATATGCTCCCGCCGGATTATGACAGCTGGTATGCGCCGCTGCTGGCGCAGGGCGTCACCGATATGCCGGACTCGTTCGAGACGGCGAAATAAGAAAGGAGAACTGGTCATGGCGTTTTGCCCCTATTGCGGAAGCGAAATCGCGGAATCAGCGAAATTTTGTACACAGTGCGGCGCGAGACTTACGCAGTCCGTCCCTGCGCAGGAGGAACCGGCGGAGTTTTGTATACGGAAAGTATTCCGCCTTTGCCGGAGCAGTCTGCCGCGCAGAGCGAGGCTCCGCATGCGGAAAAGCGAAAGAAAAAGTCCAAAGCGCCGCTGGTCATCGGAATTATCGCGGGAGTTCTGGTGCTGGCCGCCGTGCTTTGGGGGCTGATCGGAAGAACGCTGTTTGCTCCCTACCGGCAGTCGGAGTCTGTCGATCCCTCCCCGAATATCACTGCACAGACCTCGTTCTGGAACGGCGGCTGGTATGGCTGGTGGATAATCGAATCCGGAACCGGCGCCTACAAAGACCATGCGAACAGCTGGTGGGACGCCTGCGCGCGAATCGACCTCGGCTCGGACGGAAGCGGAACGCTTACCCTGTGGGACGATTCCTGCGCGGCAGGTCAGACTATCGCGGACGCACAGGTTCAGGCAGATTCTGACCTCACGACGAGTGGGCGGCTCGTTTCGACGGACGGCAGCTTCTTTGACTGCGCGCTGAGCGGGGCAGACGCATGGTATATTGACGCGGCTGCGCCTGAGGCGATGCCGTACCCCTATATGATCTGCATCTCCGGCGTCTATACGGATCCGGAGGATAGCGGAAATTCCTTCGTCTATACGATCTATCTGCGTCCATGGGGCATGGATTGGGAGGATGTGCGTGCGGATAACGAGTCGCTTCTGCCGTATTTCTACGACGACTGGTATCTGCCGCTGATCGAGTCCGGCGCGTCTGTTCCAAACGTCATCGGCGGAAGCCCGGCATAAGCATATACACAAATTACACTGAAAAATGGAGGTTTACAGATATGGAACTGGCAGAAAAACGATACGAGCAGTGGCTTGCGCAGCAAGGACTGGAGCCGGAACTGCGTACGGAACTGGATGCGATGCAGTCTGATGCAGAGAAGATCACCGACGCGTTCTACCGCGATCTGGAGTTTGGTACGGCAGGCCTGCGCGGCGTGCTCGGCGCGGGCACGAACCGGATGAATGTCTATGTGATCCGCCGCGCAACGCAGGCAGTTGCACAGTATCTCAATGAGACGGATCTGCCGAAGACCGTTGCCATCGGCCATGACAGCCGCATCAAGAGCGATGTTTTTGCCCGTGAAGCGGCAGCAGTTTTTGCGGCCAACGGCATCACAGCCTATCTCTACCCCCGCCTTGAGCCGGTTCCGGCGCTGAGTTTTGCCGTGCGCCATCTGCACTGCGGCCTCGGCGTCTGCGTTACGGCCAGCCACAACCCGGCGGAATACAACGGCTATAAGGTCTACGGCGCCGACGGCTGCCAAATGACGCCGGAGGCGGCAAAGCGCGTGGTTGCGCTGCTGGAGCACATGGACTATTTTTCCAGCGCAAAAACCATGGACTTTGATGCGGCGCTGGCCGCCGGGAGTATCCGGTACATCCCAGACGGGGTACTGGATGCGTTTGTAGATGCCGTTTACGCGCAGCGTGTCGGCAGCGGAGAAGGAATTGCGAATCTGAAGCTTGTCTACACGCCGCTCAACGGCGCGGGACTTGAATGCGTCAAAAAGCTGACGCAGAAGCTGGGAATCCGGAACATGACCATCGTAAAAGAGCAGGAGCAGCCGGACGGTCATTTTCCGACCTGCCCGTATCCGAACCCGGAGATCCGTCAGGCCATGGAACTGGGACTGCAATACTGCGACCGTGTCCGCCCCGACATTTTGATCGGCACCGACCCCGACTGTGACCGCTGCGGCACGGCCGTGCCGGACGGCAAGGGCGGCTACCGGCTTATTTCCGGCAATGAAATGGGCGTTATTCTGTTGGACTTCATCTGCCGCAGCCGCATCGCAAACGGTACGATGCCCGAAAATCCTGTCGCCGTTACGACCATCGTTTCGACGGATATGGTCACAGCTGTCGCAAAAAAATACGGTGTCGAACTGCGGCGCGTGCTCACCGGCTTTAAGTATATCGGCGAACAGATCGCGCTGCTGGAGCAGGGCGGCCATCCGGAACGCTATATCTTCGGCTTTGAGGAAAGCTACGGGTATCTCTCCGGCACGCATGCGCGCGATAAGGACGCGGTTAACGCCGTGCTTCTCATCTGCGAGGCTGCTGCGTGGTATGCGAAAAAGGGTATGACACTCGGCGATGCCATCGACGCGCTGTACACGGAGTTCGGCTGCTACTGCAACATGCAGAAAAAGCTTTGCATTCACAGGCGAGACGGGCATGGAAAAAATGGCTGGGCTGATGCAGGGCCTGCGGAAGCAGCCGCTGCGCGAAATCGCCGGCCTTCCGGTTGAGGGCTATACGGATTACGAAGCCGAGGGAACGGGACTGCCGAAGGCAAACGTACTGGAGTACCGCCTGCCCGGCGGCGATAAGGTTATCATCCGCCCGTCCGGCACAGAGCCGAAGATCAAGGCGTACCTGTCCGCTGTCAAGCCGACCGTGGAAGAGTCAAACGCGCAGCTTTCCCTCTTGGCAGAAGCTGCAGCAAAGCTTCTTGCATAAAAAATATAAAAAACCTCTTGCAAAAACCAACCGGATATGCTATGATACATAAGCTAATTCAATAGCTATCCGGGTGTGGCGAAGTTTGGTATCGCGCTTGAATGGGGTTCAAGAGGCCGCTGGTTCTGAATCCAGTCACTCGGACCAAGTCGTCGTGGACTGCGCAAGTTCACGACGACTTTTTTATGCTTCGCATCAAAAAGTCATCTTTCACTTGTTCCGTCACTCCTCCGCTCAAACTCACAATCGCTGCCGCTGGATTGTGGTTTTGTTTTCAGTTTCAGCAGTTGATCTATAGTGTTCACATGGCACAGGCAAAAGGACTCGAAATCGAAAGATTTCGGGTCTTTTTCTAACTTTTCGAGCAAAAATCGACCGTCGCGCCAGATGCCTGCATAACACGTTGCCTATGTGAAGGGCACTAAATGGTATCGAGTCGATTTTTGCTTCAGTGACGGCATGATGACGGATATCTATTGCGACTGCCCATATCCGGAACTCTGCAAGCATGAGGTGGCCGCAGCATTCACGCTTCGGATGCTGTTCGAGCAGCCGCAGTTCAAAGATATCAGCGATTTTATGGCGATGGACCACAGGGCTTTCTGGCAGCTGGCAGCGCGCACAGACAGCATCTGCCTCTGATTTTGCTGCGGAAAAACCGGTTGCGCCGCTGTTTCTTCTTTGCTACAATGAAAACAGCATGGCAGGAAGACGCAGTGTGCAAAAACAGGAATGATGGGGATGGGAGCATGCACAGAACAGAAAATGTGGAACTGACCGTGGTGTGTCTGCTGGAGGACGGCGGCAAAGTGCTGCTGCAGAACCGGAAAAAGGAAGACTGGCACGGTTGGGCGCTGCCGGGCGGGCATGTGGAGCCGGGAGAATCGTTTGTAGACGCTGTAATCCGGGAGATGCGGGAAGAAACAGGGCTGACGATCCGGAACCCGAAGTTGGTCGGCGTCAAGCAGTTCCCAATCGAAGCCGGCCGGTACGTTGTGCTGCTGTTCAAGGCTGTGGAATGGGCAGGAACGCTGACGTCATCGGAGGAAGGGGAGATGAAGTGGGTAGAATACAGCCAGCTTCCGTCCCTGAAAACCGTGGACGATCTCGAAGAGATGCTGCACATGATGAACGCGCCGGGACTGACGGAATTCCAATACCTGCTCTGCGGCGGGGGAATGGGTTGTATCCATTAAATAGAGGAGGCAGTTATGCGGTATCTTACAAAGGAATGGTACATCGCCTGTCAGGCTGACCCGATGACGCCGGAGGTGTAGAAGCAGCTGGACGAGATTGACCGGGCCTATTGCGCCGCGCAGACGCGCGAGACGCTGCCGGACGGGCTGTTACAGCAATTTTTCTTCCACGACGGCGTGGTGCGGGAAATCATCACCGGGACGGATCTCACGCTTCGCATTGACAGCCCGTATTCCGAATACCATACCGTGACCTTCCGCGGTGCAAGGCTCAAGCAGGAGCCGCCCCGTGTCGGTGCGGTCTGGCTGTACCGGGAACTTTACCGGCATAAGAGCGGGATGGGCTACGAGGTGCACATCCTGTTCGATGCCCCGGCAGGCCCCGCGCACCGGGGAATCCGCCCATCCGACTTGATCGATACGAAAATCATCTGCGACGAGATCGAATTTGCATAAAAAACCGGCCCGGACACGAATGTGTCCAGGCCGCGACGGTGAGCGGATCTGGCTCCTGCAGTATGACGGCTTCATGGTCGAGTTCCGATGTCTGCTTCTGCACCTGTGCGGATATCTCCGGTTCCTGCCGCAGCTGCTGTAGAGCAAACCGGACGCCGCCGATGGCACACGATATGCACAGCACGGCACGTCCGCGCTCGCATACCGGTGCAGAATGCACTCGCGCTGTGTGCGCAGGAGTTGCCGGAACTGCTGCATCTGACGTCCGAGTTGTGACGATCTGCTCTGCCTGTGCTTCAGAGTCGGCCTCCGAGCGGACGAGCCGCAGAAGCTTCTGCTGCATGCGGGCTACGCGCAGATTTATGACTGGGTCCCGCGTGACAGCATCCTGTTCTACGCGCTCGACAACGGCATGAGTCTTGTCGCCTGCAACCAGCAGCTTGACGAGCGCGGCGAAGCCATTTAGGTTGACCGATGCGCCCCATCTGCATTGAATTTAATCTTACATAGTGAGAACCCCCGCAGAGCGGCTGGCCGGGCCGCCTCTGCGGGGTTTTTAAGCAAATAGGCCCTTTTTGACGAAATTGCCAGAAATATTTCTAAAATGGAGAAATAATCCTTGCATTCACTGGAAATGTCCGGTACAATCAATATAGAGTAGTGTATACTTCGTACCATGAAAGATACACACAGATGAGAGAAAACACACAATGGGAGGAAAAAATGGCATGAAACGATCAAAGCGAATCCTTGCCCTGCTCCTGAGCATGGTCCTGTTGCTCGGGATGCTGCCAATGTCAGCATTGGCGGCAGACAGCACGTTTTCTGATGTGAAAACGTCTGACTGGTTTTATGATGATGTCCGATATGTATGCGAAAATGGCCTGATGAACGGAACAGGCAGCGGCACGTTCAGCCCGAAGGCCACCACGACCCGCGGCATGATCGTGACGATCCTGCACCGCCTTTCCGGCGAGCCTGCCGTTTCCGGCGCATGCCCGTTTGGCGACGTGGCGGCAGGGAAGTACTACGAGAAGGCAATCACATGGGCGGCAGAAAACAAGATCGTCAGCGGCTATACGGACGGCACGTTCGGCCCGGATAATGCAATTACGCGTGAGCAGCTGGCGGCAATTCTGTACCGCTATGCCACTTTCTGCGGCTACGCCGTAACAGCTTCTGCCGAGATCAGCAGATTTGCAGATGCCGGTACGGTCGGCAGCTATGCGCTCACAGCCATGAAATGGGCAAGCGCAGAGGGACTGATCAACGGCTCCGGCAGCAAGCTTGATCCGAAGGGCAGCGCAACCCGCGCACAGGTAGCGGCCATCCTCGCCCGGTTCTGCAAGAACATTGCAGGCGCGTCTACTCCCGCATCCAAGCCCGCATCCAGCACCGGTACCGTCCTCCCGCCCGCACCTAATCCTACCCCGGATCCCGATCCTACCCGGGACAATCCTTCACGGTTACATTTGATGGAAATGGAGAAAATGTACAGGGGTTCCACCGCAGCAAGTGGTAAAACAGGGCGAGATGATGACGGTCCCAGCAGAACCGACATGTGACGGCTTTTATTTTGCTGGTTGGTCTACGTCAAAAGAATGTAATGATCTCTTTAATGCTTATAACGAACCAATTAACGCAAATATAAGTCTCTTTGCGTATTGGGTATCGGAAGACTCGTTAGGGGATACCGATGGAGATGGGCTTGCCGACTATTTAGAGATAGCAAAAAAAACGGATATCAATTTGCAGGATACGGATGGCGACGGATTAACAGATTATCAGGAGGTAATGATATTTGGTTATAACCCGTTGGAAAAGGATAGTGACGGAAACGGGATTTCGGACTACGATGAAGATTACGACCAAGATGGCCTCTCGAACGGTCAGGAAATTGAACTTGGGACAAATCCGGTAGTTAAAGATACCGACTTTGATGGTTTGAGTGATAAAGATGAAATAGAACTGTATCATACAGATCCGCGAATCAAGGATACGGACGGAGATGGGGCCGATGATGGAACAGAAATCCTCTATGGTACTGATCCTCTGGTAGCACAAAATGAATTTACGGAAACGTCCAGTAGCGCTCCGCTGTCGGAAGACAACCCTGTTTCCGCTTCCGTAACAGCCAGTGTTGACGGCTCTGTTTTGGGAAGTGTCAGAGTATCTGCGGTCAGCATGCTTGATAATCCACTGCTTACTGAGAACGTTCCTGGATATTTAGGAGCGGCATATGATTTCAACGCTGACGGAAATATCAAGGCTGCTGTGCTGGAGTTTTCTTATGATCGCAGTTTAGGAAGCATCGGAGACGACTTCCAGCCGAGAATCTACTATTACAACGAAAAGACGCAGGAATTGGAGGAATTACCAAATCAAACGGTTGTTGATGGAAAAGTCAGCGTTTCGGTTGAACACTTTTCAACATACATTCTGCTAAATAAAATTGAATTTGACGATGTATGGGCAGCAGATATCAAGCCGCCACTCTTTGATGGAGATGATGAAAATGCTAAGCTTGATATTGTCTTTGTTATAGATTACTCGGCTAGCATGGATGATAATGATCCCAAGCAGATTTTCAAAGCATTGTCGAAAAGATTCATTTCAAAACTTCGTGCAGATACGGATCAGGCGGCAGTTGTAAAATTCATAAAGACGGCTACACTTGTTTCTGCGCTGACAACAGACAAACAGCAGCTGAATGCCGCCATCGACAGCATATCGTATGATAGCGGATATAATACCAATTCCGGCACTGATGGTTCTACGGGGCTTCATATGGCTCTTAATGAACTAACACAATCGGAGTCTGAGTACCAGTATATAATTTTTATTACCGATGGCGAGGATAACCGGTACACCTATTCATATGATGCTTTGATAAAGAGCGCTTCTGAAAACAATGTTGTGGTCTACACAATCGGAATGGGAAGCGCATCCGAAACGGTACTGAAAAAAATTGCAGATGGAACAAACGGTAAATACTATCATGCCACAACAGAAGACTTTGACACCGACAATATTTTAAATTTGGATGACGTGTTTGAAGAAATCGAGAGCAATACGATTGATTTGACAACAGATACGAATGGAGACGGTATTCCGGATTACTATAACAAACTAATCTGCGATGGATCGCTTCCGCTAAGCACTGGTATCTTGAGCCGCTTTATCGGATATGACTTTACTTATGACGAAAACGGTGTTCTTTCGGATGACTACGATGGAGACGGTTTGAAAAACGGTGAAGAACTCGTCATTATGCAATCCGGAGATAAGGTGTTCATTAAAATGATCTCCGATCCGACGATGCCTGACAGTGATCTTGATGGATACGATGACAAAAAAGAAAGTATTCTTGGGATGGATCCATTAAAGTACTCATATGATTCCATAGCTGCTGACTGGATTTTTACTGATGGGATTTTCGCGGATTATCAGCTCACTGATTCATACGATAATAGCATTGCTACTGCTATTGCGGTGAATCTGACTGATGTGCTGAGTTTTAACTGGACTCCGGTGAAAGCCTGTAAGCAGCTTTGCATGGACTATTTCTATGATTATGCCAACAATACAATAAATGTAAATGCCGAAGAGAATGCAAAAGCTATAATCGCTGAGAATACCCATGATACTTTAGAAGCGATAAATAAGGTTATTAAGGCAATTAAAGGCGGAAATAAGGTTGTAGACAAAATTACCGAGGAACTGGATAAATTATATATACTCAGGAGCCAGCTGAAGACAATTCAAAAAAGAATTGCTGCAGCAGGCACTTTGGGTGATGAAGGACGGTTAGATAAACTTGCCGACGATTTTATTCAGATCAACAAGCAGTTAGAAAAATATGGAGTTTTCAAGAAGATATCTATAAAGGTTACCGATTTTGCTGATAAATACCAGCATTTGATGAACAAAAAGAACTTTACACGTTTGTCAAATGCAGAGACTATCGCAGTAGCTGCTTCTGTTTTCGATACGTCGGTCAATATTGCAGATACGGTAAAAACATACGCAAAACTTAATGCCAATACGGCGGCCTATATGGAGAACTTGGATATCATCGCATATCTGGCGGAAAACGGTGACAGAAAAATGGTGCGCGACGCCGCCAATCAAATATATGGCGTTTTCGCAAGTGGATTTAAGGACTATAACGTGCAACTTGGATTTGCAGTTCTGCATGATATCCTAATGGGTGGAACAGAATACGCTGTATCAAAGTTTGTTGAACTTAACCCCTATACAAAAGCAGCCAAGGCGGCGTACGATGTGCTTGATTTGTTGCTGGGGATGTCCCACAAGGCAGAGTGTATAGATAATTCGTTGTGCTGGGAAAGTATGATACAGGCCGTAAAAGAATTAGCGCTCTCAACACTGGTCGAAACGAGATTCAGCTATGATTGCAAGGCAGCGGATCATTTGGTCAGTGACAGATATCTGACGCATCTTGCTCAGTTGCGAATCGTAGGTGAGCAGAATTTCGTGGATTATGCAAAAAATAAGGGTTGGATTACGAGGTTCTTTGACGACGGATATGAGGAAGCAAAGCAGTTTTGTAGTTCAGCTATTGGAAGAGTGTGGAACAGCGCAGGCAGTCTCAAACTGGTTTTATCTCCGGCACTTCCGACAACATTTCTTTCTAGTGGTGGTGGATCCCGTTGAAGTTGAGAAAAATGCAATAAAAATTCAGCGACAAGATTGATCAAAAAGCCAGGCACATGGGATTTCATGTGCCTGGCTCAGTTCTTTATTCTATCACCTGTTCTCCGTCTAATAATCTTCCTCTGCGTCATAGAGGAAAACGGAAAAGGGTGCTACAATGTGAAGCATGACGTCCAGTGTGATGCTGGCTTCGGTGGTGTATGGCCCGGGAAACGCTGCTGCACGGTAAACATGCGCCCGTCGTTATCCAGGGAGAGATATCCGCCTGTGTGATTTTTTAAAAATGCGCAGGCGGGAATGTCGTGCCTGCGCAGAAATGCGCACAACTTCGGCTCCGCCTCCGGGTGGTCGATCGCACCGGACGCCGGAAACTTTAATACATAGTCTCCCTCTGTACAGGTCAGAAGCCATGTATCAGAGCCCGCGCCGGTCAGGGGCGTGCTGCGCGTGATGGATGTGAAGCCCGTATTGCCGGTACAAAAGATCATTAAACATAGCGCCCGATAAAATCCGTAAGCACCGGGAGCGGGTCTGCTCTCCACTAGTGACTGCAATCGGTCGTCCGGGTGAGAAGCTGTTTGTTGTATAACTCCCGGCGAAGCGTCGCCGGATCGTGAAACCGCGTCCATTCATCCAGCAGAGCATTCAGTTCCGCTTCGGTATACTGCCGCCCGGCCTCAATTTTTCCGGCCAAATACCAGAGTGCCAGCAGCTTCTTTTTTGTGCTTGGCTGGAAAAGCCAGCAGCCGCGCATTCTGATCAAGAAAGGGCGATAAATCTGATAAAACTCCGTTCATTTTCGTATCCTCATGATTTGCTGTTTTTCCGGTTTTTGAAGTTCATACTAATGTCTTTTTAAAAAGGTTGATAATTTATCACTGTTGATGTATAATGAAGATGGTGATGAGAAATGAAAAGATACACTTTCACGCTTGAGGAAACGCAAGAAATCAAGGCTGCGAGGAAAAAGAATCGAGACAAGAATGTTGAAAAAAGACTGGCAGCACTAGAGATGCGAGCAGAAGGGAAGCAGAACAAAGAAATTCGTGAAAAAACCGGCTTCCACACGCAATATATTACCGTGCTGGTTTCCCGATATAAAGCCAACGGTCTTGCAAGTATCACAGAAAGCCACTATCACGGAAACCACCGGAACCTGAGTTATGCAGAAGAGGAAGCGCTCTTGGAGCCGTTTCGTCAGGCTTCAAATGCAGGAAAAACGGTATCGGTGCATGATATTGAGACTGCATACCGGGAAGCTGTAGGCCATTCCATAGGGACATCACAGATCTATTACGTCCTCCACCGCCACGGTTGGAGGAAAGTCATGCCAAGGAGCAAGCATCCGAAGAAAGCCAGTGATGAGGTCATCGAGACCTCAAAAAAAATTAACAAGCGAATCGGCGAACTAAAGGATTATGCAAACAATTCTGGTCATCCACATCAAGAAGTACGACTTATGTTCCAGGATGAAGCAGGATTCGGACGAATCAATAAGCCCAAATACTGCTGGTGTGAAAAGGGCATTCGTCCATCGGTACCTTGCCATCACATTCGTGAATATCGGTATGCATACGGAGCTGTTGAACCAGTAACGGGAAGCTCCTGTTTTCTTGTTATGCCGTATTGCAATTCTACTTGTATGAACATATTTCTCGAGGAACTGTCCAAGCAATACCCGGATGATCTGATCCTGCTGTGTTGTGATGGTGCAGCATGGCACAAGTCTAACAAGCTTCATATCCCGGAAAACATAGAGTTGTTTTACATTCCACCGTATACGCCTGAGATGAATCCCATTGAGCAGATATGGAAAGAACTTCGAATCACGGGCTTCCGCAATGAAGTGTTTGCTACTTTGGAGAAGGTAGTAGATCGGCTTTGCGATACCATTTGCACCTTGACCTCTGATACGATAAAGAGCATTACACGGCGTAGTTGGATAATCAATTGTTTTAATTAGGCTTTAGCATCGATAGTCTCTCTGCCTTTCGGCTTCGTTCACAGGAGCGTCAGCTGACGCACGCACCTCCCCTTTGAAAAGAGGAGGTGCGTGCGGGCACTTTCTGCTCGTTCTCAGCGTAAAGCTTTAGAGATTACAGCCTGCCGCAAAACAGGTGCAAGTGCTTATGCTTTTCGCACCGGGTAGCAGGCTTCGGTAACAAATTCCTCGGGATTGGACGTTTCGTGCGGGCTGACGTGGTAGATGTTGAACATCGGGCCGTCGTATTCATAGCCGTTGTCCGCAATCCATGCGGCGATGGCCGCGTAGACCTCGCCGATCTTCTCGTATGGGCCGCGGAACGTGCAGCTTGCGACGGTGACGGCGGGAAGCGTTCTGAATTTCACATGCGCCGTATCGGGATAGCTGCCCTTGACGGTCTTCCACGCCTCGAGCTCCACGTCGGTCTCCTTGAATTCCCCGTCGAGGAAGGTGACCGCGCAGTAGCAGGGGTCATCCGGGACGAGGCGCATATCGTCCGTCTCCTCACAGAGCGTCTTCCAGACGTTTCCTTCTTCTGCATAGCACGGGATGGTCGTATGGACACAGGCCGCATAGCGTTCGGGGATGGTCTTGATGGTCACATTGTACTGCATAATGTCCTTTCCCAGCCTGTTTTTGGCTGATTCCAGAAGCAGCAGCTGCCGCGCTGTTTTTGCCGCGTCGGCTTCCAGCTCGCGCCGTCTTGTCTCAAAGTACGGCGCGAGTTTTTCTGCGTCATGGCCGATCTCGGTCATGCGGCACACGTCGGCGAGGGAAAAGCCCATGTCCCGCAGGGCCGTGATCCAGCCGATCTGCGGCAGCTGATCCTCGCGGTAATAGCGGTAATCCGACTCCGGATCGATATACGCCGGGTGCAGCAGGCCGATCCGTCGTAGTAGCGCAGCATACGGATACTGACTCTGGACAGTTTTGAAAATAATCCGATTTTCAGCATTACGGTACCTCCATGCTGTTTTTTGAGCTCCCCCGACAGCATACAGCCTGACACAGTGTCAGAGTCAAGTGTGAATTTTATTCTGTTTTTTACATCTCTTGCCGTTCCGGCTTTCTTTCTATATGGAGATATGATATTATAGTATCAGATCACCCAGAGAAAACACAAACGAATAGAGATGATATGCCAAATCAAACGTTCTGGCTTCGACGCAGAAACAATTCAAAATGTAAACAATGTTATAAATATATCAAAAAAGAGGTACATAGAAAAATATCAGCTTATTATAACAGTATTGACCCATCAATTTCTTCGACGATGCGGGTTCGTGACTGGTTAGCGGGAAAGAGCTTTGAATTTCAATTTGGCTTGGAAATTTTGAAACGCTTTGGAGGATAAAAATATGCAGCAGAAGGATAGCCCCGATGCAATTGCAGCTAAATTTGTAACACTTGCAGAAGAAGAGGGCGAATGTAAGTTGCGCGGCGACTACAAAAGAGGGAACTTGCTGGTAAAGAAAAATTAACAGGCTTGTTTCATCTATACAAAAAATGAGCCAGAAATGGCAAGTTCGGTGCTTCAAAGGTCTTTTCCTCGACATCGAGACGTGCTCGCAGTCTTGGTGCAGTCAGTGCACTACGGATGAATCTATTGACGGATAAAGCTGTGCAGATTCTGGAAGAGGCATCCAAAGCGAACGATATTTTAGGCTTTGGAAGTGAAATGGCACTGAAAATTTGGCGCGGTGAGATCTCAGGGGAAACGCTGTAAAGAGAATAAGATTATCAGAAATATGACTATGAATTGTATTGCCAAAATTGTGAATCAGTGGGACCCGATCGGGTTATTTCCGCTTTGCCCACATGACGAATATTCCCCGGAAATTGAGAAAATCCAAAATGCAATGTGCACTGCGCTCAGTAAAGAGGTGCTTGGAAAAGAAATCTTTCAGATTTTCTCATCAGCTTTTGTTGAGAGTTTCACGAAGTCTGAGCAGGAGTGTATTTTGATTGCAGACAGGATCATCAGAAGCGGCCGCACAATGCGTGTTTTTATTGAACTGGCGGATTTGTTGGAACTTGAACGAGCCGAAAGATGGGACGATGCCCGAAAGCTTCTGTATGATCTGTGGAACAGCGATAAGGGAAATGTAAAGAAGCTATGTCGGCTTATTGCGGAATGCTGGTATGTACTGATTGAATGGGATTGCTGTATTCAGAATCAGCAGCTGAACTATGACACGTTCCAGCAGACGCTGATGAAAGCCATGGAATATGGCTTATCAAACTGTCACGACGACGCGACGTTTTTGTGGATGGCAGGCTATACGCTCTCCTTGTCGCCGCATCTGTTTTGTAAGAACGGCAATGATGCAGCTTATGCTGCATGGGAACAGCGTGGAAAGCGCCTTTTACAGTCAGCCGTCCAACTTGAGCCGGACAATTTGATCGCAAAGGTGTTCTATCTGGGTACGCAGACCATATCCGAGGAATACCTGACCCTCAAGGCACAGGTCGCGCCATGCCTTGAGCAGCTATTCCCCGGTGATTCTGCTGTTGAGGTGTATTTCAAAGATGTGCTGATGCAATGAGAGGGAAACGTAGAATCATCGCAAAAGTTGGCAATGAGAAAATCGCACTGACTTCCTCTACATACTATGAGTTGACGCCCAGCCAGACCTACGTATTCGTATATACGCGTAGATCATATGCGTTAGTAGATGTTAAATTAGGTGAATAGAAATGAAAAATACAAGCATTGGTATGGCAATCGTCCTATTTTTGTGCATCATTGTATCGACCATCATTCCATCTCATATTGCTCGTGATTTGGTAGAGGAGTCTGTGTTTGAAAAACGAAGCAAAACATATATTCGGAAAGCGAAAAAGCAAGTTCCTTGGAGAAAACGGTTTAGTCTTTCATATTTGCTTACACTTCCTGATTCCGAGTATATAAATGCTGATTCCAAGTACATAAAGCGCCGAATTAGACTTTACTGGCTCTATTGGACGGCGAATATTGGCGTTGCCATTATGTTTTTTCTAAGCGCGTTTGGCTTGGTTTATTATAGAACCGTGCTGTATTTGCATCTGCCAAAGTTATGTCTGGATCTCGGCCTTTATATCTCGTGGGCGTTAAAGCACGGCAAATATAATAAATAGTGAAGTACTATATCCCGCCTGCTTCATTTTTTACTGTTCTGCCCGACCAGACGGAGCACGGCCATTACGGCGCCGTACAGGATGCCTGCGATTGCCCAGATGAACCAGCTGTATTTGGGCTGCGCGTTGCCATACGGCCCGAAGGTGTAGAACATGAAAATAGCAGTCACGATCAGCCAATAGCAGACACTGACCGTCCCGATCAAGCGGCTTTTGGACTTTCTCTGGCGGGTGTAGTCGCCCTCCTCCAGCAGCTTTTCCATCGCGGCGGTCTGCGTTCCGGCGTAGACGAACACGATGCAGGCCAGCGCGACAAAGCCCAGCAGCAGGCACACCGCGCCGATGTACATGAGATCTGAGCCGGAAAGGCACATCGCCAGAAACAGCGGCAGGACGGACATGATGCACAGGATTGTGCCGATCATGTTCAGACGGTTCGCCGTGGGCTGGAAGTCCTGCTGGCGCTGCCTGACCATGCCGCTTACGCCGTATTCCGTCTCAAACGGCTCGGTTTCCAGAAACGCAAATTCCCTGACCTGCGCGCCGCTGGACAGGAAAATGCCGACTGCGGCGGCGACCAGAATGATCAGCGCGCTCATGCCGATGCCCGCCGCCGCGTTTTCCGTAACGCGGGCGGTGTATTCGCTCAGCCCGCCGAGCAGGATCAGCGCAATGGGCGAGATCACGCACAAAAACGTGGCCAACGCCAGCCTTGGCGCGGCGGCGCGGCGCAGTTCCAGATAGCGCGAGGCCTCCTCCATGCTCACGCGGCGGCGCTGCGGCTGCTCGGGAAGGCTGGGCGCAGGCTCCTGCTCTTCCAGTTCATCCTTTAATAAGTAATCCGTGCTGACGCCGAAAACGCGGCTCAGCTGGACGATCTTGTCGAGGTCTGGAATGGACTGCGCGCCCTCCCATTTGGATACGGACTGCCGCGAGACGTTCAGCTGCTGCGCAAGTTCCTCCTGCGACCAGCCCGCCTTTTTCCGCAGGGCGATCAATTTGTCTGCAAAGATCATGCGTGTTTCCTCCTCTGGTTGATGCCGCTATTCTACGGGATTTTGCAGTTGCATGCCAGCAAGTCCGCCTGAAAATCTGTCAACTGCCGGTTGCGGCACTGCAATTTCAGGATTTCTTTATACTTCGTTTACAAACTGTTCACCACAAACCGGGCAAAATCCGGTATCCTTGAAGCATAAGGAAGCTGCTTCACGGAAAGTTCCGCGGAGAGACAACAGCAGCCTTTCAAATAGACATTCATCCATTTCTCCTCTCTTTTCTCTTTTTCTCTCAAGGAAAGCCGCCGGCAGCGCATGCCGGCGGCTTTTCGCGTCCTCAGCGCGCGGCGAACAGGAAGCCGCTGCGCAGAGAGTGTGCCAGATTGAACCGGCGTGCTGCTGTTTCGCCTTCAAACCGGATATCGGCAAACGGGCCGTCTATGGATACGATACGGCCCATGCCGTATTTTTTATGCCGGATGACGCTCCCCGGCCCGAGCGTCTGCGCGTTCGGCGTTGTCTGTGCTGCGGCAGGTGCTCCCGGCGCCTGCCAGACCTCCGCGCGGCTTTGCTCAAGCAGCATCTGTCCCGCACGCATGAGCCTGTCACCGTCCGGAAATGCAAGGAGCATCTCGTCTCCGCACTGCGCCAGAATGCGTCCCTCGCCGTGCGTTTCGTGGCGATAACGCAGACCACAGGCGTTTTCCGGCACGATGGCAGCGAAATCGTCCTTTGCGCGCACCGGAACAGGCAGATAGCCCTGCGCCTCCCTGATAAACGCGGATGGTGCATCCGGGTAATCGAACAGTGTCAACTCGTCCTTTGCCCGCGTCATGGCGACGTAGAAAAGCCTGCGGTCTTCTTCGTACTCCCGACGCTCGTCCGCCGTTCCGTCTGCCGCGTCCGGCCGGGACGGGAGCACGCCGTCGTGGATATCCAGCAGATACACCCGTTCATATTCCAGCCCCTTGCTTGAATGGATCGTTGAAAGCGTCAAGCGTGCGTCCGGCGCGTCCGTATGTACGCGGATGGTTTGCCGCAGCGTGTCCAGCCGGGCCAGAAACGCCTCCGCCGACGGCTCCCGCGCGGCAAGCATCTGCAGAATGAAATATTTTCCGGGATCGAGCCGCCGTTCGGTCACAAAACCGCCGTAGCCCAGCGGGCCCCAGATCGTGCGCATCAGCGCTTCTCCGGGCAGCGTTTCCAGTGCCTCGAACCCCGCCTTTAAACGCCGCACGCGTTCAAGCCCCTCATCCGATAATCCTGCCTGCGCCAGCAGGCAGTCCAGAATCGGCGTGTTTGTACGTCCGTCTCTGCATGCAGGCGGCCTGCGCCGCCTCCTTGGAGATCAGGGCACCGAATTTATAATAAATGCGCAGAAAGCGTTCCGCGTCGTCCGGCGTTGCGGCGAAGCGCAGAATGTCCTGCACGTCGCAGACAATGCGGTGGGTAAAAAAAGTGTCGTCAAAGCTGCGGCAGTGGTATGGAAGTCCGGCGCGCTCCAGCGCGTCGATCAGCGGAAGGGCGCTATCGTTGTTGCGGTACAAAACGGAAAACGGCGCGCCCTGCTCCCCAGCCAGCGCCAGCAGATACCGGTACTGCGCCTGCCGCGAGGCTGCGTGCGCAAGATGCACCTGGCGGCCCTTCGCCCTTGTTGCGCGGATGATCTTGGAATAGTGCTCCCGGTTTCCCTCAATAAACATGCCTGCCAGCCGCAGAATTTCCGGCGTAGAGCGGTAATTGTCCTCCAGCAGCAGCGTCTTCGCGCCCGGCCAGACCGCAGAAAAGCGCAGCAGCGCACTCCGGATAGGCCGCGCGGAAGCCATAGATGCTCTGGTCCTCGTCGCCGACCATGAAGAGATTCCCGGTCTTTTGCGCCAGCAGTTCAATGATCGCATGCTGCACGCGGGATGTATCCTGCGATTCGTCCACGCAGAGATAGGGATAGTGTTCCTGAAATTCTGCCAGAATTTCGGGCCGCTTTCTGAGAATCGCCAGCGCATAAGCCATCTGATCGTCGTAATCCATCTGCCGCGCTTCGCGCAGCGCGGCACAGTAGCGCGCGTAGAGTTCGGCAAAGTGCGGCAAGCTGAAGTCCTGCGCGGCGATTTCGTCCGTGCTTAGCATCATATTCTTACAATAGGTGATCGCCGTGCGCACCTCGCGGATGGTACTGTCAGTGGGATATTCGCCGTTCAGTTCCTGATAGATGCGCCCGACCAGTGAGGCCAGTTCTCCGGCGTTCTCCAGCAGTTCAAAGGCTGGGCCGCGCTGCCGTCCGCAGGCCTCAATGATTTTAGCTGACAGCCCGTTGATCGTGCGGAATTCCGGCGTTCGCCCGGCAAGGTCCGGGAAACGTGCGGTAAAGCGTGCGCGAAGTTCCCGCGTAGCAGCGACGGTGTAGGTCACGGCCAGAATGCGTGCCGGGTCGATGCCGCAGCACAGCGCCATATAGCCGAGCCGCGTCACCAGCACTGTCGTCTTTCCGCTTCCGGGCACGGCCAGCAGCAGAACCGGCCCCTCCGTCTCCATGACAGCGGCCTTCTGCTGCTCACTGAACTGCGGCATATAGCGGGCGGTAAATTCCTCCTGCGTCATACGGACAGTTCCAGCACGACCGGGCAGTGGTCGCTGCCGAGCACGTCCGTGCGGATTTCCGATGAAACCACGCGCGGCAGCAGCCGTTCGGAGACAATAAAATAGTCAATACGCCAGCCTGCGTTATTTTCGCGCGCATGGAAGCGGTAACTCCACCATGAGTATACGCCCGCCAGATCCGGGTGCAGGCGGCGGAACGTGTCGGCAAAGCCAGAGGACAGAAGCCGCGTCATCTTTGCGCGCTCCTCGTCGGAAAACCCTGCGTTCTGTCGGTTTGCTTTCGGGTTTTTAATGTCGATCTCTTCATGTGCAACGTTCAGATCGCCGCAGTAAACAACCGGCTTTTCCGCGTCCAGCCGCAGCAGATATGCGTGCAGCGCGTCCTCCCACTGCATGCGGTAATCGAGGCGCTTCAATCCATCCTGAGAATTGGGCGTATAGCAGCAGACAAGATAAAATTCTGGGTATTCCGCAGTGATGAGCCGCCCCTCGTGGTCATGCTCGTCGAGTCCGAGTCCATACCGAACAGAAAGCGGGGCCTGCTTTGTCAGAATCGCCGTGCCGGAATAGCCCTTTTTCTCGGCAGAATAAAAATAGCGGTGATAGCCATGCAGTTCAAAGACCGCCTGCTCCGGCTGAAGCTTTGTCTCCTGCAGGCAGATCACATCGGCGTTTTCCTGCGTGCAGTAGTCAAGAAAGCCCTTGCCGAGACAGGCCCGCAGACCGTTGACATTCCAGGATACCAGTTTCATAGATACCTCCAAGTGAAAAAAATCTTCCCATGAGAGGGAAGAGTCAGGGTGCATAAAGACTTTGCGGATTTATAGGGCAGTACGGATTTGCGGCAGTCCTGTAGGGGCCGATGCCCACATCGGCCCGCCTAGAAGTTGCGAATTCGCCGAAGATTTCCGTAAAAGCGGTGCATCCTGCGGGCGGACAGAGTCGTCCGCCCCTACAGGGGAGAGCGCGGGTCGTTGTAGGGGCCGACGACTCTGTCGGCCCAAAAAATATAACGAATTCGCCGAGAATTCCCGTAAAACCGGTGCAATCTGCGCGGGCCGATGTAGGCATCGGCCCCTACAATGAAATTTGGTGGTGCACACGGGGGTGCATCGGTCTATGCTTTTCGCCCCTGCCTGCTGTAATCCATCAGGCGCTTTGCGCCAGTTCCCTTTCAGGGGAGCCTTTTATTCTTCCGGCTCCTCCGCGGCTGTCTCCGGCAGCTGCATATCGTCGAAGGCGTTCTGTGCGTCGTCGAAGATCACCTGTACCTCAGCGAACGCGTCCTGAAGCCGGGAAAGGCCGGTGGACAGGTCGGCTGCCAGCGCGGCAATCTCCTCGCCGGAATCCATATAACGGGTACGGGCGTCCTCGCAGAGATTCGACAGTTGCGCATAGATGCGCCGGGCGCGCACAGCCGCGTTGCGTTCGGTTTGCTCGGCGCGGCGGTAGGCGGTCAACTCTTTTTCGGTAAGCGACGGTTCCTGCACCGGTTCATCCGGCTCATTTTCTGTTTCCGGCTCTTCCGGCTGCGGCACCGGCTCCGACGGCTGCGGGTCGGGGCGCGTCAGCAGTTCCTGTTGCGCCTCTTCAGCCTTTTTCAACTGCTCCGCCAGATCAGAGCCTTCCTGCGCGAGCGCGTTCACCTGCCCGGAAAGCGCGTCGTTGTCCGCCTGTGCCTGCTCCAGACGCTTCTGCAGACCTGCCAGTTCGACCTGAAGGCGCGCATTTTCAGCGGCAAGCTTATCGCGCTCGTCAGTCAGCTTGCGCAGGGCCTTCTGGTGCTCAATGGACGTCGATTCGATATAATTGACAACGTCGGTGCGGTTAAAACCGCTGACCGCCGTGCGAAACTTTGAAAAATCAGCCACCTGCTGTTCCTCCTGATCTCCGATTTTGTCTCAGTATATCACGAAAAGCGACAAAAAACAACTGGGCGTGCCGCCCGCGCGCCCGCTTTCGCACAGATTTTATGAATTGTTCACAGACGCTGGTTTTTCATTTGTATGATTGCAGACCGGCAGAAAGACTGCTATAATAAATCGCATCTGAAAGACAGCGAGGGAGCGAACGATGGAATACAACAAGCTGATCGCCGAGATGCACACCGGCGACGATGTAGAGGGGTTCTATGTCCTGAAAGACGCATTTTTGAAGACGACGGCGGCGGGGAAGCCGTTTTTATCCGGCGTTCTGGCAGACCGATCCGGTGTGATCGATCTGAAGGTCTGGGACTACTCCGGCCCCATCGGTGCGCGACCAGAGGATATCGGCCGCGTCGTCAAGATTCGGGGGCAGGTATCGGAATTCAAGGGCGCACCGCAGCTGACGGCGGGCCGCATCCGCATGGCGGACGGGAACGACCAGTATGACCTTTCCACTCTCGTGCCAACCGCCCCGATTGACACGGATGCGCGTGTCGCGGAGATTGAGCGCATGATCGACTCCATGGAGGATACGGATTATCAGTCCGTCGCCCGTGCGATGCTCGCGCGGCATCTGGACGCGTTCCGCTCCATTCCGGCGGCCAAAAGCGTCCATCACAGCTTCCTGTCCGGGCTTCTCATGCACACGTCCAATATGCTGCGGCTGGCAGATTTTCTGTCCGGACTTTACGGCGAGATCATCGACCGGAGTCTGCTGCTGACGGGGACGCTGCTGCATGATTTCGCAAAGGAAAAGGAATTTACATTCTCCGGCCTTGGGCTGGTCACAGATTATTCGCTGTCCGGCCAGCTGATCGGCCATCTGGTGATGGGCGCGCAGGAGGTGCAGCAGTGTGCGCAGGAACTCGGCATCCCGGAGGAAAAAAGTCTGCTTTTACAGCACATGATCCTTTCGCACCACGGCGAGCCGGAGTTCGGCGCGGCCGTGCGCCCGATGTGCGCCGAGGCAGAACTGCTCTCTGAGATCGACCTGATCGACAGCCGTATGGAAATTTACGCTGAAGCGCTTCAGGATCTGCCCGTCGGAAGCTTTTCCAACCGTATCTTTGCACTGGACAAAAAAATCTACCGCCACGGGTGATTGCCCGCAGCCGCCTTTGAAAAAAGGGGAGGCGGGCACCGCAAAATAAAGAAAGATTTTACAAATTCGCTGTAAATTAAGCAGACAGCATCTTGCATTTGCAGATCACTTCGTATATAATTATTGTACTAATACTAGGGGTAGTGTAGGCTACTGTGACATTTTGTTACAGTTTTGGATCTGACAGAAAGCCAGACCGAGACAAGGGAGGAATGCGAAGAATGAAACGCAACCGAATACTGGCCATTGGTATCGCACTGCTGCTGGCCGTGCAGCTGCTGGTGCCGCTTGCCTGCGCCGCAGGTGCGACGCTGAAGTTCACGGCCCCGGACAAGCTTCCGGAGGTGGGGCAGACCTTTACCGTTACGGTTGACTTGTCCGGCAACACAGGCCTGTGTGCTGTGCAGATCAAGCTGGGCTATGACGATTCCGTTGTTGAATGCACCGGCGTTGAAAACGGTGAACTGATCGGCGACATGCTCTCTGCAAACAATACGCATGCCACGCGCGACGGTATCGGCGCGATTATCGCGGCGGCGGGCACCAAGACCGTCAAGACCGACGGCAGCCTTGTTGTGTTCACCTTCCGTGTCAAGGCTGCGGGCGACGCGAAGCTGACCCTCGCCGATGCGCTCCTTTCTGACATTGACGGCAAGGCGCTTTCGCTTTCCTATTCGCTCCCGGCGCTGATCGTGCAGGGCAGCGGCTCCGACAGCGGCAGCGGTTCCGGCTCTGACGCCGAAAAGCCGGGCACGGACGATAAGAAGTCCGAGGATGATAAGAAATCTGAGGATGAAGAAAAGCCCGAGGATAAGGGAAAAGCCTGCGGATGGCGCGCAGGAGGAAGTCAAGTCCGGCTCCTTCCGCGACGTGACCAGCACGCACTGGGCGTTTGACTCGGTCGAGCGGGCAGCGGAACTGGGCCTTGTCACCGGCTATTCCGACGGCACCTTCCGACCCGACACCCCCGTGACCCGTGCGCAGTTCGTTCTCATGCTCTGGCGTATGTGCGGCAAGCCCACCGCAGCCAAGGCGGCCTCGTTTGCAGACGCCAGCGCGGACTGGTATCAGGACGCACTGAGCTGGGCCGTAGAAAAAGGCTATGTGAACGGCCTGTCCGACACCCGCTTCGGCCCCGACGCGCCTATCACGCGCCAGCAGGCCATGGCCATTCTCTTCCGTCTGAACGGCGGCCAGAGCGGCTCGGAACAGATGCTGACCGGCGTTTATGAGCAGACCTTCACCGACAGCGGAACCATCGCCTCCTGGGCGAAGGATGCGACATGGTGGGCGGTTTACCACGAACTTGTTTCCGGCACCGGCGGCAGCCGCATCGCGCCGGAAGCCAACGCGTCCCGTGCACAGATCGCGGCGATTCTGCTGCGGTATGCAGATAAATTTATGACGATGGAGGAAGCGGCATGAAAAGAAGAATGCTTGCGCTTTTGCTTGCGGTGCTGATGCTCGCCATGCTCACCGCTGCCGCATTCGCAGAAGACACAGTCCTTGGCGTTTACAATGTGACGGGGCCCCTGACGGTGCTGAACGGCACAAAGAATGGCAGCTTCTACGCAGACGCGAACGAGTTTGAGTTGAACTGCAGCGGCCTGACCGGCGAGTATTCACTTGTGCTGCTTCTCGAAGGCGACAGCCCCGTCCCCACAGACGGGAACATCCAGTACATCGACCAGATGAGCATCGCAAACGGCGCAGTGAAATTCACACTGAAGCCTAAAGCGCTGAAGGTAGGTACATACAACATCTACATCAGCACGACCGACGAGGCGCTCAAGAAGGTCGCATCGTTCAAGTACGGCGAGAAGCCGCTGATTGAACTGGGCGATGCAAATAACGATGGCAAAGTAGATACAAACGATGCAACCGCGATTTTGCTTTATGTTGTTAACAAATACACAATGACAGATGAGCAGTTGATGGCTGCAGATGTGAATGGCGATCATACGGTCAATACAAATGACGCGGTTGCAATTCTACTTCAGATTGTCGGAAAATAATGACTTTAAATGAGAGGTAAGAAACTATGAAAAGAATTCTTGCGCTGGTGCTGGCAGAGTTACGTTGCTGCTGTCCCTTTTTGTGGCACCGGTTGCCGCTGAAGGCGGCGAGATCAGCTTCTGAACCCGCACCGTCGGTTAATTTGACGGCTGTTTCGTATGCAGTAAAGAGCCACACCTATATTTCGGATACAGGCGCAATTACAAGTGCCAAGCCGAATGAGTTGCTTGCGGTGAAGCTTACGCTTACGAATAACGCTGAGAAAACTTTGAACTGGGCCGGCGGCCAGTTTTTCATCAAGTATGATGAAACCGCATTTGAGCCCTACAGCTTTACCTATGAAAATGAAGAGACTGGTGAAGAAATTACTGTAGGACCGATTGCGAAAGCACTGCCAAAGGAAAACAATGGTTTCAATTATAACAGTAAGTGGATTGGCTCTGAAAACGTCGATGTTCCGGGACTGATTCAGTTTACAAAAGCATCTGCTGAAGGACAGAAAGCAATTAATAAGAACGAGTCGATTACGATTGCTTACATCCTTTTCAAAGTGAAAGCTGGAGCCGAAAATGGCGTGCAGAAGTTTGAGTTTGATACTACGCGCCCCAACGCAGTGTCAGCTGCCGAGGAAATCAATACGGCATCGAGCAACATTGCAGGCATTGATTTTTCGGAAATTCATACAGACAATGTCAGCGTGGTAGAGGGCGCTGCCCCCACGCTTGCTGCTACCTCTATCAGCAAGAATGAAGTTGTATACGGTAGCGACGAAGTGCTCACCATGGGTGCAACGTCTACTTCTAATAAGGATATCACCAGCTTCGTCACCTTCAAGGTGAAGGATGTAGAAGGCAACGACGCTGCTGGCTTCGTTGTCAACAACGGCAATGAACTGAATGTTGCTGCAGCAGATGCTGGTACCTATACTGTCACTGCCGAGCCGAATGGAGACAACTGCAGAATCGATGAGAGCGTGACTGTTCAGAACGCAACCTTCACGATCACCAAGCAGGAGATCACCGCGCCCGTGGTAGCCATCAGCAACTTTGCCAAGGGACAGCTGGTCTCTGGCCTGACAGTAGAGACGGCGACATCTGGTCTGTCTGTGAGTGCCACCTGCTTTGATGAAGATGGCAATCAGCTTGAGGAAGAGAGATTCAAGGCTGGCACAACTTACAGTATCTCGATTGTTCTGAAGGCAGACAAGAACCATGTGCTTAATGCACAGACGCTGGCGGTTACGGTCAACGGCGGCGAAGAGCAGACGGTTGATATCGTTGGAAACGTAGCTGTTGTAACGGCTACGACTGCGGATAAGGATGCCCCGACGATCACGCCGAATCCGATCAACGCCACCTACGGCGATCTGCTCTCCACGCTCATTCCGACCGGCACTGCAACCTTTAACGGCAAGCCTGTTGAGGGCACGTTCGCATGGTCGAATAAGTACAATGCAGAAACCACGGTCGACAATGCTGGCGTGAATGAATTTGATGTAGTCTTCACGCCCACCAACACGGACCTCTACGCCACTGTTACCGGCAAGGTCACCGTGACTGTCGCGCAGAAGGAAATCGACATTACCGATAAGCTTAACACATGGAGTGCCAACGAGTTCACCTATGACGGGAAAAGCCATTCTGTCGAGCTGAAAATTGATGAGGATCTTGTTGGTATCGTCAAAGTTAAGGAGTATACTGGTGACACTGAGGCGCAGGCCGTCGGTGAATATACGGCCTCTGCATCGCTTGAACTGGTAGACCCGGCCAATTACAAATTCAACGAGGACAATGTTCTCACGCGCGAGCACACTTGGAAGATCAACAAAGGCGACCTCGCGCCGACGGACGCAGAAAAATCCGTGCTCTTCGGTACAAAGGAAGTCACGGTTACTCCGGCTGATTTCGGTCTGACGCAGGACGGCATTAAAATTGAGGTTACTCACGCGGGAAATAGCCTGATTACAGGTTACTTACCAAGCGATGACATGCGTTCTGTCACGTTTACGCTGAGAGATACGGATAAGACAGATGCTGCTAATAACGCGTCTGACACGGCTACATTGAAATTCTCTTCGGCGAATTATAACGAGGCGTCCGGTACGCTCACCATCAAGATCATTGACAAGAACACCGACGCGGATACGCTCAAGATCGACGTTCCTGCTACCGTCACCTACGGCGATACTGTTACCCCCCAGCGTCGGCGAGTCCAAACCGGCAGGTGCAGGCGACGTCACGTTCAAGTTCTTCGACGAGGACAACCATGAGGTGCTCACCACCGCGCAGCCGTTCGACGCAGGCACCTACAAAGTCACCGCATCCTGCGAGAGCGAGAGCACGATCTACACCGCAGAAGCGACCTTCACGGTCGAACCGCGCGAGATCGAAGCCAAGGACGTTGCCTTTGATAAGGAACTGACCTACACCGGCAATGAACTGACCCAGACTGTGACCGTCACAGTTAACGGCAAGACCCCTGACCGTCGGCACGGACTATACCGTTTCCGACCTGACCGGCACTGAGCCGGGCAGCTATCCCGTTACCGTCACCGGCACGGGCAACTACACTGGTAAGGTCACAAAGTCCTTCACCATCACCAAGGCGGACATCTCCAGCGCTGCGATCACCTATGATGCCGGCCCCTATGGCTACACTGGCAAGGAATGGAAGCCTGAAGTTACCGTTTCCTTCAACAGCGCTACGCTGACAGCTGGCAACGACTACACGGTTTCCTATGAGAACAACATCAACGCCGGTACTGCGAAGATCATCATCACCGGTATAGGCGATCACTTCACGGGCTTGACGGAAAAGACCTTCACTATCAATTCTGCGGAAATTTCCGGCTGCACGTTCGCGCCTATCGCTGACGTGACCTATAACACCAAGGCACATACTCCGGAAGTGACCGTTGCGATCAGCGGCAGAACGCTTGAGGCAGATAAGGATTACACCGTTTCTTACGCCTACAACGTCAACGCTGGTACTGCCACCGTCACCGTCACCGGTAAGGGCAACTTCACCGGCTCGGCGAACACGACCTTCACGATTGCAAAGGCTGACCTGAACCTGAGCGTCTACACCATCTCGAGCCTCTGCACCTAGACTGAGGTGAAGACCAGCACGCTCCCGTCCAACTTCTTCCTCGCCGACGAGACGGAGACTGGCTTCTCCATCGCACTCACCGCCGCTGGCGGCGACGCGATCTTCACGCAGGCGCCCGCTGTGGTCGATGGCGAAAACGTGATCACCTACCAGCTGAACGGCGGAACCGGCGAAGCAACTTTCAACGTGACTGTCACGCCGGTCTCCAGCAACTACAAAGCCGGCACCTATGATCTGAAGATCCAGGCCTATGACAAGACCAACGTCTCCAACCGCATCGTCTTTGAATCCGGCTCCGCTGTCTACACCGGCTCCGGCATCAAGTACGAAAAGGCAACCATTGCAGGTCACTCCAGCGGCATGCGCTATACCTACGCCCCCGATGTAGCGACCGGTGCAACGCTCGACGCAGCTGGCCTCCCGCTGACTGTCGGCACCTACACCGTCACTGCGACCTACTCCGATGCAAGCAGCTACGGTTACAAGACTGCGACCTTCACCATCACCAAGGCGACCCCGGCCGGCACGCCCGCCTACACCAAGATCGAGACGAGCGGCAAGACCCTTGCTGACACCAAGCTGACTGTCGGCACGATTCGCCCGGCCGGTACCATCGCGTGGGATCTGCCCCTCACGACTGTGCTTAAGGATGGCAAGGAATACGCATGGACTTTCACCCCGACTGACACGCACAACTATACGACGCTCACCGGCAAGCTGATTCCCTATGTTGACGACGGCACGGATTATATCCCCGGCGTGATCGACGGCAACTCCGGCAGCTTCAACTTCCATGATGTGAGCCGCTTCGACTACTTCTACGACGCAGTCAAGTGGGCCGCAGAAAACGGCATCGCCTCCGGCACGGGCCGCTACAACTTCTTCCCCGGACGCTGTCTGCACGCGTGCGCAGACCGTCACCTTCCTCTGGCGTGCAGCCGGTTCCCCGATGCCCAGATATCGCACATGCGCGTTCACGGATGTGGACTCCCGCGATTACTATTACAACGCAGTTCTCTGGGCAGTTGAGCAGGGCATCACCACCGGCCTCACGGCTACCACCTTCGGCCCCGACGTCACAGTAAGCCGCGGACAGGTTGCAACGTTCCTCTACCGCGCAGCCTCCGCATCCAAGCCCAATACGTTTAACCCCTTCACGGATGTTAAGACTACGGCTTATAACTACGACGCCATCCTCTGGGCTTATGACAACCGCATCACCACCGGCACCAGCGACACGACCTTCAGCCCGGACGCTTCCTGCACCCGCGCACAGATCGTGACTTTCCTCTACAGATATTATCAGGGGCGCTGAAGCTAGATAAAAAAGGGTCGCTGCCCCGCGCAGCGGCCCTTTTTCTCATCCATGCGCAAAAGAGAGAGGAGTATTGACATGAAAACACAACTCAAGCGCCTGCTGGCGCTGAATCTGGCGATCATTATGCTGCTCTGCGCCGTCTTCCCGGCCTCCGCCGCAGGAACTGCGGCCCAGCCCGCCGCCGACGCCCAGCCCCAGCAAACTGCCCAACCCACCGAAGATTCCACCCAACCGCAGACCACCGCACCCAACCCCGGCACGCACACCCTCACCATCAATGGCGAAACCCGCACCATCGGCACGGAACGGCAATCTGGAGTAGGCTGGACTTCTGTTGCCACTATGAACGGTGATGGAGAGCCGGTATACGCACTGACGCTGAACGACTACAAAGGCGACCCAATCACGATAACGTCCAATCACGATTATACGGGCTCGACCCGCCCAATCGTCATGCTGCGCTTCATTGGCCAATGCAATATCAGAGGCAGACAGGACAGCGCGGCGCTGTCCTCAGCGGATATCGCGGGCTGGTCATCATGATGGATGAGAGCACCGTGGCTGGCAGCTCAGCGCTCTCCATCGGCGGCAATCCCACCATTTCCATCCCGGACGGCTGGGTTCGTCTCGACAGCAATGAGATCACGCTCACCAGCTGGAACGGCGACCCGGCAGTGAACGCCCAAAGCGTGAACTGCGATCTGCCGACCTACAAAACCAAAGACAACGGCAATGGCGGGATCTGGTTCATCAGCACAGCCGAGTCGCGCACCGTCACCGTCAAGGGCAACGGCGGCACGAACTGGAACGGCACGACAGACGATGTGACCCTGACCTGCGAGGAAAACAGCCAGCTTGATCTGGCGAACGCCTTCACGCAGAGCAAAAAATACGTGGCATATTATCAGGGCGACGATGGGCAAACGTATTCGCCGTTCCTGATCTACCCCGACCTGAAGCCGGGCAATACAGTCCTGACCGCCGTCTGGGATAAATGCGATTATGAGATCCCTGCGATCTTCTACGGAAATCTCGGAGACGACAGAAACGTTACCGTGGTCGACGGCAGCAGAGAATGGACAGCGCCCATGTTCGAGCCATACGATATCTCGCAGTATCATAACACGCCGCTCTGCTGGGAAAATCAGATCGGCGACCGGGTCACGCAGCTGCTCTCCGGGCAGAAAATGCCCGCGCTGACGCGCCCGACCGCGTACCACGCCGTATATACCGTCTCGGAGACCGGCCTGATCTTCTGTGCCAACGGCGAGACGTTCGATTACGGCTGGGTCGTGTTGCAGCCGGTCTATACATATACTGCAAATGAAAACTGGAGCCGGTGCGAAAGCGGGAAGAAGTTCCTGAGCTGGAACACAAAGCCCGACGGCACTGGCAAGACCTACGCCAACGGCGAGGACGTTCCGGAGTCGCATAACCAGCTCGTCTGGCTCTACGCGCAGTGGGAGCAGAACGGCCCTCAGCCCGGCAAGCACACCCTCACCATCGACGGCGAAACTCACACCATCGGCACAGGAACCGTGACCGGAGACGGCTGGGAAGCCTATGCGTTCCTGAACGGCGACAACGAGCCGCTGCTCGTGCTGGCCCTGAACGATTATAAAGGCGGGCCGATCAGAATTTCCGATCCAACCGGTGTCGGAACAGCCAAGCAGGTCTACGCGCTGGTCAGCATAAGCGGAACCAACACCGTCACGGCGCAGTCCGGCGCAGGCATCACCGCGGAAGGCTATACCGCTCTGACCATTGAACGCTACAGCCGGACGGCATCCCTCACCGTCAGCGGCCAGCCTGCAGTCCAGACGGATGGCTGTCTGCAGATTTTCAGCGGCGGCATCACCCTCGACGGCGGAACCACCGCGGCATATGCGGCTGCGAACGGCTTCGTCTATAACGACGGACGCTGCGAGGCAAACGAAACGAAAACAGGCGACCTCGTGACGAAGCTCGTCATGCGGGATGTCTCCCATTATCTGGTCGTCAACGGGCAGCGCTATTATCTCAGCGAACAGTACCCGCATGTCTCCGGCAGCGGATGGGGCGCGGTGCTCACCAAAAACGGCGACGGCCTGCCGACCCTCTGCGTTGACCTGAACGGCTATACGGGGGCGCGATCTCATTCAGCGCGCCGTATAACGCAGGCGAGACAGCGGACGTGATTGCAATCCTCAACTACACCGGGCAGAACAAGATCACAAACGAGGCCGGGCCTGCGGTCAGAGCCAGCGGTTATTTGTGGCTGACGCTTCAGGAACAGGCAAACGGCAGTTCGCTCACCGTCAGCGGCAAGCCCGCTGTTCGGACAGACAAGGGACTGACCCTGAGCGGACGGAACATCACGCTGGACGGTCTGAACGGCCCAGCATATACGGCAGGTTCGTTCAGATACGACGGAAGCGTATGCAGCGTGAACGAGGAACGGCAGGATGGTGTCGTTGTGCGCGTCACGACAGGCGAGCCGATGCGTGTCACGATCACGGTCTACAGCGACGAGGCAAAAACGCAGACAGTCACACGGACGGTGAATCAATACGGCCTTGTCGACCTTACCAACCTTTTCACGCAGGCAAAAAAGTATGTCAGATTCTATAAGGACGAAAACGGCAACTGGTATGGGGCGCTGTTCAACGCAGACCGCGATCTGGAGCTGACAGCGTTCTGGGAGGACTGCAACGCGGAGGTTCCTGCCGTGTTCTATGTAAACGCAACGAACTTCACAGAGGTAAAGGTCGTTGACGCGGCGGCGGACGGATGGAAAGCGCCGGAGCAGGCCGGATATACCAACGAGTACGGGCAGACGTCGGTGACCTATGAGTTCCTCTGCTGGGAGCGGAAAACCGAAAACGGGTACACCTATCTTCTGCCCGGACAGGAGCAGACTGCGCTGACAGCAGGCGTGGGCTATTATGGCCGGTATACAAGCAGCACAACGGGCATCGTCTTCTACGCAAACGGTGAGACATTCCCGAACGGCATGGCCGTTGTGGAGGACAGCAATGCCCGCCGGACGATGAGGAGAGGCTCCCAGAACGGGAAAGTCCTGACCGGCTGGAACACTGAGCCCGACGGCTCCGGCACAAGCTATGCGGCGGACGGCGAAGAAGTCCCGGCGGCGCACACCAGCCTTGTCCGCCTCTACGCACAGTGGGACGACCCCGAAAACAGCGTGCGCGTCAGATTCTACGCCGGTGCGGTGGGTTATGACGAAGAAAAATGGCTTCCGCGCGGCAGCCAGATCCAACTACCGGAGTTGGGGGCGTTGTACGGACAGGAACAGCCGTATTGGGATGTGGATTTCATCTATGCGGATGGAAGAAGAATCCGTGAGAACAAGCATCTGTCCGGCCAGACCATCACGATCCCGGCAGATGCAGCTGAATGCAGACTCAACGCCTATTGGCTTCCGGCGGAGCCGCTTGTGATCGGAGGTAGAAGCTTCTCGCTTTCCAATAGAACCAGCAGCTTTTTCGGAGAAAACTGGAGCGTACGGTATTATCCATATGAGGGGCTATTTATCGTGCAGCTGTACGGATATCAGGGATCGGCGATCAGCCTGCCTGCGTATACACAGTTGAGAGTCGGATTTGGTGAAAACACGATCACAGCGGCAGCGGGAAAACCCGCAATCGCATGTATCGATGGACTGGAACTTGTAACCGCGTGCAGCGACGACAGCCATGCGTCACTTCGGGCTTTCGCCGGTGAGGGTGCGCCCGCAGTCATGGCAGTCCGCGTGATAAACAGCCGCGCGCCGCATATGGAGTTCCACGCAGGCGCAGGTAAAAATGTATTTGCGGATGGAACAGCCCTTGAATTGGGCACAGCTGCTTGCAGCTATTCCGGCGTTCTGAACGGAGAAACAGCTGAAATTACGCTCGATCCTTCGGACATGCCCGCCGCGATCAGCGACCTGTATATCCACCCGCATATGAGCACACTGACCGTAAAGGGCGGAGGTGCGACGACAACGGACGGTGGAACGCAGGTCAGCAAACAGGTCGAAGCCGGACAAATGACAAGCTACCACACGTTTGGATTTACCTATCCGGGCTATTGGTGCTCCGGCTATCATAATGTTGTTGGCAATGTGGCTGGCAGCACCTATGAAGTGTCTGTCCCAGAAAGGGACTGCACGATTGAACTGGAATGGGTGCCGACTGGCTATGCGTCCTTCCTTGCCTTCCGTGTCAGCGGTGAACTGAAGAATGAGACGAAATTGGATCCTGCGCATTTCTTCAAAACAAGGAGGGAACGTGTTGTATTTGTAGATTACCAGAATGGCACAGCAGCGGTTCCGGAACTGCAGTTTGAGAATTATGCCAGCTACGGTGATCTGCTGTACTGGTATACCGAGGACGGCAAGGCATCTGAAACGAAGGATAGCCAACAGTTCTTGCCGGGGGAGAGCATCACAGAGAAGGAAAAACGGCATTCAGAGCGGCACAACGCTCTGCGCTGTGGCAGATGGAGAGTATCGCCTTGTCTTTTATGCCAACGGTAAGCTGTTTGATAACGGCGGTAAATACGGCAAAAAGGTCATAGGGTCTTACGGAAACTACAGTGAACGCTGGGATGCAACGGATGGTTCGCAGCTGTTCAGCTGGAACACACAGCCGGACGGCACGGGAACCAGCTACGCGTTCAACAGAGGGATTCCCGGTAATGTCAAAAAGCTTTACGCGCAGTGGCTGGAAACAGGGAGTGTCCCGGTTAAACTGTATAATTATGTGGATTACAGTCAGGAGATCAGTTCTGCGAAAATCGGCTCTTCCTATGTCCTTCCAGAACCCTCCGAGACTCCGGATGGCCTTCGGTTTACGCAGTGGCGCTGCTATTACCGCGACCAGAACGGAAGGTATCAACAGATCGGCATGATCGCAGCAGGCGAGTCCCTAACCGTTACGGAGGATATGAAGGAAATCAATGCGGTTGCCCGCTGGCTGCCAGACGGAAAGCTGACTGTCGATGGTATAGATTATGCGGTTGAGGCTGGACACACTTCTTTCGAGTTTGATGGATGGTCGGCATACTTCTATGTTGAATCCGGCAGGCTTGAAATGGAACTGCGCGGCTATCAGGGCAGCGACATTTCTCTCCCGTGTGCGGCGAATGTACGCGTAATAGGCGGTGAGAACTGGATTGACGGAACACTCAGCTGTGTGGGGGAACTCTATCTCGATGAGAGTTGCGCATGGGGGGAGCATCCCAGCCTGACGATTACGGCAAAAGAGGCGGACAAGCCCGCAATCCTGACGAACAAATTGACCCTTGAACGCGTCCCGCACATGACGCTGACCGCTGGTGCAAACAGCAAGGCGATCGCCAGTCTGAGCGGGAAAGAAGAGTTCAATATCGATACGGATACTACTCACTATTACGGCAGAACCAGCAGGGAAGCATCGGAGAACTCCGTAGGCGAGGGTGAGATCGGCGACATGTGGCAGCTGCGCACCGAACCGGTCATGTGTACGACGACAGTGGATGGTAACGGCGGCACGACAGCCGACGGCGCTGCATCCATTACGCTTCAGCTTGAGTATGGCGAAGGCTACAACCTGCGCAGCGCTGGGTTTAAAAACAGTACGCCGATCTGATCGGTGCAGAGGGCAGCACGGGCAATTCTTATGGCACGACGATCTGGAGCTATCCGCAGCTTGCGTTCACGCTTACATGGAAGGACCTCGGTTATCCGTACATCGCGTTCCGGGGAAGCGGCATCCTGAAAGGAGAAGACGTTCCAGCTGACAGCTATGTTGCCTATTACCGCAACAGCGACACGCTGACTGCGCCGAAGCTGGTCTATCAGAATGCCGCCAGTTATGGCGATCTGGTCTATTGGTACACATCCGAAAATGGAACAGAAACGGCAGACAGTCGCTGCTATCTGCCGGGCGAAACAGTTCAGGAGCCGGATGACACGACGCTTTTTGCTGCGTCGGTCAGTCCGGGCGAGGTCGCGCTTGTGGCGACCGGTACGACCTTCAAGAACTGGAGCCGGATCAAACGCGCCGAAAGCTGCCAGCAGCTGGTTTCCGAGGACGGCAGAGTGGTCGAAAGCTGGAACACCAAGCCGGACGGAAGCGGAACACGTTATGAGATCGGAACATACGCCATCCTGATCAAAGATTCGCCGCGCGTGCTCTATGCGCAATGGAAATCTGCGTTCACCGCATCTGCCAGTACCGACAGCGCGACAGGCGAGACGACACTTACCATACGGCCATCCAGCGACTTAATCGATCCGCCGAGGAATACGGACGATAAGCCGTTTGAGCAGAGCGTCCGCGTCATTCTTGCGGCCTACCAGGACGGACGCTTTGTCAGGATGGTCTACGCGGAGGCACGGGATGGCGTAATTCGCTGCAAACTCCCGCACGGGCTGGATTACCGGAACTGCGAACTGAGGCTGTTCTTCCTGGAGGGCGGCAAGCCGTCCAGGGCGCCGGAGAACATTCAGATCGAAGCTTGAGACTGTCCGCAGCTGACAGTGCATACGCGCTGTCAGCTGCGGCACAATGGAAAGGGAGGACGACATGAGAAAATATCTGACCCTGATTCTGAGCCTGTTGGCCCTCATGTGCGCGCTGTGCGTCACCGCGCAGGCAGAAGCGTTGGAGACGGAACAGGCGGCAGGGAAACTTTACATCGAAACCGTCGATGAGATCGATATTTCAGAAGCGCGGAGGCTGGCGGAAGCACAGAGTACACAGTCGCCGGTCAACACTGAAAACTGGGAAGCAGCTAAGCGAACGCTGAAACAGGGCATACAGGAAATGCAGGACGATATTAATGTTTCGCGCTATGCAATCCCGATAGAAAGCATAAAGGAACTCTATCTTGAGGTTGCATATGAAACCCCGGACTTGTTTTACGCAAAAACCGGCTATATATGTAGCTATAGCGATTCTTCAGGCGAAAAGATTGCATGGGCGATTTCTCCATGTTATACGACAGATGGAAGCGATGAGAGGGACCAGCTGACGGACGAAGACAAGCAGGAGATCAGACGGCAGCAGGCAATACTGGAGCAGAAGCTTCTGGAGATCATGCAGGAGGTCAGAAGCGACTGGTCAGACCTGACGAAAGCGATGTATCTGCATGATTATATTGCCATACACTGTACCTATGATTACGATTATAAGTATTATGACGCATACCGTATGCTGATCAACGGAACAGGCGTTTGCCAGGGCTATACGATGGCGTACCGTCTGCTTCTGAATCGGGCTGGCGTTACCTCCAGCTGGGTGCAGAGCGACAGCTTGAGACATGTCTGGTCGCTGGTACAGCTTGACGGGGCCTGGTATCATATAGATGTCACATGGGACGATTCGACGTGGTTCGCAAAGTCCGGGCGCAAGTATTTCTGCATCAGCGAAGAAAAAATGAAGTCTGCAGAACTTAGACATCTGGAAAAAGACGACTGGGTATATGGCACAGATGTGCAGGCAGACAGTAAAAAATACGATAACTATTATTGGCGCGATCTCGATAGTCCGATTGTGGCAGTTGGAGAAAAGCTGTATTACCTGAGCGGAAACCAAATCATGGAGACGAATAACCCGGAATATCAGGGAACCGCGAAAAAAACGATTTATGGGCAGTGGCGTGGATGGGGCTGCTATTCAGGATTGTCGAGTTACAACGGCAGGCTGGTCTATAACACGATGGACAAGATTTACAGCTATGATCCGGAAACGGAGCAGGAACAGGTGCTTTATACGCTTACGGACGAAGAGAAACAAATAGGCGATATTTATGGCTCCGTAGTAAATGGAAACCTGCTGCAGTATGTACTGCTGCAAAGACCGTCGCGGCCGGAAACGATATACAGCATCCAGATCAGCCCCTACATCACCGTCACGGAGGGCGGCTATGCCTATTATCTGAAGGATGGAACGCTCCATCTGAAGCGCAGCGGCACGGAAACCGGCAGCGTTATCGCAGCGTGGTACGACGGGAGCGGAAAGCTGCTTGGTATGCGGATCCTGAATCAGCAGGAACTGGATATCCCCGTGCCTGGCGCGGTAAAAACCGTGAAGATTTTCGCCGCCGCAAAGGGAAGCTATGCGCCGCTCTGTAAGGCGATAGAACTTCGTGCAGCAGGATAAAAAACCTCCCTCTGCCGTATGGGCAGAGGGAGATTTTTCATAACAAGACTTAGTTCGGTTGATTGACCAGACCGACGAACAGCGGCAGGCCGTCAATGCCGGTGATAGCGAAGACGAACGGGTTATCGAGTGTAAAATCGATCTCATCCTCCGGCCCCATCATCGCAGTCGCCTCGACACCAAGGATGGTATAGGCCGCTGCCTCGCAGCCGTCCTCGTCGATCTTCACGCGCGCAGCGTGCTTGGCCTGCGTCAGCGCCAGCGAGTCGTTTGCGGCTGTGAGCGGCGTGAAATCAGATTTTATGCCGTCCAGCACATCTGTCATGCCAAGCTGGGCCAGCGTGTCCAGAATGTCCAGATCGGAAGAAACGTCAAATTTCGGCAGACTCAGATTGACGATTGCGCGCTGCGTCTGCGACCATTCGCCGTTCGCCAGCAAAAAGCCCAGCGTGTCCTCGTTTTGCAGCAGTTCAGCCGCGTCTACACCCTCATCCGGCTTCAGCAGCCACATCCGGCCGCTGTTCTCCAGCGAAAGCCCGATGGCCGAGAAGCCATCGCCGTAATATACCGTGTTGGAATCGCTGCTGTGCAGGAAGTCTGTGCTCACATCGCCATTCGGCGCGTGAAAGACGTCCTGCGTGGTGGCGGCGCTGGAAAATTTGTCGTGCCACGACGCGCTGTAGTAGAGCGTCGATACCAGAGCCAGAACCGTATCGGCATTCAACTCCAATTTGCCTGCCTGCTCGGTCAACAGGTTCCCGGTATGCTCATTGATCCAGTCGCGCAGTATATTGTTGTACGCGTCAGACCCCATTTCCCCGGAAAACGCGGAAGCATAAAAATCTTCCCCCAGCTTTTGCAGCGTTTCTTTGTTGTAGGCGTATCCGTCCCGCAGCCAGATCGAGTTTGCAAGCGTGCTGGTGACGAGGCCATCGTCCCAGCTGTTTTTCCGCCCAAAGCTGTGCGGCCTGCTTTTTTGAAGCGCGTCCAGAGACTCTGCGCCCAGTGCGTCGAGAATCTGCTGCCGTGTTTCACCGCCCGTCACAGCGGCCAGCATGGAAAGCGCCATGTAGATATTCAGCGGCGAGCACACGCGGTTTTCCTTGCCTGCGTTCTGCATCAGGGCCGGAATGCCGGTTGTGAACCAGTGCGTCATGGCGGCGGGGTCGGTCATATCTGCGGTCTTTTCCTGATAGCTTTCCCACCACGCGTCCCAGTCCTCGTCGTACTTTTCGGAGTCAAAGTTACCATTGCTGGCTGTATACTTCGCCTCGTTCGGATACTGCGCCATGGCAACCTCCACCGGTGCGGCCAGCTGCTGCGTCGTCGGGTCGCTGATGCAGTCCGGCTGTTCCTCTGTTGCTGGGGAGCGGAGGCGTTCGGGGTATCTGGAGTGGCCGCGCAGGCTGCCAGCGAGAACGCACACGCGGCTGCAAGTATAATCGCAAGAAGCTTTTTCATAAATGATCTCTCCTTTATCATAAAATGTGATCTGCTTTTACAGACGCAGAAAAACGATAGAAGTTGCATCCTTTGATTTTATGAATTTTGCCGACTTGCCTTTTTCCATGATTTGTGTACAATACGAATAGAGATTCTATTCCAAGGAGGCTGTTTTATGGCTGTTGATACAGAAAAAACCATTCGCAATCAGGTTTTATACTCCATCTATGTCCGCAATTATTCCGAAGCGGGCACCTTCACCGCTGTTCAGGCGGATCTCGACCGTATCAAGGCCCTTGGCACGGACATCATCTGGCTGCTGCCCATCCACCCGACCGGTGAAAAGCATCGCAAGGGCACGCTTGGCAGCCCCTACGCCATCCGCGATTACCGCGCTGTGAACCCAGAGTTCGGCACGCTGGATGATTTCCGGCATCTGGTTGACGCCATCCACGACCGGGGCATGAAGTGCATCATCGACGTGGTCTATAACCACACGTCGCCCGATTCCTGGCTGGCAGAGCACCACCCGGAGTGGTTCTTTCACAAGCCGGACGGAACGCTCGGCAATCGCTTCGGCGACTGGTGGGACGTGGCAGATTTGGATTACAGCCACAAGGAACTGTGGGATTACCAGATCGAAACGCTCAAATACTGGGCGCGCCTTGTTGACGGCTTCCGCTGTGACGTTGCGCCGCTTGTCCCGCTGGAATTCTGGAAGCGGGCGAGGGAAGAGGTTGCGGCCGTTCGTCCCGGATGCTTCTGGCTGTGTGAATCGGTCGAGCGCGGCTTCCATGTCGCAGCCCGCGCACAGGGTTTTGCAAGCCTGTCCGATGCTGAACTCTATCAGGCGTTCGACGCAGGCTATGATTACGATGTCTACCCTTATTTCCGCGACTATCTGGAGGGTAAGATTAGCCTGACGCAGTATGCCGACCGGCTTGACGCGCAGGAATGGATCTATCCCGATAACTACGTCAAGCTGCGCTTCCTTGAAAACCACGACCGCGCCCGCGCGGCCCATATCCTGCCGGACGAGAAAATACGCCGGAACTGGACGGCATTCCTGTTCTTCCAGCGCGGGCTGACGATGATCTACAACGGGCAGGAGGCCGACAACCCGCACGTCCCATCGCTGTTCGATAAGGACTCCATCAACTGGAATACCGGCCGTGACCAGTCCGCGTTCCTCGCGCATCTGGCAGAACTCAAGCGCGACGCGATCTTTGCGGAAGGCAGCTATACGCTCACGGCGCTGCCGCATGACGTGCTGCTTGCTGTATACGAAAAGGACGGCCGCCGCATGGCTGGCCTGTTCAGCCTGCGCGGCGAAAGCGCGCTCGTCCGCTTCCCTGCGCCGAACGGCGTGTATCAGAACTGCATCGATGGCAGCCCTGTTGAGATTTACGAGGAGCAGCTTGCCATCCATGGCGAACCCATTGTGCTTGCGTTCTGAAATTTTTTTCCGGTTCCGGGAACAATCGGTGTGCAGCGCCGTCTCAACCTATATCAATGAAACGGAGGAACTTCTGATGAAGAAACTGTATAAAAGCAACAACCGAATGATCTGCGGTGTCTGCGCAGGTCTTGCCGAGTACCTCGGCATCGATCCCACCGTCGTTCGCCTGATCTGGGCGGCCCTCGGCATGACTGGCACAGGCATTCTGCTCTACATTATCGCGGCCCTTGTCATGCCTGAGAACATGGACATTCTGTAAGCTGCGGAATAGATGAACTGCGCGAGATAGCCGCCCGCATAGAAAAGCGCGGCCAACGCGACAGGCAGGAAGCAGACCCGGCAGCGTGATCTCCACCAGCCCCGGATGCGCAGTGATCGTGATGCCGAGGACATTGGCGGCAGAGGTCAGATCTTCATGCTTCTGAACGGTGGTGAAGCCGTAGACCAGATGCCGCATCCGGCAGGCGATCTGCTCCGCGCGGAGCGCCGCGTCGGTGGAAAGCAGCTCATAGTTTTCCGGGTAACGCTGCAAGTCCATCGTGTTCATGGCACAAAGCGCGTTGCTCATCCTTCTGTGGATATAAACCCAAAATCTGTTTCTGTGTAGAACACCATAGGTGAAAATATCCCGCAGAATGCCGCTGGCTTCGTGCGAGTAGATCTGTGCGCGGGTTTTCATAGTCGTCACCTCTAATTTTTGTGCGTATAACTGCCGCACAGAATATGAAGTACGAATAGACATATGCCCATGTCGGACAATGCCATTGAAAGTTGACGGACTCACTTTATGGCGTTGTCCAGCAGGGGTATTTTTCTATGCGTGCGGATATGGCTTATCCGGTCTTGCCGTTTCGTTTCAGCAATTCCTGCAGCGCTCTGCGGTCGGTTGTGATAAGTTCCTTTTCCAGTTCACTGCACTTGATCTCGACGGCGACATGATTGTCGTTTGTGCTGATGAGAGGGCGCTGCCGGGATCGTCAAAGTCCGTGTTGGTGTTGCAGGCCTCCTTGATCTTGCTGCGGTTGATGCGAAGCTGCTGCCCGAACTTATGGATCATGCGATTCTTTGACTGGCGCGTCAGAAACACGTCGAGGTCAATGCAGAGATAGCTGCCATGCGTGAAATCCAGCAGCGAAGGCGCAAAAAAAAAATCACCGACGGGAATCTCGTCGATGGAGCGGCCTGCCTTTATATAATTGGATGTAATATGAGAAATGCGCTGCAAAAACGGAACATCCGTGCTTTCTCCGCGGCAAAGAAACGTATAGAGCATGTCGGCAGTGGTTTCGTGCATCCAGCAATGCTTTATACGCTTTGCCGCGCTCAATGATCGGCAGGTCCTGCCGCCGCAGAAGATTTGTTGCGATCGCAATGCTGATGGCGTGCTGGTCATTGACGGTCAAGCGTTCCTGCTTGAGTCCGCAGTCAATAACGAAGCGCACTTTATATCAGACGATGCAGATCCCCGCTGCTGTTCCAGCACAGAGGCGCGGGGAAAAAGAAAACTTGCAATGTGCATTTAGACCGGAAAACGCGGGGATTTACCAATAACTAACAAAACAGTCGGATTATAAATACCGACTGTTTTTGGAACACTGGCCCGGAGCGGAACTGCTCCGGGCCGGGCTGCTTTCAGGGATTGACGACGTTTTGCGGCGTTCCGTTTAAGAACGCACGGATATTTTCGGCGGTTATCTCCATGATCCGTTGGCGGCTCTCCTTCGGAGCCCAGGAAATATGCGGCGTGAGGATGCAGTTTTTTCGCCGTCAAGAGCGGATTGTCCGGCCGAATCGGCTCTGTATAGACTACATCCAGTCCCGCGGCTGCCAGCTTGCCGCTGTTCAGCGCATCTGCAACGTCTTGCTCCACGATCAGCTGTCCGCGGGCGTTGTTAAGGAGAATCGCGCCGCCCTTCATTTTTGCGATCGTTTCTTTATTGATAAGTCCCGTGTTTTCGGGCGTCAGGTTGCAGTGGAGCGACACCACATCCGACTGCGCAAGCAGGGTATCCAGATCAACATACTCGCCGACGGCATGGCCGGAATCGTTGGGATAGACATCGTATGCCAGAACGCGCATGCCCATCGCCTTTGCGATTCTGCCCTCGGCCTGTCCGATGCGTCCAAAGCCGATGATGCCGATGGTTTTGCCCGCCAGTTCAATGAGCGGATAATCCCAATAACACCAGTCGGGATTTGCAGCCCAGTCTCCGTTGTGGACAGACGCGCTGTGATGGCCGATATGGTGGCAGATCTCCAGCAGCAGAGCAATAGAGAACTGACTGACCGATGCTGTTCCATAGGTCGGCACGTTGACGACCGGAATGCCCTTTTTCCCGTGCGTGCTGATAGTCCACAACGTTATAGCCCGTCGCAAGGACTGCAATCAGCCGGATATTCGGGCACGCATCAATCGTCGCGCGGGAGATCGGCGTCTTATTCATAATGACGATTTCCGCATCGCTGATGCGCTGCGCGATCAGCGGGGATTCTGTATACGATGTGCGGTCATAAACGGTCAATTCTCCAAGCGCCTCCAGCCCTTTCCAACTCAGATCGCCGGGGTTTTCCGTATATCCGTCCAATACTACAAGCTTCATAGCAGTCCATTCCTTTACCCGTTAAATTTGGCGCGTCTGCGCGCCGGAAACTCAGATTTAGCAGCCGCTGCCCAGCAGCAGAAGGTGCTTTCATGATACACGATCCATCCGCGTTCGTCAAACCGAACCGCACATCTGGGCACAGAAAACCGTAGTGCACCGGAGCTCGGATGACAGTGTAAAAGCGCCTCGCGGCCTACCCGAAAAACACGTTTTATACGGGCCGTGGAGAGGCGGTTTACGGAAAAATCTTTTTTTTGGAAAATCGCTGAATTGAGGGCGAAGAGTATTGAAAAATTGGAGGCTCCGGATTATAATAGCTACAACATATTGTGGTGGAGAACGGCAGATTGCCGGGCTTTAGACACAAATGAACGACAAGGAAGGAGAAACATTCATGAGCAAGAAAACAAGATGCCGCGTGCTGAGTCTGCTGCTGGCGCTCGTCATGGTTCTTGGCATGGTTCCGATGGCTTCGGCCTCTTCGGCATACGATGTCAAGCTGACCGAGACGACTCCGGATGAGAGCAAACTGAGCACCGCCATTCAGCAGAACAAATTCAAGCTGCAGAATGGTGAAGAGGCCTACGCGGACAACGATACCGTCCGCGCGATCGTTATTTTTGAGGGCGACGCAGCTTTGCCTGCGGCACTGAACAAAAGCAGTGTTGCAACGCAGAGCGCTGTCGCAGCTGCAGCGAAGTCCCTCGTTTCGCAGCACAGCCGCATCAAGACCGCAATCAAGCAGGAGGCGGTCAACTATGACGTCAAGTACGAGTATACCACGCTGCTCAACGGTATGTCCACCGACGTCAAGTTCGGCGACCTCGAGAAGCTGGCTAACACGGACGGCGTCAAGGAGGCCTATCTGGCCAACTATTACGACGAGCCTGTCGTCATGCCCAGCATGGATTCGGCCAACGACATGACCAACATCACCAAGGTTCGCGGCTATGATACCGGCAAGGGCACCGTCATTGCGGTCATCGATACCGGCATCACCCCGGGCCACGAGGCGTTCACAGCGTATGACAGTATGCTGAACAAGGCTGCCATCAGCAAGGAGCGGGCCGAGGCCGCGATTGAAAAGCTTGGCCGCGGCAAATATCTGTCGGCAAAGGTTCCGTTCTCCTATGACTATTATGACAAGGACAACGACGCGATCGACGACGTCAGCGGTCACGGCACGCACGTCTCCGGCATCGCAGCCGGCTGCGTCCTGTCGGATGACGGCGGCTATGAATTTGCTGGTTCTGCGCCCGGCGCACAGATCCTTGCACTGAAGGTCTTCTCCTCCGACCCGGCGGAGAGAGGCACCTCCAGCGACGTTTATCTCGCAGCCCTTGAAGACGCCTACACATTGGGTGCGGACGTCATCAATATGTCCCTCGGCGCACAGAACGGTTTCGTCTATGACGGCATCGAGGAAGAAGTCCTGAACGGCATCTTCACCACGCTGGACGACGCGGGTGTCATCTGCTGCATCGCAGCGGGCAACGAAGGCTCCATGGCAGACGGCGAGAGCATCACCGGCGTTCCTGCCGGCTATGTCACGTCCGACTATGCGGACTACGGCGTTGTCGGTTCCCCGTCCACCTATGACGGCAACCTGTCTGTCGCCTCCGTTGACAACGCGAAGTACGCCTCTCCGGCGATTGAAGTTGACGGCGCACAGATCGGCTACAGCGATACGGTCAGCGCTTATAATAAGCTGGCTGGCAAGACGTATGACTTTGTCCTGGTTCCCGACAACGGCGAAGAAGCCGACTATGAAGGCATCGATGTCACCGGTAAGGTCGCAGTGATCAAGCGCGGCGGCATTTCCTTCGTTGACAAGGTCAACAATGCGGATGCAAAGGGTGCAGTTGCTGCAATCGTTTATAACAACGAATCCGGCATCATCAACATGGCGCTGGACGGCACGAAGCTTCCCGCTGTTTCCGTTTCCGGCGAGGACGCAGCCAAGCTGCTTAACGCAAAGGAACAGAAGGTCACATTCCTCGCGGAGATGGCCTCTGTTGACAACCCCACCGGCTGGCAGTCTTCGTCCTTCAGCTCCTGGTGCCCCACCCCGTCCCTGACGCTCAAGCCGCAGATCTCCGGTGTCGGCGGCAGCGTTCTGTCTGCACGGAACAACACGACGGACGGTTATCAGGTCATGTCCGGTACCTCCATGGCGACGCCGGATGTCGCGGGTGTTACTGCGACCATCCTGAGTTATCTGAAGAGCGAATCGAAGTACAAGGATCTGAGCAAGAAGGAACTGGCTGACATGGCAGAGGCTCTGTTGGCATCCTCCGCGCAGACGGTTATTCCCAACAACTACACCTTCAGTCCGAGAAAGCAGGGCGCTGGTCTGGTCGATGCTGACCATGCCGAGCAGCTTGTTCTCGGTGGTGCAAAGGCGTACATCACCAACCCGATCGCCAACATCGGCGACAACCCCTCCAAGGACGGCCACTTCCAGATCCGCTACACCGTCAGGATCTGAGAAACGAGTTCCCGGGCTGGGATCTCGAAGAGGACGGCAAGGAATTCAACATTTCGTGGAAGTTCTGCTTCGATGAGCCCACAGCAGATGAGGAAGGCAACTACTACAACGCACTGACGACGCTCGGTCTGACAGAGGACGCGGTCACTGTTACCACTAACTATGAAGACGACGTTCTCGTCATCGGTCCCGGCCAGACGGCAGAAGTCGTGATCGACGTACAGCTGACGGATGATTTCATGGCCGATATCGACGCCATCTATCCGAACGGTGCGTACATCGAGGGCTACATCAACTTCACGAGTCCCGCTGCAACCTATGACCCGACCGCCTGCTTCCATGGCACGTTCATGGGCTTCTATGGCGACTGGGCACAGGCTCCCGTCATGGAACAGCTTGACTGGATCGACGTTATGACCGACAACACTGACGTTTCCTGCAACACCTGGCCGAATTTGGCCTATCTGGTTGCGATCAGAGGCACCTCCATCACCAGCAGCTCTCTGGCCGGTACGAACCCGTTCGACTCGGAGCTGGATCTCCCGTTCGATGCGGACAGAATCGCAGTTTCCAGCCCGGATGCCGCATATGCGCTCGAGCGGACGCTGTTCATGCAGCCGATGACGCTCCGCAATGCCCGTCACCTGATCATGGTTGTCTCCAACCGTGAAACCGGCGAGGTCTACTATGCGAAAGACACCGAATATCTGCCGAAGGCCATCTATGACACGGATAACGGCTGGATAGCCACCGGCTCGTTCCTGTGGGACGGCACCGATCTGGACGGCAACGCAGTTCCGAACGACACCAAGGTCGATGTCAACTACTATGCCAACATTGCCTACGGCGCGGACGAACTCGGCGCGCTGACCAACGGCGGCACGGATTACAGCACGCTTAAGACGAAGGGCCAGAAGTATCTGGAGTGGAACTATGTCTGCACGGTTGACTCCGAGGCTCCGAAGGCACTCACGGCAAGCTATGACCCAGATACCAAGGAACTGACTGTTAAGGTCAAGGACAACCAGTATCTGGCCAGTGTCGAACTTGACACCTATCCCGATCTCACTGCGAGAGACGGCAAGATCTTTGCAGAGGAAGCTGCCGGCACTGCGTCCACAGTTACGCTGGATGCTTCGAGCGTCACGAACGGCATTGCAGTTCTCTATCTGTTCGATTATGCGACCAACTACACCGCATACGTTGTTGATCTGGACGCTGCTTCCGACGGCGAACTCACCAACTGCACCGTGACGCTGCAGTCCTACAATGCAGATAAGGGTCTTGTTAAGGAAGCCTACACCGATGACTTCGCTGCCAAGGACGTCGTTGAGGTCTGGTCCGGCGAAGAAGTGACCGCACAGGCGCAGCCTGCCGAGGGCGAGGAGTTCTACGCATGGATGCAGAACGGCAAGATCGTCTCCACGGATGCGGACTACACCTTCACGGCTGTTTCCGACGTGACGCTGACGGCAGTCTTTGATCCGATCTATACCGTTTCCTTCGATTCTGACGGCGGCACGCCGGTCGAATCGCAGCTGGTTATCCGCGGCGATACGGCATCCAACCCCGGCGCACCTGTGCGCACCGGCCTGTACACCTTCGTCGGCTGGTATCTGGATGACACGCTCTATGATTTCAGCAGCCCTGTCATGTCCGACCTGACGCTGGTTGCAAAGTGGAAGCTGACCTCCGAGCCGAGCGATTCGATCATCCCGGCAGTGATCCCTGCTACGAAGACGCCGACGACCAGCAAGTTCCCGTTCACGGATGTGTCCAAGAGCGACTGGTTCTATGACGCAGTCAAGGGTGCTTGGGAGAACGGCCTCATCAACGGTGTGACCGCTACGACCTATCAGCCGAAGGGCACGCTGACTGTTGCCGAAGCGATCAAGCTGGCCTCCGCACTGCACCAGATGATCAAGGACGGCAAGGTCACGCTGACCAATGGCCGCGGCTACTGGTACGAAACCTACGTCAACTACGGTGTCCGTGAGGGCATCTTCGACGAAAGCTACCAGAAGCTTAGCTACGAGCAGATGACCAAACCTGTCTCCCGCAGCGAGTTTGTCCACATCTTCTTCAAGGCGATGGACAGCTACAAGACCATCAACTCCGTCGCGGACAACAGCATCCCCGACGTGAAGACCACGGACACCTACGGCGATGAGATCTACACGTTCTACCGTGCAGGTATCCTCACCGGCTCCGACGCGGCTGGCACCTTCCATCCGACCAGCACGATCGTCCGCAGCGAAGTCGCGGCGATCCTCGTCCGGATGTATGATGCCTCCGTCCGTGTGAACATTACGCTGAAGTAATCTCCCAACACAAAGGGCGCTTCCCACCCGGGAAGCGCCCTTTCCGTGTCATCACAAGGATCAATCAATGCAGATAAGCTGTATTATGTGCAGATGAAGTGGACGGGCTCCGGTTATGTGTATTCGATTTGTAGAAAAGATACGCCGGCGTCTGATGCAGTCTGCGTGTATACGACGAATAACGGATTTATCGGTGACTTTTTTATTCTGCAGGATCGGATTTATTTTGCAACAAGTGTTGATAAAGACCGAATGATCTCGACAGTCGATCTGAATGGCGAGAATGCTTATGCGATCACGGCCTGCAGCCGCGACTGCATAGGCTGCTATTACAGCAACGGTTGGATCTATTCCTATTCAGCAAAGGACGACCGTCTGGCACGGTTCCGAACAGATGGTTCTCAGTATGAATGGGTCGGTGAAGCGGAGATCAAATCGGGCTGGTACTACATATCGAACGGAAACGTGGTCTATTCTGTGTCAAACGATGGAACGACAACAATCAAGTGCTTCAATACGGAGAAAAAGACGACGGACACGCTGAAAACGTTCGATACAACTTCGGCTTGGATCAATGGTTTATATGGAAACCATTTGCTGTATGAGGTGTACGACGCGAAAAAGAGGGAGATGTCGTAACGGGCGGGACGATGCGGTTTTATCTGTATAACCTGAACAGCGGAACAGATTATGCGCTCGGAAATGATAAGATAGAAGGAACGGTTTGGAATGACCAGATTTTCTTATGCGACAAGGCTGGAAACGCAGAACTCAGGAGTCTGCAGGATCCGATGATCGTTACTAAGGAGTTTAAGCTGCCCAATGCACTGTTGGGAAACATTAGCACCTCGGCGCGCCTTGTGCTTGCGGTTGGAAAAAATTTGGCGTTTGCAACAGACGGCGAAGGCAGTCAGGTAAAGATCATCTTATGAACAGTGAATGGAAAGAGTTAACGAGTTTTACAGTGAATTAGGCGGAACGCGGGAACCGGAAATTCGGTTTGTGCATACGCCTCTGTAAATGAAAGCAGCTTGTCCCCAAATAATATTGCCAACCCCCAAAGGGTGCCGGTATGCAAATATCGGTGCCCTTTTCCCATATAGTGTAGAGTGACCGCGCGAAAAAGACACGCAGTCTTCTGGAAGAGCGGTCGTGTTTTGCGGCAGGCCTGACGATATGGCGTCAGGCCTGCCCGTGTGTGCTGCCTTGCAAAAATGCACTGGAGTGGGAGCGCGGGGATGCGGTGTGCCGGTCGGGTTTATGCCTGAAGATGGAGCGCGGGGTTCATATAATAGACGTTTTTCTCGTCAAGACGCTGGCGCAGCAGTTCAACTGCTTCTCCAAAACGCTGAAATGGACGATCTCGCGTTCCCGCAGGAAGCGGATGGCGTCGTTCACATCCGGGTCGTCGGAAATGCGGAGGATATTGTCATACGTCACGCGCGCCTTCTGCTCAGCGGCAAGGTCTTCTGTGAGGTCCGCGATGGGGTCACCGGTGACGGCCATGGTCGCTGCGCTCCACGGTGTGCCGGAGGCAGCCTGCGGGTAGACACCGGCGGTGTGGTCAACAAAATAATTTGCGAAGCCCGCTGATTCGATCTGTTCCTGCGTGAGCGTCCGCGTCAGCTGATGCACGATCGCGCCGACCATTTCCAGATGGCCTAATTCCTCGGTGCCGATGTCGGTCAACAGACCCTTGAGTTCGGGATACGGCATGGAATAGCGCTGGCTCAGATAGCGTAGGGGATGCGCCAAGTTCCCCATCTGGGCCACCGTATTGGGAAATTATTACAGCTGCCAGCTGGGGATTCGGGTTTGCGATGCGGACAGGATATTGCAGCTTTTTTCATATACAAACATCGTTTATTCCTCCGTTTCCGCGTCCCAGGGCCATGGATCGTCCAGCCAGGTGTAACAGCCGCCTGCGGCAGCCTCCATCTGCGTGAGTGCCATGCCGTTGTCTGCTGCCTGCTGCCGCAGCATTTCATACTGCTCGACATACTGGTTGAACAGCTGTACGGCCTCTTCATCGTCTGTGTGGGTGTCAAGATACAAGCCAAGTTCTGTAATGGCGAAATTTGCGGCCTGAAGATCTTGCATACTCTGCATGCCGGATGCGTCGCGCGGCTCGACGCCGCTTGTGCCGCGATATGGAAGATCGAGCCCTGGAAACAGCGTTCCTTTCATCAGCGCGCGTCCCGCCGTGTAGCGTTCAGGATTCTGCCCCTGGAACGGGACGTAGGGATTTGCCAGCGGCGCACAGGCGGGAAGCGTCCCCCGCGTATCGCCGCAGCCTTCAGCGGTCTGGGCCGCCTGTGTCTGCATATCAGCCAAAAAAATCGGCTCCTCTCAAGAGATTCGGGCGGATTCGCCCTGAACCAATCTATGCAGCGCCGCTTCGACAGGTGCTGCGGCTCTGTACTTTTTCTGCAGCAGATGATATACTGAATAAAATGCCGCTGTTGGACGCAGCGGTTTTCGGGAGGGACGTTCTTGCTTTCTGCATTTCACGGTCTGTGTATGGCGCTGGCCGACAGCGTCCCAGGAGTTTCTGGCGGGACGATCGCATTCATTCTCGGCTTTTACGATGATCTATTGCGCGCACTGCACGGCCTGTTCGGCCGGGACAGGTCTGTGCGGCAGCAGAGTCTGCGCGCACTGCTGCGCTTCGGCGCCGGATGGGCTGCCGGGATGATTGCCTGTATTCTGGTGCTGGCAGAATTATTTGAATTGCATATTTATTTTATGTGCAGCCTGTTCCTTGGGCTGAGCGCAGCGGCGTTTCCGCTTGTGCTTCGAGCCGAGCGCAGCGCACTGCGAAATGCCGCGCGATGTGCGCCGCTGGCGCTGCTCGGTGCGGCGCTCGCCGTAGGGCTTACGCTGCTGCGCGCGGACACAGCAGTTTCGCTCCGGGTCGAGTTTTCGCAGATCCGCGTATGGCCGCTTTTGTACCTGTTCATTTCCGGTGCGGCGGCCGTCAGTGCGATGATCCTGCCGGGGATCTCTGGGTCGGCGCTGCTTCTGATCGCGAGGCGTCTATCTGCCTGCGATGCACGCGCTGCGTCAGCTGCTGCGGCTTGATTTTTCCGGCCTTCCCGGCATTCTTACGCTCTGCCTCGGCGCTGTGGCAGGCGCTGCGCTGTCTATTCGTGCCATCCGCGCTGCGCTGCGGCGTTTCCGCGGTCAGATGGTGTGGCTGATCCTGGGGTTGATGGTGGGGTCGCTGTACGCTATTGCGATGGGGCCTGCCGGACTGCAGACGCCGCTGCCGCCAGTCAGCTTTCAGACGTTTTCACTGCCCGGTTTTCTGCTGGGGGCGGCGGCGCTTTTGGCGCTGGAACTTCTGCGAACCCGCCGGCCAGACCTAGGCGCCTGATTGAGAATCGGCATTTTTCGATTCTTTTTGCGTTTTTTCCCAAAGTGTAGTATAGTGTACAAAAGATAAAGGAGGCGCATACGATGATCGACGTCGAGTTGTCCAATATTTGGGGAGTGTCAGCCTGCCGGATCTGCTGTCCGGAGAAAAAGACCTGTTTGACGCGCATATGCAGCTTTCGGACCAACATGCTGGATGGCCCGGATTTTCTGGGTTGGCTGAACGCGCCGGAGGGCGTAATGGCCCGCGCGGTGCTCTCGATTGGGAAGGCTGCGGAGAAGATCGCGGAACTCGGCGAGACGCTGGTGATCGTGGGCAGCGGCGACGCGCCGCTCGCGGCGCAGGCGGCGATCCGTGCGCTCGGAAAGAGGGGAGAGTGCGCTTGGCCTTTGCGGGCACGAGCCTGTCCCCAAACGCCTACGAACAGCTGTGCAGCGGGCTCGAGGGGCAGGACTTCTGCCTGCTCCTGATCGCGCAGACTGCTGTCGATATGGAGTGCGGCGTTGCCTCCCGCGCTGTCCGCTGGCTGCTCGACCGGCGCTATGGGCCGGAGGCCCGGCAGCACATTTTCGTCTGTGCGCCGAAAGGCAGCCTCCTGCACGTTATGGCGCAGGAGGAGGGCTATATCTTCCTTGCCCAACCTGCGCAGCTGGGCTGCGCGGATTCGGCGCTTTCGCCCGCCACCCTTTTACCGATGGCGGCTGCCGGAATTGAACCGCTCAGCGTGCTTGAAGGTGCAGGACAGGCATACCATGATTATGATCTGCGCGCGTTTGAAAATCCGGTCTGGATGTAGCAGGCGCGCGACACGCGCTGGAACTGCGCGCGCGGCGGACGGAATTTCTCGGGATCTTCGAGCCGGACTGCATGGCGCTTGGCCGCTGGTGGGCCCGCAGTACGGTCCGGCGCAGCTGCCGCGGCGGCTACGGTGTGCTGCCCGTCCCGGCGGAACTTCCCGGCGCGCTCGATACGCTTGATGCCATGCTGGATGGCAGCCGCAGCGCGTTTGAAACCTTTCTGCGGATCCCGCTGCCCGCAAAACGGCGCAACATTGAACTCGACTGGAAGGATTACGACAATCTTGGCTATCTCTCCGGACATTCGGTCGGCGAGGCGGAGAGTGCGATGTTCGACGCACTCGTGCAGTCCCATGCCTCGCTCGATATCCCGCTGATCGTCCTCTCCGCTGAACAACTGGACGCGCCGCAGCTTGGCGAACTGTTTTATTTTCTGGAACTGACGGCTGCCTTGTGCGCCGCAGCCGACGGACTGAACCCCTTCGACCGCAAGCGCACCTCCCCGACCAGAGCACAGGCCGCTGCGTGCCTGCAAGGTTGAGGGCAGCCTCTGTTTACGATTTTTTCACAAGTATGTTCTTGTGTTTCCGGAGAAAAGCTGGTACAATGAATTTGACCACATGAGAAAAGGAGGAATGCCCGTATGGTCAATATTATGATGGGCCCCGAAGGCTCCGGCAAGACGAAACTGCTCATCGGTGCTCTCAATCAGGCAGTTCAGCGCGAATCCGGCAGCATCGTCTGCATTGAGAAGGGCGATACACTGCGCTTCGACGTCGATCACAAGGTTCGGCTTATCGACATCAAGGAATACGCTTACGGCGGTTATCCGTTCCTGCGCGGCTTTATCAGCGGCCTGCACGCGGGAAACTTTGATATCACGCATATTTTTATCGACAATCTTTACAAGCTGTCGCAGGACAGCGACCCCAAGGAAACCGAGAATTTCCTCGACTGGTGCAGCGTCTTCTCCGCGGAGAACAGCGTCGCGTTTACGCTGACGATTGCGGGCGAGGCGAAAGACGCGCCGGAGTATATCGCAAGATATATGGACTGAATTTGAGATCGCAGGCGCTGCGGGCCTCCCGCAGCGCCAGGTTTTTGAACATTGGCAGAGGGAGGCACGGCATGGAGCAGCAGGAATATGCGCAGCGGGGCTATCTGCGCGAGGATTTTCGACTCTTTCATCTGCAAGGGCGCGATGGAGGAGCAACTCGACTGGCACTACCATACCTTCCACAAGCTGATCTTCTTTCTCGGCGGCCAGTCCGGCTACGGCGTCGAGGGGCGCAGTTACCCGCTTGAGCCCGGCGACGTGATCCTCGTACCGCAGGGCTGTGTCCACCGGCCGGAGGCTGCGCCCGGGTGCGCCGTATGAGCGGGTCATCCTCTATCTGTCGCCGGATTATCTCGCCCGCGCGGGTACGGCGGACTGCCCGCTCGACAGCTGCTTCGCACTCGCTACGGCCCGCTTCCGCTTCGTCCTGCGCCCACAGGAGGACGGCAGGCCCT
>VOFC01000866.1_pt1 | contig 60000 bp, 84 predicted proteins | sample 5384161 | NCBI WGS metagenome assembly VOFC01 (sample SAMN12384722, study PRJNA508395) | human gut metagenome | isolation source: healthy gut B | host: Homo sapiens
ATTATCAGAAGTGTCAGTGACCTGTTTCACTAAATCCGACAGTTCTACATCTTCCATCGCATCGGTATTACAGTCTGCCCACGGAACAAATGACTGGGTATATGAAACAATGCTTTTACCGCATAAGGTTGAAAAACAACAGTAATCATCTCTATCCTGCCTGTAGACATCACATCCGAGAAACCGACCGATTGTCCGGAAATAAAGGATTGGGGTTGCAGCTCCGACTCGCCCAACAAAAAGAAGTTGTTTCCCTTTATGGAATACCAGTTGCATACAGCCAATGGGCAGAGTCCGTTCGGAAACCGGAGTCACTGAATCGTCTTGCAATATCCAGTAATGCCGTATATAAGGAGCAAGCGCCAAACAGGGTTTTATGAGTTGAAATGATTGCATATAACAAAGATATTATTTCTTAATCCAAATGCAAAAGTAAAACTCCTGTTTAAAAGGGATAGTAAAAAAGGACTTCTTTACTTAATTAAAAAGCATCCCCTGCTTGAAGAAACATGATTGCAACTCATTCAAACAGAGGAAGAATTCTTTAGATAACGGAAAGTCCATATTCGTAGGCTTCCGACATCGCATTGTAATCTGCATCGGAATATGCGCCTTTATCTCTTGCTTTCTGCATATCTTTCATAAACGATTCCACAGAAGACAGGAAGCTATAATAATTCTTTTTTGCTCTTCATCATAGCCTGTGACAGCAGGAAGTTTCTTTGCAGCTTCGAGTTCTTTCTTCAATTCTGCCATCTTCACATCAATGCGAGCACCCTCCAGTACATGTTTGCGGGAATAAAGATTCATTATGCTTTGCACAGTGCCGGACATCTTACGCATAGCCATGATTTGATCTTTCAACGGTTCGTCGGCAAGAAGTTCTTTTTCAGCCTGTTCCGTGAGAGGGCTTAGAATATCAAAAATCACTTGTTTATATTCGGACATTTCTACACTTAGCCGATAGTTTTCATCCAAGAGTTTGCCAGCCTTGGCTGTCTCTTTGGCCTGCTTGTAAGAGAGAAACTTATTAAAATTATCATAGAATTGCGCCCGTGCACTGAAAAGTCCTCTATAACTCTGCTTCAGATTCTGACGGACTTGTATATTAAAGTAATCTCCCGGATCCATCAATTCCGCAGTGTCTCTGGCAGATACTTCAGGCGGTGCTATCGGAGATACTTCAGGAACTTTTCCTGTCTGTTCCATATATCCCAAGACCGCATTTACGTCTTTTGCATTAGCTACATGCCTCAACACGATGAGCGATGTATGATAATAGTTTATCACTTTACTGGCATTATCCAATTCCTCCGGAGTGACGGAGGACGCAGCCTGTTTCTTGTTTCCTCCCGAACAGGAAACCAATAAGAAAGCACCTATCAGTGCTCCAAACAATAAGATATTCTTCTTCATAATAATGGTTAGTTTATTGAGTCTTTCGTACTATAACAATAAAAAATCGTTTTTTGTTATAGACAAACAATGCATATTCGAAAAGTGTTCTCTATATGATATTAACTTAAAAATAAAACAAATATGGAACAATCATTTCAAAAAGGAGTTGTGCTCCATTTGGCTTCTCTCATTGAATATACTGAAGGAGGCGTTATCAGCAAACAGTTAATCAAAAGTCCGGCAGGAAATATCACTTTATTTTCTTTTGATAAAGGAGAAGGGTTAAGCGAACATCGTGCCCCGTTTGATGCGCTCGTGCAGGTATTGGAAGGGGTAGTGAATATTACTGTAAACGGAACTCTGTTCACCGTAAAAGCAGGAGAAAGTATCGTATTTCCGGCGAATGCGCCGCATGCCCTTACAGCAGTGGAGAGATTTAAGATGCTGTTGACTATGATTAAGGAATAAACAATCATAGTGTATAAAAACAAAAAAATGGCTACTCATCACGAGCAACCAATCTTTTTGTTAACCTTAAATCTAATACTTATGAAAAAACACTGTACAAAGGTACCATATTTCAGGTAAATAGCAAATTTTAGAGCCTAAACAGCCCATATTATAACAGGGTTTAATACTCTCGGAAGCGCATTAACATTTCAGACTTCGCACGTTAACATTTAACATATTCATTCACACAAGTTACTTCTTGGGTAAGTAAGAAATACAAAAAAGAGGGAATCATTGAAACAACATCGTCTTTTTTTTTTGTAACTTTGAAATATGATAATTAGCGCCAGCCGCCGGACAGATATTCCGGCATTCTATTCGCAATGGTTCTTCAACCGGATTAAAGAAGGATATGTATTAGTGCCCAATCCATATCATCCGAAAATGATTAGCAAGATCTCTCTATCTCCTGCTGTAGTAGATTGCTTTTTGTTTTCTGGACCAAGAACCCGGCACCTATGCTCAACCAACTGGAGAAATTGCAGGATTACAACTATTACTTCCAATTTACACTTAACCCCTACGGAGAAAAGCTGGAAAATCATTTGCCCTCCATCAATAAACGAATGGATACCTTTAAAAAGCTGGCTGATAAAATCGGCAGGGAAAGGGTGATCTGGAGATATGATCCGATACTGACAAACGAGGAATACAATGTTTCTTTCCACCAGGAAGCATTTGCCCGGATTGCCGACGAACTCAAAGACCACACTGCCAAATGTATGCTGGGATTCATAGATCATTACCAGCATATCCGGAACTCAGTACGGTTATTCAACATCCATCCGCTGACTCAAGAGGAAATAGAAGAAATGGCTGTCTCCTTTAAAAAAACAATCGACGTTTATCCCGACATACAGCTGGATACTTGTACTGTAAAAGTGGATTTAAGACATTTAGGTATTCCGAGCGGCCTGTGTATTGATAAGGATCTGATAGAAAAGATCATCGGTTATCCTATCCTCGCCCAAAAGGATAAAAACCAGCGTAACATCTGCAACTGCATTGAAAGCATTGATATCGGAACTTATGAAAGTTGCCTGAACGGATGTATTTATTGTTATGCCATCAAAGGCAATTATAACACGGCAGTATATAATAGGAGAAAACATGATAAAAACTCACCGCTACTCATCGGCCATTTATCCGAAGATGATATAGTAAAGGAACGGGTGATGAAGAGTCTGCGGGATAACCAATATTCGTTGTTTTAGTCTCTTCGATCCGCATCTGACTTACAGGCATAAAAAAAAGGCTATCTATCCCAGACAGCCAATCTTTTTGTTAACCTTAAATCTAATACTATGAAAAACACAGTACAAAGATACGGACTTTTCGGTTATCTCCAAATTTTGAGGCCAAAGCAGCGTATCTTATAACATGGTTTAATAGAATCAGAGCCGTATTAACAAATGAGTGGGCAGGCATTAACATTTAACAGTTTTCTTAAATAATCAGAGCGTAAAACTGGAAAAGATGCAAAAGTTTTCGAATCGAACACCTTATCTTATTAAAGAGAGTTTATAAGGGCTAACAAATTCCTCTGCCAGCTGTTTCTAATAGAAGGTAATCATCAAATTCCCATTATATGAACAGATTCGAAAATAAAGTAGTTGTCATCACCGGTGCCGCCGGTGGTATCGGCGAAGCAACCACACGCCGCATTGTCTCCGAAGGAGGCAAAGTAGTCATCGCTGACCATTCCGAGAAAAGAGCGGAGCAGCTTGCCAACGAACTCACGCACGCAGGGGCTGACGTGCGTCATGTCTATTTCTCCGCCACCGAACTCCAGAGTTGCAAAGAGTTGATTGATTTTTCCATGAATGAATATCAAAGAATAGACGTACTGATTAATAATGTAGGAGGAACTGATCCCAAACGTGACCTTAGCATCGAAAAGCTGGACATCAACTACTTTGACGAAGCATTCCATCTGAATCTCTGCTGCACGATGTATCTTTCCCAACAGGTCATTCCTATCATGACTGCCAATGGCGGCGGAAACATTGTCAACGTAGCTTCCATAAGCGGACTTACTGCTGATGCTAACGGTACTTTATATGGTGCCAGCAAAGCGGGTGTCATCAACCTGACGAAATATATCGCTACTCAAATGGGAAAGAAAACATCCGTTGCAACGCCGTAGCTCCGGGACTGGTACTTACTCCCGCTGCATTGGACAACCTGAATGAGGATGTACGTAATATTTTCCTCGGTCAATGTGCCACTCCTTATCTGGGAGAACCGGAGGATGTTGCAGCTACCATCGCTTTTCTGGCTTCGAACGATGCCAGATACATCACTGGACAAACGATTGTGGTGGATGGCGGACTGACCGTTCATAATCCGACAGTGGCGTTATCATAAAACGACCGGATAACGTATTATCGGTAAAGATGATAGGTTATTAACCGGCAACCATTACAAAAAATAATCTCTTTTTCCTTGATGTTACCGATAGGAAACATATCTTTGTGACCAGTCAGTAACAAAAGTATCAAAGTATGGAAAAAGAGATTACTAAAAAACAGACAGGCTACGGAAATGACCCTGATTACAGCCGTCAACGACATCATTGAAGAAAGCGGTTTCGAGGGGTTGGGGATCAATGCGGTAGCAGCCAAGGCCAAAGTTTCAAAAAATGCTTATCTACCGTTATTTCAATTCGCTGGATGGACTGATAGCAGCCTACATTCAGCAGAACGACTATTGGATTAATTTCGATGAAGAGTTACCGGATCAGGCTCATTTAGCCACATTTATCAAGCAGATATTCAAAAGACAAATCATGTGGTTACGGGAGAATTATACATTGAAACGCCTGTATCGCTGGGAACTGACAACGGACAATAAGTTTGTGAAAGAGTTGCGCAACAAACGGGAAGAGAAAGGAATCTGGCTGGTAGAGGCAGTCAGCAAACTATCAAAACATCCGAAAAAAGAGATTGCTGCTATGGCTTCCATCATCACCGCAGCCATCAGTTATCTGGCATTGCTCGAAGAAAACTGCCCGGTCTACAACGGCCTCAAGATTCAGCAAGAAAGCGGCTGGGAGGAATTGGAAGAAGGCATCAATCTATTAGTAGACCTCTGGTTACAAAAACAACTCTAATCAAATGAATAAAATGACAATAATGGGAATATGGTTTCTTTCTCTATTGATAAATAGTGGATGCAACCGGGATTTAGTAGAATACGACAGTAACGATCTTAAAATATCTATTGAAAAAGGGGAAGAGTGGTTGCATAATTTTCCTTTGTTTCTAGGCATCAACATCAAAAATCCGCCCCAGATTGCAATCTGGACTGAAGACATGGAAGGGAATTATCTGTCCACCGTGTATGTTACACACAAAATAGCCACTCAATCCTGGCAAGCCTCCGGCGGTAACCGCCGAAAAGGAAGCGCTGCCGCATTGGTGTTATCAGCGGGGAATCCAATATGAAGACGGGTTATATCTCCCTAGCAAAAAGGAACCGTTGACGGACGGTATCAGCGGAGCTACTCCGAAAGGTAGTTTTAATGTGAAGATGTCGCCAACCGGGAAGTTGAAGAAGTTTATAGTCAAAATTGAAATCAATCATTCTACAGATTTCAATGATGCATATCCGAAATCGGCCAAAGAAGGAGACGCCAATTACTCCGGTGGAAAAGAAGGGAGCGGACAGCCTGCCCTTGTCTACGCAGCAGAAGTGGATTTGACTTCCGGCAAGAAAGAATTTACAGCCAAACTGATCGGACACAGTAGCCCGGATGGAAGTAATGGAGATCTTACCAAAGATACTTCTTCACTCACAACTGCATTGCATATCGTTAAAAGTATAACCGTGTATGTGCAATAGCAGTAGCTAACCATAATATTATCAAACTCTATCCTTGCATCATTATGAGGAAATTTATATTCATCTTTGCGCTGCTATCTTTCATCACTGTATGTGCCGACGGACAAACAGACAGCAGACGTCTCTCTTACACTACATATATCGGGACAGGTTTTCTATGAATCAGCCTTCTTACACGCCTTTCAACTGGCAAATCGTCAGTCACTACCACATCAGTCAACGGTTTGCCATCGGTGCGGGTAGCGGACTTTCTGTTTATGAGAAGTTGCTCATTCCGCTTTATGCCAGTGCGCAATTTTATATAACGAAGCCCAGGAGACTGACTCCTTATCTGGAATGTCATATCGGTGGGTCTTTTGCCACAGACAGAGAAGCAAACGGAGGCTTTTACCTCTCTCCTTCCATCGGTGCACAATTTAAGGTCAACCGGAAATTTAAACTGAATTTGATGGCAGGTTATGAACTCCAGAAACTGGAACGGACAAAGAAACAGGAAGATCCGTATTTCCATACGACGTTTAAGGAAGAATTGTCGCACCATTCCATTACGCTGAAAATCGGCTTGACTTATTGAGGTAACTATAATAAGAGATAAGGAATTTGCCATTGCAAACAGAATATATATTCAGATCCTGGCTTTATTCCCCGAATAAAAAAGGCATAATTATTAATGATTAAGTCGTTATATTATTCAACAAATACTAACTTTACGACGTTATAAAATATAAAGAGCGAACGAAATGATTGTTAAGACATTACTAGATACCGATCTTTATAAGTTTACCACATCGTATGCTTATATCAAACTGTTTCCCTATGCAATGGGCACGTTTAGTTTCAACGACCGGAATGAAACTCAATATACCAAAGATTTCCTGAAGGCACTCAAGGCAGAGATCAAGAATCTTAGTCAGTTGAGGTTCACGGAAGAGGAATTGGAATACATGACGAAAAACTGCAGATTCCTTCCGAGAGTCTACTGGGAGTGGTTGTCTTCTTTTCGTTTCGATCCGAATAAGATTGATATTCATCTGGATGAAGCTTGTCATCTCCACATCGAAGTGACTGACTTGCTTTATAAAGTGACTTTATACGAAGTGCCTTTGCTCGCTATTGTCTCCGAAATCAAAAACCGTTTCTTTGGCAATGTAGCAGACATGAATGAGATTCTTTGCAAGCTGTCGGAGAAAATAGAATTGTCGAACCAACATCAGCTCCGCTTTTCAGAATTTGGTACACGGAGAAGATTCTCTATTGATGTGCAGGAAACTGTTATCAAAAGACTGAACGAGACAGCGCAATATTGCACCGGAACTTCCAACTGTAACTTTGCAATGAAATATGGAATGAAAATGATGGGAACTCATCCACATGAATGGTTTATGTTTCATGGAGCACAGTTCGGATATAAACATGCCAACTATATGGCACTCGAAAACTGGGTGAATGTTTATGACGGTGATTTAGGTATCGCACTTTCCGATACATATACTTCCGGCATCTTCCTTAGCAACCTTAGCCGTAAACAAGCCAAACTTTTCGATGGAGTGCGGTGTGATTCCGGCAATGAATTTGAGTTTATCGATAAGCTGGTTGCCCGCTACAAAGAGTTGGGAGTCGACGCGACAACCAAAACCATCGTATTCAGCAATGCCCTAGACTTTACAAAAGCATTGGATATTCAAGAATACTGCAAAAACAAAATCCGCTGCTCTTTCGGGATCGGTACCAATCTCACCAACGATACCGGGTTCGAACCTTCGAACATCGTGATGAAACTGACACAATGTAAGATGAATGTCAATCAGGAATGGAGGGAATGTATCAAACTGTCTGATGATGAAGGAAAACATACCGGCAGCCTTGAAGAGGTACAGGCTTGCCTGTATGAGTTACGACTCAACAGAAAGCAATAAAAAAAATAAAGAAAAGCAGGAAGTACCTCACCGGAGAATACTTTCTGCTTTTCTTTATGCATATTAGAAGTATGCCAGACAAAGACATACCAGCATAGAATCAGCTACGCATATCATTGTAACAAACTATGCAATAATCGTCAGGATTTGAATCCTTTCACTGCTCTTTCAATCTTTCCAAAGGTAATTCGCCGGATTGTCTCCAGAGCTGTTGTCCTTTTCTAAAAAGAATAAAGGTAGGAGTCGACTCAACTGTATAGAAATCTGTAAAGGGCAGGTTCTGATCGATGTCTACCAATACCACTTCCAATGTTCCTTCCATCAGTTTCTTAAATTCTTCAACAACCGGTTTCATACGTTGGCAATGAGGACACCACGTTGCATAAAACTCTGCCATTACCCAATCACCGTTAGCCAGTTTCTCCTGATTTCTTTCTTCACGAGCTATTTTCTTTTTCTTTCATACGAATATCTCCTTTTAATTAATTACTATCAACCTAACAATATCAGGAGAAATATAGTTTAGAAAAGTAGCAAGGTTATACACTAATTAAAGAATCCTTATTTAAAGACAAGCATTGCACAAAAATGAAACTTTCGTGCAAAAAGGAACATCTTATTTAATATTTATTTATCTTTGCCCCCGAAATGGTTCAGAATCCGTATCCAACGGACGACGATTAATAGGGAATCGGGTGTAAGTCCCGAACAGTCCCGCTGCTGTGAAGCTCTGTTCAATGTCTTATAATTGAACTAATTTAACGCCACTGATGTTAATCGGGAAGGCAAATAAGACAAGAGTCAGTCAGAAGACCTGCCATTTTTGTGTAAGACGCTCCCCCTCCTCGTGGGTTAGGAGAAAGAGCATCACTTGTTAAGCCCCAAATCAAAAAAATACTGTTTTTCGTCGGGTGGAGTATGTCCATTAGACGGGAAGACATTAATAAGTATGTACTTAATTGAAAAAAGTATGATAAAAAAATCTTAGTAGCCAATCGCGGTGAAATTGCCGTAAGGGTGATGCGCTCCTGCCGGGAGATGGAGATAACGAGTATCGCTATTTTCTCCGAAGCAGACCGGACCGCGAAGCACGTGCTCTATGCAGACGAAGCTTATTGCATAGGACCGACAGCATCCAAAGAGAGTTATCTGAATATAGAAAAAATCATCGAAGTGGCGAAAGCAGCTCATGCGGACGCCATCCATCCGGGTTACGGCTTCTTGTCCGAGAATGCTACCTTCGCCCGTCGATGTCAGGAAGAAGGAATCATCTTTATCGGACCTAATCCGGAAACAATGGAAGCCATGGGGGATAAAATTGCTGCCCGTATCAAAATGATCGAGGCGGGAGTACCCGTTGTTCCCGGCACACAAGACAATTTGAAAAGTGTGGAAGAAGCCATAGAGCTTTGCAATAAGATCGGATATCCGGTGATGCTGAAAGCTTCTATGGGCGGCGGTGGAAAGGGTATGCGCCTCATCCACAGTGCCGAGGAAGTGGAAGAAGCTTTATACCACTGCCAAGAGCGAATCGTTGTCTTCTTTTGGCGACGACACGGTTTATCTGGAGAAGTTCGTTGAAGAGCCTCATCACATCGAGTTCCAGATTCTTGGTGACAAACATGGAAATGTCATTCATCTATGCGAACGCGAATGTTCCGTACAGCGCCGCAACCAAAAGAGTGTGGAAGAGACGCCATCGGTTTTCGTGACTCCCGGCACTGCGGAAAGATATGGGTGAAAAGGCGGTAGCTGCGGCTAAAGCGGTGAACTACATCGGTGCGGGTACTATCGAATTTCTTGTTGACAAACACCGCAACTATTATTTCCTTGAGATGAACACCCGTTTACAGGTGGAGCATCCGATTACGGAAGAAGTGGTCGGAGTAGACTTGGTGAAAGAGCAGATCAAAGTTGCCGACGGACAAGTGCTCCAGCTGAAACAAGAAAATATTCAGCAACGCGGACACGCTATTGAGTGTCGTATTTGTGCCGAAGATACAGAAATGAATTTTATGCCGAGTCCGGGTATCATCAAACAGATTACAGAGCCGAACAGTATCGGTGTACGTATCGACAGTTATGTGTACGAAGGATATGAAATTCCTATCTATTACGACCCGATGATCGGTAAGCTGATTGTATGGGCTACCAACCGCGAATACGCTATCGAGCGGATGCGCCGCGTACCCACGAATATAAGTTGACCGGTGTGAAAAACAACATCAGCTATCTGCGTGCCATCATGGACACTCCCCGATTTCGTGGAAGGTCACTATGATACAGGATTCATCACCAAGAACGGCGAATATCTGCAACAACGCATCATGCGCACCAGCGAACATTCCGAAAATATTGCTTTGATTGCCGCCTATATGGACTACTTGATGAACCTCGAAGAGAACAACAGCGGTATGGCTACCGACAACCGTCCTATCAGCAAATGGAAAGAGTTCGGACTGCACAAAGGGAGTGTTGAGAATCTAATTTTAACAAAGAGAATTCAATTATGGAAATTCATATAGGAAACCGTGTGGCCGAAGTAGAGTTGGTCAGCAAGGAAGATAACAAGGTGGTGCTTACCATTGATGGAAAACCGTTTGAAGCAGATGTAGTGATGGCGGAAAACGGCACTTGCAACATCTTGATGGACGGACGCAGTTCGAATGCACAGCTGATTCGCCGTGATAACGGGAAAAGCTATAAAGTGAATACGCATTATAGCAGTTTCAATGTAGAAATTGTGGACAGCCAGGCGAAATATTTGCGGATGCGCAAGAAAGGGGAAGAGGAACAGAATGACTGTATTATTTCTCCGATGCCGGGCAAGGTGGTGAAAATACCTGTTGTAGTCGGTCAGGAAATGAAAGCCGGGGAGATACTGCCATCGTTGTCGAAGCAATGAAGATGCAGAGCAACTACAAAGTGACTTCGGATTGCCGCATTAAAAGAAATTCTGGTTCAAGAAGGTGATAGCATAACCGGCGAACAGACATTAATAACATTAGAACCGATTGCATAATATAAGAACGGATTGCATTATGGAAGAAATAAATAAAGCATACGCCACGTTCGAGGAACGTGACCGCATCGCTTCTCTTGGTGGAGGCGTTGATAAAATAGAGAAGCAACATGAAAGCGGTAAAATGACTGCTCGCGAACGTATCGAGATGTTGCTCGATAAGGGTACTTTCGTTGAACTGGATAAGTTGATGGTTCACCGTTGTACGAACTACGGCATGGATAAGAACAAAAATTCCGGGAGATGGTATCGTATCCGGTTACGGAAAGGTGGACGGTCGACAGGTGTTTGTTTACGCTTATGACTTTACGGTATATGGCGGCTCACTGTCAGCTTCCAATGCTAAAAAGATTGTGAAAGTACAACAACTTGCATTGAAGAACGGTGCCCCGATTATCGCTTTGAATGATTCGGGCGGTGCACGTATCCAGGAAGGGATCGAGAGCCTTTCCGGTTATGCTGATATTTTCTATCAGAACACAATGGCCAGCGGTGTGATTCCACAGATTTCGGCAATCCTGGGTCCTTGCGCCGGAGGTGCCTGCTACTCTCCTGCCCTGACCGATTTCATCTTTATGGTGAAAGAAAAAAGCCACATGTTTGTGACTGGTCCGGATGTAGTAAAAACTGTGATTCATGAGGAAGTAAGTAAAGAAGAGCTGGGTGGCGCAATGACACATAGCAGCAAGAGCGGTGTGACTCACTTTATGTGCAATACCGAAGAAGAATTGCTGATGAGCATCCGTGAACTGCTTTCTTTCTTACCGCAGAATAATATGGATGAAGCCAAGAAACAACCTTGCACTGACGAAACAAACCGTGAAGATGCTTCTCTGGATACCATCGTTCCGGTAGATCCGAACGTACCGTATGACATGAAAGACATTATCGAACGCGTTATAGACAACGGTTATTTCTTCGAAGTGATGCCGAACTTTGCTAAGAATATTATCATTGGCTTTGCCCGTATGGCAGGTCGTTCGGTAGGTATCGTAGCGAATCAGCCAGCTTATCTTGCCGGTGTTCTCGATATTGATGCCAGCGACAAAGCAAGTCGTTTTATCCGTTTCTGCGATTGCTTCAATATTCCATTGATTACATTCGAAGATGTTCCGGGATTCCTTCCGGGATATACACAGGAAAACAATGGTATCATCCGTCACGGTGCAAAAATAGTTTATGCATTTGCAGAAGCTACTGTTCCCAAACTGACAGTGATTACCCGCAAAGCTTACGGTGGTGCTTATATCGTAATGAACTCCAAGCAGACCGGAGCTGACGTGAACTTCGCTTACCCAAGTGCAGAAATTGCTGTAATGGGTGCGGACGGCGCCATCAATATCCTGTTCCGCAAAGCTGACGAAGCAACAAAGGCCAAGGAACTGGAAGCCTACAAAGAAAAAGTTTGCTACTCCGTATCAGGCTGCCGAGCTGGGATATATTGACGAAATCATTTATCCGAGACAGACTCGCAAACGTCTGATTCAGGCACTGGAAATGACGGAAAATAAGATGCAGACAAACCCGCCCAAGAAGCATGGTAATATGCCTTTATAACAACTAGATAAGGTGCGCAAAAGCACCACTCATAAAACGAGCTTGCAGAGATTCTATGATATACTTTAGGAGATTTGTAAGCTCGTTTCTTATTTGTAAGCCTGCCGTTTTTTTATATGTGACAAAAAAACGGCACCTCGATTCACATCGCAGCACCGTCACAACACAAACACAAAATAAAACACGACAAAACTACTATGCAATCTTCCTGTCATGCCGGGGAGGCATATCTTGCTTGACTTATCTATATTCGCATACGCATAAGAAGCTTTATCAGGCGATTTGCACAATAAATAACATACGTTTCCGGATTTTGTTCACAGGATTGATAAGATTTTATTCAATAATATGATAAGAAAATGAAATAACGCCCTTTAACGAATTCAAGAGAAACGAAAAAAAAAAAACGGTACCCCGATTCACATCGCAGCACCGTCACAACACAAACACAAAATAAAACACGACAAAACTACTATGCAATCTTCCTGTTATGCCGGGGAGGCATATTCACTAGCCTATATATATTCGCATACCTACAAGTAGCCATCAGGCGATTTGCATATATAAAACATTCTGATTTTTATTTTGTTCACGAAAGGAGAAGTAAAAATATTATTTTTTCTCTTTATAATCTTTCAGAAAGCCCTCCATTAGCCATTTTGCCAATGCTTGACGATTGGAATTTATCACCAGCCGACGCTGATCGAACGTATTCTGGATATTACCCAACTCCACAAAGACGGAAGCGGGAGTGGTATGGGAAAGTACGTATAAGTTACGCCCGCTTACTGTGCCGGAAAAGCCCCGGTTGGGTTGATGTTTATCGTACTTTGACTCAAACGTATCTTTTTCATATTATTCGCCAATCGTTTGCTTTCTCCCTTTTTATTCGAATAATAGAAAAAGACATCCGTTTGTTTTCCCGTACTACGGCTATCGATATGAATAAAAATTGCCCTGCAATAAGAGTAGTTCTTACGGTCTTTCCGATAAAGGGCGTTTATTTTATCGCAGCGTTGCTGTAAGCGTTGCACCTGATTCAAAGGAATTGATCGCCCATACAAGTCTCCCGTTTACTGTTTGACAGGTACGAATCGTCTCGAATACCGTCTTTGGCATCTTGAATGATGATATGAACTTCCGCCCCTTCCTGCATCAGGTTACGTGCCAGACGAAGGGCAATATCATAAGCGTATTCATCTTCGTGCAGTTCGTATTTACCAACTTTCCCGATAGCACCCGGATCAGGACCTCCATGCCCGCTGACCACATAGAAGCAAGCACCGGCAAGACGGTTGGAAGTGACTTTCACATTAGCCAGTTGCTTTCCAAACAAAGGCTCGTTGATAGTAGTTCCTATTGTTGTTGATTTAGCTTTCGGAGATTGTTGCTTTGTTCCGGAATTTCGGAAGGTTATTTCTTTGATGGGAGGAATAACATACGTCACGCCCACTTTAAGCACATTGTTCTTTCCCAGTTTCTGTTTATTCAGCTCAATAAAGTCGTCGTAATACTTCTTCGGAGAGCGGTTGTGCCTTAATAGAAAAGAAGAGATACCTTCACCCGCCTTCGGGTTGCCTTCTGCTGTGCCCAAAGAGTTGTGCCCGAAAAAAAGAAAAGCTAAGAATAAAAGAATATAGAGTTTATTTTTCATATCTACATCAATTATCTCCTTCACGTGAGTATCATTTCACTCATAAACAGGGCAAAAATACAATTATTTTCCCTACTTTTGCAGCATTAAAACATTTTTTGAAATAAATCATTAAAACCCGATAACATTATGGCAAAAACAATTCAAGCCCGAAACCCTGTGCGTACAGGCAGGGTGGACGCCTAAAAAGGGCGAACCACGCGTATTGCCCATCTATCAAAGTACAACTTTCAAATACGATACCAGCGAGCAAATGGCACGTCTTTTCGATTTGGAAGACAGCGGTTATCTTCTATACCCGCCTGCAGAACCCGACGAATGACGCTGTGGCCGCTAAAATTGCCGCCCTCGAAGGTGGTGTGGCCGCCATGCTGACTTCCAGCGGTCAGGCTGCCAACTTCTATGCCATTTTTAATATCTGTCAGGCAGGAGATCACTTTGTTTGCTCTTCCGCTATTTACGGAGGTACGTTCAACCTGTTTGGCGTGACTATGAAGAAGCTAGGCATCGATGTAACTTTCGTTAATCCGGATGCCAGCGAAGAAGAAATTTCTGCAGCTTTCAAACCGAATACAAAAGCTTTATTCGGTGAAACGATTTCAACCCTTCTCTTGAAGTACTGGATATTGAGAAATTTGCACGCATCGCACACAGTCACGGGGTTCCCTTTGATTGTTGACAACACTTTCCCGACTCCGATTAACTGCCGCCCGTTCGAATGGGGAGCAGATATCGTTGTTCACTCCACTACCAAATACATGGACGGACACGCTACAAGCGTAGGCGGCTGTATCGTAGATAGCGGTAACTTCGACTGGGATGCTCATGCTGAAAAATTCCCGGGACTTTGTACTCCGGACGAATCTTACCACGGACTGACTTATACCAAAGCATTCGGCAAAGGTGCTTATATCACCAAAGCAACTGCCCAACTGATGCGTGACCTCGGCAGCATCCAAAGCCCGCAAAATTCTTTCTTATTGAATCTGGGACTTGAAACGCTGCACCTGCGTATGCCTCAACATTGTCGTAACGCACAGAAAGTCGCCGAATATCTGTCCAAGAACGAGAAAGTAGCTTGGGTAAACTACTGCGGATTGCCGGATAATAAATATTATCGCTTTGCACAGAAATATATGCCGAATGGTTCCTGCGGAGTCATCTCCTTCGGACTGAAAGGCGGACGTGACGTATCTATCAAGTTTATGGATTCACTGGAATTCATAGCTATCGTCACTCACGTAGCAGATGCACGTAGCTGTGTGCTTCACCCGGCAAGCCATACTCACCGCCAGTTGACGGATGAGCAACTGATGGAAGCAGGTGTACGCCCGGACTTGATCCGTCTATCGGTAGGTATCGAAAATGCGGATGATATTATTGCTGATATCGAACAGGCATTGAACGCATAAGAATACCGTAAAGGCATAAAATAATAAGAGAAGGCACGGGAATGAAATATTTCCCGTGCCTTCTTATTTTCCCACAAAAAGAAAGTTAATTTCGAAAGAATCATTTCAAATGTGAACCGATAAATCCTCGGATGTTTATCTTTGCAGGAACCAAATTCTGCACAGATATGAAAAAAGAATCTATTATTAGCATTCGTATTATGCTTTTCTTACGGATTTTCTTATTCCCATTCGTTTGATAAACCAATTAATCAGACCACAAAGATGTCGAACTTTGAAACGGATTCGTTTACCACCAAGAACGGGAAAAGCCTGAAGATCACTTTCTTTAAGCATGCCAGCTTATTACTGGACTATGCAGGACAAAAAATATTCATTGATCCTGTTTCCGATTATGCCGACTATACACAACAGCCAGCGGATTTCATTCTGATTACGCATGAACATGGCGACCATTTCGATACTAAAGCAATAGCAGCTATCGAAACAAACCAGACTAGAATTATTGCTAATCCTAATTGCCGGAAAATGCTGAACAGAGGACAGGAAATGAAGAACAGTGATGTGCTTCAACTGGCAGAAGATATGAAACTGGAAGCCGTACCGGCCTATAATACGACTCCCGGCAGAGATAAGTTCCATCCCAAAGGACGTGACCACGGCTATATTCTGACTTTAGGAGGAACTCGTATTTATATTGCCGGAGATACAGAAGATATTCAGAACTAAACCAAGTGAAAGATATTGATATCGCTTTTTCCTGCCAGTCAACCAACCCTACACCATGACACCGGAACAAGCGATACGTGCAACTCAAATCATCAAGCGCACGTTTTGTACCCTTATCATTACGGAGATACGGATATCAATAAAGTAAAAAGAAGGATTGAAAAATGAGAAAAACAACCGAAGTACGTATACGGGCTTTACAATAAAGCCCGTATAAATGATTACAAATCCTCCGCAGATAAACTGAAGATCACTTTGTATCCACCCAATATACAACTGTTCTATCCGCCGGCAGACAAAAAACTCCTTCCAGATAAGGTGAATCGGATACCTCCTCCAACCATGCCGTAGTAATCGGTCCTCTTTCTCTTGTAAGACTTTGAGTTCCTAAATACGGGACTAAAATTAAAGAAGGTGTGTTGTTTCTCTACATCATTTTCACCTTATATATGTAAAGACAAAAGCTTTTTTCTGTTTTCCAGCCAGTGAAGCCCATTCTATCCGATATGTTCCTTCAACAAGAATTTGCTCATCCTCTGTCTTATAAATGAATTTCCTCCTTTCCTTCTTCAGATAAATGATATACATCATCCGGCCGCAAATGCAGATATCTCCTTTATTTATAAAAAGAATAAGGGCCATTGCCACATTTACTTTTTCCTGCAACTCGCTTTCCGAATCCAATGACAACATATCTTCACTGGGTCTGGAAACCTGAAATTCAGGTTGGTCGACGCACATAAATGTCAATACGCCATAAGAAACAGTCACAGGCAGGGTGACATAATTACCATCCTTATCAGTAACGGTAACCGTTACTTTCCCTTTTACCATGCGAACTAAGCCATAATCGGTTGTCGATGACTGTTGCTGTCACAATTGTTTCATCGGAGCTTTGTGCAGAGTAGCCACCTTTTCCATTGGCTATCCCGATATTCTCCGCTTCCCATCCGTTAAGATACAAGACTGTAGAAGAAACTGTGTTTGTACAAGTTCCTGTTTCGTCAACCAGTTCGGAACCACTAAATAAGATAATCTCTGCATCATCTTGACAGGCTGATACACAAAAAGCCATAACAGAAAGAAGAAAGAAGCCTAATAAAGTTTTTTGTTTTCATATTTTCAGTGGTATGGTTAAATCCCGGCATATGCCATTGTTTTGCAAAGATATAAAGTATTTGTAAAAAAACACTATCTTTGTATGAAAAGTTACCAATAGTACAGATCCACTAGATTCTTCCATACAGCGTAAGTTATATGAAGATATACAACAGAAGGTCGTTGAAAAGGACGTTCCCGGGGAAAAAGGGAATGGGAAATACGGGAACGTCCTCAAAACATAACAATACAGAAATATGGACTTTCACAAGGGCGCATTTCTGTCTCTCTTATGCAACATTCCTTCTATAAAAATATGGAGGAAATATCTGGAGAGAGGATATTATTATGTGGGAAATTTAGTTTATAGTCTTAAAAGCAATCTGATTGCATCAAAGTGATGAACGATAGGCAGTCCGAATATATTCTCCTACTGCATTGTCATCATTGATTTCTATGTATTTTTTTTTTCAATAAATCCGCAAATCCGGATTTTATCTGTTCCGTTGCTTGTTCTCGCAGGCTGTAGAATATTCATCAACAGCCATGAGAAAATCCTGCATTCGTTCATTCAGCATTGTTCCTCCTGTGCAAACCACATCGGAAATATAGGCTTGGATACTACCATTTTCTATGACAACAGGAGGCGGTATTCCAGTCCCGATTTGCCGGCACGAATAGAAAGCACTTTTACTACGGGCGACACAATAGTCACCGTATCGGAAAAATCAAACTTTCCGTGGACTATTTCTGCACTATCTACCAGCTGCCCGCTCGAAAATCTTTCATATAAACCATTTTTCCTTCGAATTCGGGCAAGGTGTACTACCGTTAATCTCGTAACCTTTTATCTGATGCCCGGTGCAAGCCACTATCAGACATATTCCCGGAAGAAAAGATAAAGTTTCACATATCTGTTCATTAAGCTCTTCATTCTTCTTTAAAAAAGAAAAGCCGTCCACTATCAGCTGAACGGCTTTCTCTTTTCATTCATACATTTGTATAATCATTCATCCTTAGAATCTGAATCCCAGTTTCACTACAGGCATTTCAAATATTTTGATATTGTGGTGACTGGCGTTATATTTATCAAATCCTTTCGGGCAAATCTGTATCAAGTCATAGCGGTAAGCCAGAGGGTGCATTTCGAAACCGAAAACAAAACCTTTGGCAATGCTATACTCAATACCTGCTGACGGCAGCTACTTTGAAAACCGTACATCTGACCGGCTTTACTTCCGGAAACATAGACCTGTGACGGAAGTTCTTGAGTCGTCACTATCCTTATAGGTGTCACCGGTGTATGGTTCGGTTGTTTCAATGCGTGCCATCTGGAAGCCGAGTGCGCCTCAAGATACGGATGAATACGTTCGTTGCGAGTCTTGAAATAGTAGTTGGAACCGACAGATACATACCAGTTGTTAGTCATCTGTGCATTGATATAACTTTGCGCGGGTATGATCATATCGGGTACACTGTTGTCGCCTTCTACATAGTCTTTCTTGGGAGTCAGGCTGATGTTCATGCTAAACTGGAAATTGATGTCCCAGTTGTCAGACAGAAAATACTTGCCTTCGATTCCAGCTATATTGACCAGACTATTATTATTCAGACTACCGATATTCAGATAGCGGTTCAGGTCACCGGAGTTATCCGTTCCTCCATTGGGAAGTCCGACGACTCCTTCGGTGTTGGTGAACTTGGGAAGCAGATAAGAGGTGTTCTCATTGAAGAACTTTCCGCTACCAAGTAAAACCGAAACCTGCCACTGTCCTTTCTTCGGAGCAAACGACGCATCATCACTGCTGCTGTAACGCTGCGCCAATGAAGGCGCAGCTGTTATACAGGTCAGCAAAAAGTAATGTGCATAGTTTCTTTATCATTTTGTTACTTTTACGTAGTTAGGGAATTATTTCAAGAAGATAGCAAGAAGTGCTTTCAATTGAGCGCTTGCAGCATCATAGTCTGCCTTGGCAGCATCATATTCAGCCTGTTTTACTTTGATATTTTCCTGAATACTTGCCAATGATTCAGTAATATAATCTGTATCAGTATAAGTACCTGCCGCTAATTTTCTCTATATTTCTCTTAGCTTTAGCAACATCGGCCTTAGCGGCAGTGACATTTGCCAGAGCAATCATGTATTCTTCCTTAACCAAGTTTTTGATAGCTTCAAAGGAACCTAAATCACCATTAGTAAAGTTATTATTCAAATAAACAGTGATTTCCGTTTCAATCTTACCTTTGATAATTTCATTATTGCCGTATTCTTTTTGTACTGTTGCAATATTATCATTTACTTCTTTAAAGACTTTATCATAAGCAGCCTGGGCTTCGTCGTTAGCTTTCTTAGCTTTATCTACAGCATCCGCCAAAGCAGTATTTGCTTTATCTTGAGCAGCCTGTTCTACAGCTTTTGAGCAGTAAATGCTTCTTTCAAAGCTTTGTAAGTTTCTACCTGATCAATTATAGCCTGTAGACTAGCCGTTTCTGCTGTTGCCCAAATCATCTTACCAAGAGAACCATAATTACCATTCTTCAAAGCGTCTACATGGTTACCACCAGCCGCAGCTATTACTTCGTCCTTAGATACTGGCAATCTTCTTGGATTATTACCTGAATTGAAATTATCGCTAAATACAGCAGAAGAAGCAGATTTCCACTTTTCCAATGGAGTCTTTACACTGGAATCTTGCTCTACATCTATTAATTTTCCAATATTTTCTTTACTAATTTCATTTGCAGTAGCAATGTCACCAGCATCCCAAATGATAAAGCCTAAATCTACTCCAACAACTTTTTAAAGTTATCAGCGTCTGCTATCAACCAAGCAGAGATTTTTTTCGTATCACTTCCTTTTTGTTGCAGTTGCCTTAGTAACTTGTGCTTCTTTAGCCAATGCATCCTTATAGTATGCAACTAAAGCCGTAGCTACAGCATCAATATTAGCTTCTTTTTTTCTATCTTCTGGTTTAAGTCCATTATATTTCTTTATTGCAGCATTAGCGGCTGCCTCTGATTTCTCCAAATCTATTTTCAGACTTTCATCATAAGCTGCCATTGCATCTTCCCATGCTTTATAATCTTTAGCATAGTTCTCTTCTGCTTCTTTTTTTGTGCTGCAAGAGCTGTAGCCAATTGTGGTTTGGCCCATTCTATATTTTCAAATCAACACCTTTAGTAGCCTTATCAATCAGCTTAACCCAACCATCAATCTGACTTTGTGCTTCAGTAATTTGTATACCTTTAGCATAGGCAAAAGTACCAGTATTAAATTATAACCAGCAACAGTTGTTCCACCAGATATTGCATCATTTAATCCTTTCTTTACACTTTCAGCCTCCACTTTCTTAGAATAAGCTGCAGCTGTTTTAGCTTTGTTCTTGTTAGAGTTCTGGTTATTTTTTAGCAGTCTCCAACTTATTGCTAGTAGCTTCCAAGTCAGATATCAGTTTAGGATTAGCAACTTCCAGCTTACCTTTTTCAATATTATATTGTTGTTCCTTGACTTTTGCAGCAGCAATCTCTTCTTCCAGCTTCTTGACTTCTGCTTCCCAATCTGCAACAGTAGTATACTCATTATCCAAGATAGCTTTCAAGTTATCAGCATACTTCTGCGTCATTTCTAAAGCAAATTCTGCATTTTTCAATGCATTATCCAAAACCGCTTCTAAATTATTATCAGCTACTATATCAGAATAGTTAGCTAATTGCTCCTGAAGTTTTTTCAAGCTACCGGCTTTATAGCCATCCGCAGACTGGGTAGGATCTTCAGTAATAAGATAAACATAATACTTAGTCGTAGAAGAATTAGTCTCCGTGCTTTCATCCGGATTTGTAGTAGTAGTGGAATTCGCAACTTCCGATGACAGAATTCTTTTGATAACAGTTGTTGAATATCCATACATTGCCTTGTCCATTGCTTGTTTTGCATAGGCGACTTGCGCTTGTACACCATTCAAACGAGCTTGTTCTTCATCTGTCAGCAATAACTTGGAAGCTTCAATCTGTTCCATAGCTTGCTTGTAAGCTTCCTGTGCTTTAGCAGTGGCAGTTTCGGCAAGAAGCATTTTTTCCTTATACTGCTCAACAATCAATGCCTTTTCATTTTTCCCACTTAGTTTTGTCAGCTTCCCTTTTGCAATGGCAGCTTCCGCTTCTGCTTTTGCTTGTGCAGTAGCAGCTTCTTCCTTTTCAATCAGGAGTTGCTTCAACTGAATATCCAGTTCATGCAACTGCAAATCAATTTCTGCAGATTTATTCTGAAGTGCCAAACCTGCATTAACTAACTCTTGCTCTGCAACCTGTGCTTTTCTCAATTCAGCCTCTACAAGCTCAACTGCAGCTTGAGCTTTGATAAAATCAGACTTTGCTCCCTAAGTTCTGCAATGCCTTCCGGTTCATCGGTATCAATACATCCCGTGAATGTCGCCGTCGTACCTGCCATGAGCAAGGTTGCGACTAAATACGTCCATTTTCTCATAAAAGTAAATTAAATGTTATACAATTAATAAATAAAAAATTTGTTTGTACTAATTCATGATTTATTTCGCTTCACTCCCCCCTCTTCCCTGTTACTTTGTAGGTAACGGAAAACCCTTTTGTGCCTGCTCTTTTTAGAGTAGTCTATACTAGAAAATAATACGATATATGACGAATCTTCTTACCCCTGCTTATGAGAAAAAGTAGAGGGGCGGGAAATCTATTGCAAAAATTTAGACGTAAACAAAGCTCTAAGACAAAGAATCCACGTGTTCTTCTGTGTTTATTCCTATTTTGAGTAGTTTATTAGAAAAAGGTACGATTTTGTTTGGATGTTTTAAGAAATATGCTCATATTTGCAGCGTCTTTTCTTCCCGTTACCTACAAAGTAACAGCACTATCAATCAGCTACTTGACACAAATACAGCTCCTTTTCAGCGAAGATAGAATCGTCACATTTGCTTCATCTATTTTCTTATTCTTAAAAGGTTTTAGATAAGTCTCTGTGACGATAATGGATGAATGTCCCATTGCCTCTGAAATAATGCCTGGATGTATCTCGCAATAATATGCCATTGTAGCCCAAGTATGCCGAGCCGTATATGAGCTTAAATCAGAAGTCAATGCAAGTACTTGTTTCAACAACAGAAGCTGATAGTTAAAATTACGCAAAGCTATCTGATATTCCCTGTAGGTAGCTTCGGTACTCTCTCCGCCAGTCAGTATGGGAAAAAGATAAGGAGAAGCAGAATCGGTGTTCATATACTTTTTTTATTAGTTTCATAGTTTCCGGCAGAAGCGTCAGTTAGAAGCCGCCCGGTTTTTTCTACGACGATAAGTAAGCACATTCCCCACCATATCCTGCTTTTTAAGATAGGCAAGATCTACAAACGGCATACCACGAAGCATGAACATTAAGAAAAAGTACGCGCGCGTACGTTGTAATTCTTCCCTTCCTGATGAATTTGTTTGGGAAGTTCTTTCATCAGTCGTCCCATATCCTCCTTTTCCAGTGCACGCTTTCTGTCAGCACGCGTTCCTGTATAGACATACCGGAAATGATGCGGTATATAAGATGCCATCCGACGGTCAACCGCGCGGTTGTACACCGCCCTCAATGTACGCATATAAGTGGAAACTGTATTCCAGCTACAATCCTTTTCCCGCAAATACGATTCGAAACTTTTAAGAAACTCCTGAGTAACTTTCTTGAATGACAGATTCCTGCTCCCATTAAATGCAATGATAGCATTCATGCTACTCCTGTAAACATGAGCAGTTCCATAATTCCCCACTTTTTTCGAAGCCCTTCAGCTACTTCCTTCATAAATGAAATCAAATTCCCCATTTTTATTAATTTTAGTTATCACTCAAGCACATCCCTGAAGAAAAGCGCCCTCACCGCAATTCCCCCAATGCTCTTAATTCAAAATCTCAAAGTATCATCATACAAATATGATGAATTATGTTTTTCTTTATATACACCCGATGTGTTCCTCTGCCATCAATCCCGATACCGGAACCGGGCGTATACGCCCATTGGCGCAATTCATTGGTAGCCGCCGTGCGCAGCAGACCTGTCAGTTTCCGGTATTCGTAGACCGTCAGAAAAGAATGTTCCTCCAGATATCTAACAGCCAATGCTAGTCGTTGCTCCGGTGTATACTTCTGTGAAGAGCGTTGCGACTTCCACGGAGCTCTTTCCAGCAGACATCTTCCGTTGATACGCCTCACCATCTTCCTGTCTACACGAAAGTTCACGCTCCCCACCACAATGCTTCGTGCGTTACGATGGGTTTCACCCTCTCCGGTCTTTTTTCGCGTTCTTTATCTTTGCATAACGCCAACGAAGGAGAGAATGTTCCGATACCATCCAGCTTCACAGACTTGCCTTCTGCCATCTGATGTGCCATTTCAATACCGATCTGTGTAATTACGCCTTCCACATCTCCGACATTAAAACCACTGCTGGATGCTATCTGACGTATTAAATCCTCGGTAGATACCTGATCTATCATTGCAAACCGAGGATAAAGTACCTGTTCGCCCGTTCCATGAATATCGGGCATTTCTTCCATTACGTACATTGCCATAATACTAAAGTTTATTTGAAATATGGATTATTAATAGAAAACTTACTCGCTATAGGTAGAAAACTTGTTCTCCCCTAGAGGAAAAGTTATTTTTCCTCTAGGGCAAACTAAAACCGCAAAGTTCTGGTTTTATAACTGAAACTTCTGATTACATAATCAAAAGTTCCGGTTTTATAATCAGAACTTGCGGTTATAGTTTTCTTACCAACAAAGATACGTTTTCCTGCCGAGACAAACAAGTTTAATCCCTATGAAAGGAAGTTTGATACATTTGTTGCAGTATCTTGTTACATTTCTATTCCGCACATCACCGCTCTCTCTCTATCTTTGCCCATTATTAAACAAAGAATAGGAAATGATGAATAACTACTTCAAATCTTCTGTAAAGCTACTCGCTCTTTTAGCGTTAATACCCTGTTTTATCACTGAAAATTTCGCATCGGAACGCAAAGTCAGTATGAATGAGAACTGGAAGTTTTACCGGGGTTGCATTGCCAATGCCGAACAAACATCTTTCAAAGACACTCAATGGAGAGAGCTCGACTTGCCTCATGACTGGAGCATGGATCCTGTGCCCATACAAAGAGAAGGTATAACAATCGGTCCTTTTCTCGCGCATGAGTGTAGGCGGAGCAGATACCGGACAAACCATAGGAGGTGAAGGATGGTATAGAAAGAATTCACCATACAGCCGGAAGATGCCGATAAGATTATTTCCCTTTATTTTGAAGGAGCTTATAACCAGACAGAAGTCTGGATAAACGGACAGAAAGCCTGTTTTAATCCTTATGGATATATACCTTTCAAAATCGACATCCATCCATATTGTAACGCTCCCGGCGTTCCGAATACAATAGCCGTCAAAGTGGTGAATGAAGGTCTGAACAGCCGGTGGTATGCCGGTTCCGGCATTTACCGACACGTATGGCTAATGAAAACGGACAAAGTACATTTGGATGAATGGGATACTTTTATAGATGCTTCCAAAGTAGAAGGTAAAAAGCGACGGTTGATCTTCACTCCATTCTACATAACTCTGGCAAAGAAAAAAGTGACCGCCCATCTGAAGATTCAGATATTCTCTCCACAGGGGGAAGAAGTTTATTCCACTACTCAACCAGTCAATATATCCGGTGAAACCAATATCCCCATTTCCCTTACTTTTGATATAAAAGCCGGAATTATGGTCGGTATATAGTCCTAGTTTATACACTGCGCATCTATCCGTGAAATCTAAAAAGCGATCTGATGAAATAACCGTTCCTTTCGGAATACGAACCGTCGAATTCTCCGCTGAAAAAGGATTTCTATTAAATGGGAAACCGCTAAAATTGAAAGGTGGTTGCTTGCATCATGACAATGGTTTGTTGGGTGCCGTAGCTATCAACAGGGCAGAAGAGCGCAAGGTAGAGTTAATGAAAGCAAATGGTTTCAATGCGGTCAGATGTTCACACAACTTACCGTCGGAGTATTTTCTACAGGCGTGTGACAGATTGGGATTGCTAGTGATTGATGAAGTATTCGATCAATGGCAACAAAGCAAAACGCCCGCAAGATTATCACCAATTCTTCGATGAATGGAGTGAACACGATATAGCCACCATGGTACGCAGAGACAGAAACCATCCTTCTATTATCATGTGAGTATTGGCAATGAAATAGCTGAACGCGCCGTGACGAACCCACCGAGAGATCATAGCCCGGAAATTGATTGCAAACCATTCACAAATATGACACAAGTCGCGCCACTACTGCCGCTGTTAATTCGTTTTGGGACAGAAGAGATTTTAGTTGGGAGAAGGATTGGAAAGGGCTTTTCGGAACCTGGATGTCTCCGGCTATAATTATCAATGGAAGGAATATGAAAAGATCACGCACGATTCCGCAACGGATTATGTACGGCAGTGAATCGGTGCCTAAAGAAGCAGCACAAAACTGGAACCTGATCGACAAGAATTCCTATCTGATTGAGATTTTGTCTGGACTGCCCTCGACTATCTGGGTGAAGCCGGTCTTGCACATACTCTCGAACTTGCTCCGGGAGAGCACAGTCCGCAATTTATGGGGTGGCCGTGGTATAATGCATGGTGTGGTGACATTGACTTCTGCGGAGACAAGAAACCGCAATCTTATTATCGCGACATTCTTTTTGGAAAAGACGTGATATTTCATTAGCTGTACAACCTCCCGTAGCCAAAAGGAAAAAGGGAAGACATCAACTACTGGGGATGGAAAACGAATTCCTTAGTTGGAACTGGAAAGGATACGAAGGCGAAACGATGGTAGTACATGTGTATAGCCGTTCCCCTAAAAGTAAGACTTTATTTGAATAACAGGTTATTGGGAGAAAAGGAAGTCAATCTCGATACCTATACGGCTTCTTTCGAGGTTCCCTATGAACCGGGACAATTGAAGGCTGTTAACCTGAAAGGAAAGAAAGAAACGACATCGACTGAACTTTGCACAACCGGAATCCCGGCAATGATACGTTTGACAGCCGATCATACTAAAATAAAGGCAGATAAAAATGACCTATCGTATGTAAAGGTTGAAATATTGGATAAAAATGAAAAGTTAATACCTGACTGCTCCGTTCCTTTGAAATTAAATCTGCCGGAAAAGGGTCCGTCATTGCTGCAGGTAATGGAAGTGCGGATGATATGAGAAGCTTTCGTTCCTTAAAGCCGAAAACGTTCCGGGGAAAAGCAATTGCTATCGTTCAGCCAAATACTGAAAAAGGGACGATCACTCTTACTGTTTCAGCAGAAGGATTGCCGGAAGCGGCTATTGTCATAGAGACTTATTAATAGACCAATCCTTGTTAAAGATGCACAGTTGAGTATACTGTATGAGATTGTTTTAAACAGTAATATAAAAATATAAGAACAGGGAAAAACATGATTAGGAAAACCACCTTATTTAGTAGTCTAGCCATTGCGCTGTCAATGGGTACTATGAATGCGCAATCCTACGAGTGGATTAGCAGTACGGAAAATAACACATGGCAACAGTCTAAAGTCAAGCTGCAGACAAATACCGGGCATACTCCTCTACTTGAAATCAATGGTTCGGAGAATGGAACTGTCTTCAAGGCCTGGGGGAACATGCTTTAATGAACTTGGATGGGATGCGCTCAACATGCTTCCACGCAAGCAACAGGAGATTGTTCTTCAACAGTTGTTTGCTCCCGGAGGAGATCTGAAGTTTACCATGGGACGCTTCTCCATGAATGCCAACGACTACGCTCGCGACTGGTACAGTTGCGATGAAGTATCCGGTGACTTCCAATTGAAGCATTTCAATATCAATCGGGATAAAACGACGTTGATTCCTTTTATCAAAGCTGCACAACAGTATAATCCGGATATGACTTTCTGGATGTCGCCATGGTCGCCTCCTTCATGGATGAAAATCAATCACTACTATTCAGTTCGCAGTGACCGTAATCAAAATCAGATGCCGCCTTTGTCTGATGTGGCTCTCTATGAGGATAGTAAAGAAAAGAACACACAGGTATTTCCACAACAGTTGGCTGTAAATGATTACTTTATCCAGGACCCACGTTATCTGCAAACCTATGCAAATTACTTTTTGCAAATTTATCGATGCTTACAAGGAACAAGGTATCCCCATCTCCATGATTATGTTCCAAAATGAATCATGGAGTTACACCAACTATCCGGGGTGTGCCTGGACGGCAGAAGGTATTATCCGCTTCAATACAGAGTACCTCGCTCCTACTCTGAAAAAGCAGCATCCGGAAGTAAAGTTATATTTAGGAACAATCAACACCAACCGCTACGAGGTGATCGATCAGGTACTTTCCGACCCACGTATGCCGGAAACAATAGAAGGGGTCGGCCTCCAATGGGAAGGCGGTCAGATTTTATCCAAACTTCGTGCCAAATATCCGCAATACAAGTACGTACAAACGGAAAGTGAATGTGGCTGGGGCTCTTTTCGACTGGAAAGCAGCCGAACACACTTTCGGACTAATGAATCATTATCTGGGCAATGGCTGTGAAGAATATACTTTCTGGAATGCCATTTTGTACGACGGAGGTTTCAGCGGATGGGGATGGAAACAGAATGCTTTGATTCATGTGGATTCAAAGACGGGGGAGTGCGACCTACACTCCCGAATATTATGCAGTAAAAACATTACAGCCATTATGTAACACCCGGCTCGAAAGTGCTGGCATATAAAGATAGAGGGACAGGATGCCGGTAATGATCGTCATGACTCCACAAAAGAAACAAGTGGTGATAGCCGGTAATTTCGACGAAGAAGCCAAAGAGCTTACCGTGAAACTAGGTACCCGCTATTTGAATGTAACCTTACAACCTCATTCTCTGAATACTTTCATAGAAAAGTAGAAAAACAGAACTGCCGCAAAGAGTCTAAATTCAATAATCGACGACTCTTTGCGGCATACAACTATGTTAGTTCCTTATATATGCCGCTAAAATTGATTCTATTTTACGATTTGGCTACTATTACCGCTTCTTTACTTTATATCCTTTCAGGGTAAAACCAACTTCAAACAGGTTCAAAAGGGCTATCCGGATGTTATCTTCTATATAGGTCTCCATATTATCATATTTTGCAAAGTTGATGGGAAGGAGTCTGTTATTCCTCCTAAAGCTTTCATCCGGTATTTTACCCGTAAAACGTCCTTTCTTCTTCACTCCCCAACGAATGGTTTTACTACAAGGAAGAGGTATACTATCGTCAGCACTTTTTCTTTAGTTACCGTATCGGTGATTCCATGTTTCCAGATACTGATATGGTTGGCTCCCAAATAAGTGCCGATATAAAGGACAACGGTCAGCGTCCAATCGTCCAAAGCCTCATCGGTTTGAATGCCACTTACCAAATCAGAGAAATAGCCTTCAACCATTTCTCTGTCAAAACAGTTTAGTTCAGGCCATTCACATTTCTCAAACAGTTGATGCACATTGACAGGAACCAGTAAGGTGGTTATTTCTAACTGATATTTCATTCATTTCGTTTTTATATCATTGCATCTAAAATCGTCTCAAGTATCTTATCGACTATAAATATACAATTTTACCAGATCAAATGCTAAAGAGTAGAGCTTTTTTAAACCTATTTCTGAAAAAGAAAGGACTGTTTGATACACCTCCTCCTATGTAAACAGGGTTTTATCAGACAGTCCTTTCCGTGCGGAGTATGATTCGTCCGTTATTCTGTGGACGATCCTGCTTTTCGTCCTTACGGCATTTCAGTTTCTATCTGGAATTTACGGCTTACTTTCATCAAATTGATGGTATAAGTGACTACGTTCTGTGCTTCCTGAACCATGGTCAGATAAACCATACTTACCCGGATACTGCCCGACTGGCTTTGGATGCGTTGCAGTTCCTTACGTTTCAGTAGCGATAGCTGTCCGTTGAGGTCGTTGGCACGACGGATTTCTTCTTCGAAGTCGTTGTACTCGTTGTTTTCCATTTTCTTGCGGCATTGCTGAATCAGATAAGTGATGTCCTCGGTCACGTCGCTGAATTCACCTTTCTGAATGGCGTCGAGCGGGTTGAAGTTGTTGTCGATGTGTTCAAGACACGGTTCGCAGAGGCGGGAAATACTGTAGACCAATTCGCTGGCGAAGTCGTTGCCTTGATAGTAGTAAAGTCCTTTTTCGAGTACGGTGTTATTGTCGAGACGACACATGGCGACGGTGCCCGAACGTTTCATTTGTTTGATAAGTTGTTTCTCAAATTTAGTGGACCCCATGGCACGACGCAATCCTCGCAGATTTTCATGAAGGAATGAAGTGACGGTCAGTTCGAAATTCGTTTCGGCGTACTCCAGCACTTTGGCGAGTTCTTCGCGGGTATGTTTACGCATCAGTTGCAGCGCTTCTTCGCTGTCGGCGGTCTGCATGAGTTGTTTCAGCGTTTCGTTACCTTGTTCTTTCGCTTTGCGTTTCTTGTACATCACCTGGCTGCGGATGAGGATGAAAATCGCTATTCCGATCAGTGCGATGATGGAGATGTTGCCGCCGTAGTGCAGCACGAGGGCCACGAAGAAGCAGATGGTGAAGGCGGCTCCGGCAGTGATGAACCAACCACCGATAACGCTCAGAACGCCTGTGATGCGGAATACGGCGGAGTCACGTCCCCAGGCACGGTCGGCAAGCGACGTACCCATTGCTACCATGAAGGTTACGTAGGTGGTGGAAAGGGGAAGTTTCAGGGAGGTTCCCAAGGCGATGAGCAGCCCGGCGAGGACGAGGTTGACAGAGGCGCGGACGAGGTCGAAAGCGGCTCCGTCGGCTATGATGGCTTCGTTTTTGCGGAAACGGGAGTCAAGCCATTTTTGCTGCCGTCCGGCATTATTCGGGAGATTCCATTGGCAAGTGTCATGCTGATGCGGACTACTGTGCGGGCGATCGGAGTACTTCCGAATGCTTCTTCTCCTTCATCTTGGCGGGAAAGGTCGACAGATGTTTTAATTACAGCATGTGCTTTTTTAGAGGTGCAGAGGGCGTAGACCATGATGGCTCCGGCTCCGATAAGAAAATACCACGGTGTTTTAGCAGGTCCCAGCAAGGAGGTCATCAGGAAGCCGTTCGGATTTCCTTCTCCGTTGGCGGTGTAATCTAAAAAAGAGGAGAAACCTGCGAGGGGAACGCCAATAAAGTTGACAAGGTCGTTACCGGCAAAAGCGAGAGCCAGAGCGAAGGTTCCCATCAGTACGACGACTTTGAAAACATTGATTTTCATCCAGTGAAGGATTTGCATCAGTACGGTGAAGAATACAAAGAAAACGGTGATTAGCATCAGTGTGTTGTCTTGTATCCAGTGCTTGTTTTCGGAGGTCATGAAGGAACTGTCTTTCAGTCCTTTGATGAGCATGAAATAGATTATGGAGGTAGCGGCCACACCTCCGAACAGTGCAATGCTGTATTTCATCTTTTTCGTATAGTTGAAAGTGAATATCACACGGGCAAGCCATTGTACAAGCATTCCGAAGAAGAAGGCGATAGCGACGGAGACGAAGATCGCCATGATGACGGAGAGGGCTTTGTCGGTGTTTATGAGGTCGCCCAGACCGAGGGTATCGCTATTATGTACTTTGATAAGTGAGAGGGCAAAGGTACCTCCGAGTAGTTCAAAGACTAGTGAAACGGTGGTAGAGGTAGGCATCCCCATGGAGTTGAATACGTCCAGCAGCACAACGTCGGTCAGCATGACGGCCAGCAGGATACACATGATTTCTGCAAAGTAGAAGTGCTCGGGCTGGTAGATGCCGTGCCGGGCAATGTCCATCATACCGTTGGACAGGGAAGCGCCAATGAATATACCAATACCGGCTATGAAAAGAATGGTTTTAAACGAAGCGGCCTTGGCGCCTACCGCCGAATTCAGAAAGTTGACTGCATCATTACTGACTCCGACGATCAGATCGAACACGGCCAGCACAGAACAGGAAAATGATAATGCATAAGTAAATAGTCTCCATAATAAATATATGTGTATGTTGTTTCCGGCTGCAAAGGACGGGGTTTGAGGTTGCAGGGAGGTGTCATACATGTTACATTTGTGTTACAATCATCTTTCTTTTGTCTCGTAATCGTCTTTCTTTTGTCTTGAAACAAAAGAAAGAACCAAAGAAAAATTCAAGGCTTACTTTTTTCTCCTACTCGCTCCCTGCACTGCGCTAAAGGGCAGAAACTCGCTCCGCTCAAACAGTCTGCCCTTTTTGACGCTCCGTTACGGGGGCTCGCTTGACGGAGAAAAAAGTAGGCCGGAGGGGCGTGCGGGGTGGGCGTTGTGGGGGAGGTTGCATGAGATGTCGGTGTGGTTGTTGCGAGGGAAGCCATGTAGATAAGGGCGTATAACGGGGATGTGCAGCGGGAACGTTGCGGGGAAGGCCGTGTGGGGCGTTGTAAGTTGCAGGACACGGGTATGGGATTCTTATGTTAGTTAATTAGTTGGTTGTTTTTTTAGTTATTTGTTTTTGTTTAACCAGTCATAGAAGGTGTATTGGGCTCGTACAGCGGGGGTGCCAGGCGCTCTTTTTTTGAATATATTTCGCAGGTTGTCGTCTACCCAGCAGGCTTTTTGGTTGTCGGCCAGTTGGATGTTCAGCATTTCTATCAGGCTGGCACGCAGGTCGGGGTCGAGTATGGGGTGACTGCTTCGATACGCCGGTAGAGGTTGCGGCGCATCCAGTCGGGGGAGCCCATGAAGACTTTGGGTTTGCCGTCGTTGCCGAAGTACCAGATGCGGGCGTGTTCCAGGAAACTGTCGACAATACGGGTGACACGGATGTTACGGCTGTATGACTGCTCCGGTATGAGGCAGCAGATGCCGCGGACGATGAGGTCTATTTGTACGCCGTGTTCGGAGGCTTCGTAGAGACGGTCAATCATGGCGGGGTCTTGGAGGGCGTTCATTTTTAGGATGATACGGCCTTGTTTGCCTTCGTCGGCGAGGGCGATTTCCCGATCAATCAGGCGGTTCAGTTCGGGGATGAGGTTGAAGCGGGCGACAAGGAGAGTCGTGAATTTGGGGTCTTCTTTACCTTGCAGGGTGCGGAAGAGGTTGTATAGGTCGTTCACTATTTCCTTGCGGCAGGTGAAAAGGCCACAGTCGGCGTAGAGGGTGGCGGTCTTTTCATTGAAGTTGCCGGTGCTGATATAGGCGTAGCTGGGTATTTTTTCACCGTTCAGTCCGCGGCGGCGGATAAGGGCTACTTTGGCGTGTACTTTTAGTCCGGGGATGCTGTAAATGATCTTGATGCCGGCGGCTTGCATCATTTCGGCGGTGGCAAGGTTGTTCTCTTCGTCGAAACGGGCTTTGAGCTCGACGAATACGGTTACTTTCTTGCCGTTTTGCGCGGCGGCTATCAGGGTGTTGATAACGGCGGAGTTTTCCGCCACTCGGTATTGGGTTACCATGATTTCACGCGTCTCCGGATTGTGCACTGCTTCGTAGAGAAAGTGGGTGAAATGCTCGAAAGAGTGGTAAGGGTAATACAGCAGCAGATCCTTTTTGGCGACGTAGTTGAAGATCGATTCTTTTTCGTCGAGGATGGTCAGCTTCATTGGCTTCGGCTTTTCGAAGCTGTGAAGAGATTTGTTCGGGTTGGGAAGATGACGCAGGTCTTCCAGATTCAGGTGCTTGTCGCCGGGGACAAGTTCATCGCGCTGAATATGGAAGGCGTCTACCAGAAAGTCCAGAAAGTCATGAGGCATACCACGGTCGTAGACGAAACGGCAGACGTCACCGATCTTGCGTTTCTTTACTTTTTTCTTCAGTTGAGCTACAAGGTCGGCGCTGCTGGCGGTGTCGTCAATCAGGATGTCAGCGTCGCGGGAGATCTTGATGCAGTAGCTGGAGTCAACATCGTAGCCGGGGAAAATAAGGTTGAGGTTTGCCTTGATTATATCTTCGGTAAACATCAGGTAATGGTCTTTCTCGCGGGAGGGAAGTTCGATGAAACGGGGCACTTTGGCGTACGGCAGCTTCATCACGAAGTAAAGAGGTTGCCGGGATTCTGTTAGACTTGTAGTTCCTTCATTTCCTTCTTTCTTCGGATAGACTCGTATGGCCAGATAGAGGCGGTTGTCCCGGAGGAAAGAGACGATTTTGTCTTTCGATACGGGCACGGGTTGCAGGTAGGGGAAGATTTCTTCCCGGAAAAAGTCCTTGATAAACTGCTGGTGAAACGGTTCCACGTGTCTGTCCTGGTAGAAGATGATGTGTTTCTTGCGCAGGGCAGGTAGTAGTTTCTCTTCATAAATGCGTACACGGTCGTCCAGCTGGCGGGTGACTTCTTTATTTATTTCTTCCACGAGTTCGCGGGCGGATTGTACGGTTTCTTCATCGCTCTCCGTTGCGCCGGATGCCACGGCCTTGTGGTCCGCCACCCGGATTTTGTAAAATTCTTCCAGATTGGAGGAGTAGATAGAGATGAAGTTGATACGTTCGTAGAGCGGTAGACGCTCGTCCAGAGCCTCCAACAATACGCGGTAATTGAATGAGAGCCAGCTGATATCACGTTTGAAATAATTATATTTGCTTTCCATGTACTTTAAGATTTTCCCAAATATAGTATCTTTGCAGGACTAAACAAAGAAAATTTATGACAAGAATCGGATTATTATCGGATACTCACGCTTACTGGGACGAGAAATACCTGGAATATTTTGAACCGTGCGATGAAATCTGGCACGCGGGCGATATCGGTTCGTTGGAGGTAGCGGAAAGGTTAGCCGCCTTCCGTCCATTCCGGGCTGTATATGGAAATATTGACGGGCAGGAAATCAGAAAGCTGTATCCGCAAATAAACCGTTTCACGGTAGATGGTGCAGAAGTGCTGATTAAACATATCGGCGGTTATCCGGGGAAATACGATCCTTCCATTATCGGCAGTCTGATGGCACGTCCGCCCAAACTTTTTATCAGCGGACATTCGCATATATTAAAGGTGAAATATGACAAAACACTGGATATGTTACATATTAATCCGGGAGCAGCAGGTATGTCCGGTTTCCACAAAGTACGGACTTTGGTACGTTTTTGTTATCAACGGGGGCCTTTCAAGGACTTGGAAGTCATCGAATTGGCGGACAAATAAAATAAATGTTCCTGCCAGATTGAAAAATTATTTTAAAATTTTGCCACGTCGGAATTCTTTCCGACCTTTGCACGCAGTTAATGAATAACAAAGACGAACATGAAAGGAATTATTCTGGCCGGTGGAAGTGCTACCCGCCTCTATCCGCTCTCTAAAGCGATTTCTAAACAGATCATGCCTGTGTACGACAAGCCGATGATTTATTATCCGTTGTCTACACTGATGTTGGCAGGAATACGCGAAGTGTTGATTATTTCTACTCCACGTGACTTGCCGATGTTCCGCGACTTGTTGGGAACGGGTGAGGAACTGGGTATGTCTTTCTCCTATAAAATTCAGGAGCAACCCAACGGTCTGGCACAAGCTTTCGTATTGGGAGCCGATTTCCTGAACGGTGAACCGGGCTGTCTGATTCTGGGCGATAATATGTTCTACGGCCAGGGCTTCTCCGCCATGCTCCGCCGGGCTGCCAATATAGAGAAAGGGCGCCTGCATCTTCGGTTACTACGTGAAAGATCCTCGGGCTTACGGTGTAGTGGAATTCGACGAACAAGGCAAAGTCGATTTCTCTGGAAGAAAAGCCGGAAGTGCCGAAAAGTAATTATGCCGTTCCGGGACTTTATTTCTACGATGCCAGTGTGACGGAAAAGGCGGCCTCCCTCCGCCCTTCCGCCCGTGGAGAGTATGAAATAACGGACCTGAACCGCCTGTATCTGGAAGAAGGTACACTGAAAGTGGAACTGTTCGGACGCGGATTTGCATGGCTCGATACGGGTAACTGCGACAGTCTGCTGGAAGCTTCCAACTTCGTGGCCACCATTCAGAACCGTCAAGGTTTTTACGTCAGTTGTATCGAAGAAATCGCATGGCGTCAGGGGCTGGATTCCGACGGAGCAGCTGCTTCTACTGGGTCAACAGCTCGAAAAAACCGAGTATGGAAAGTACCTTATCGAATTGGCTAAACAATCCTAAAATCAACATAAAGAATAATATATGAAAACTTATCTGGTGACCGGTGCCGCAGGATTTATCGGCGCAAACTACATTAAGTATATTCTAGCCAAACATAGCGACGTGAAGGTCGTGATACTGGATGCTTTGACGTATGCAGGTAACTTAGGAACGATTGCCAAAGACATCGACAACGAACGCTGTGTCTTTATCAAAGGAGACATTTGTAGCCGCGATGTGGTAGACGGTCTTTTTGCTGAGTATCGTTTTGACTATGTGGTGAATTTCGCCGCCGAGAGCCATGTGGACCGCAGCATTGAAAATCCGCAACTGTTTCTGATTACCAACATTCTCGGAACACAGAACTTACTGGATTGTGCACGCCGTGCATGGGTAATGGGCAAAGACGAACAAGGATATCCGACCTGGAGAAAAGGTGTACGCTATCATCAGGTATCTACCGACGAGGTGTATGGCTCACTGGGTGCCGAAGGGTATTTCACGGAGGCTACGCCGCTTTGTCCTCATAGCCCATACAGCGCTTCCAAAACTAGCGCAGATATGGTCGTTATGGCCTATCACGACACTTATAAAATGCCGGTTACGATTACCCGTTGCTCAAATAACTACGGCCCGTATCATTTCCCGGAAAAACTGATTCCATTGATTATCAAGAATATCCTTGAAGGTAAACATCTGCCCGTCTACGGCGACGGAAGTAACGTGCGTGACTGGCTGTATGTGGAAGACCACTGCAAGGCGATTGACCTCGTTGTGCGCGAAGGCAAAGACGGAGAAGTGTACAACGTTGGTGGACACAACGAGAAAACAAACCTCGAAATCGTGAAACTGACAATTTCGACTATCCACCGTCTGATGGCAGAAAATCCCGAATATCGTCAGGTTCTACAAAAAGAAAGTGAAAGGCGAAAACGGAGATATTTCGATCGACTGGATCAACGAAGATCTGATTACTTTCGTTAAGGACCGTCTGGGACACGACCAACGTTATGCTATCGACCCCACCAAGATAACAAATGCCTTAGGATGGTATCCCGAAACTAAATTCGAGGTCGGTATCGTAAAGACAATCGAATGGTATTTAGCCAACCAAGCTTGGGTGGAAGAAGTTACCAGCGGAGATTATCAGGGTTACTACGAAAAGATGTACGGGAAATGATTCTCAATTTATCAACATTCCTATTGCAATAAGAATACCCATAAGCAGCATATTACGCGAAGTCTCGCCTAATATGCTGTTTAATTTTTTACCGCTGTATATTTTCACCATCCGTTTCCAGGTAAGGAAATGAGGGATCAGATAAAGTTGCGGAAGAAAAGCGGCGTAGAAATGACCTTCACGAAGGAAACACAAGCAGAGAAGAGAAGCGGTAATCCCCAGCATCAAATAAAGATAGCGTCCGAACTTCTCGCCAAAACGAACGATGACCGTCCGCTTTCCGCTCCGTGCATCCGCTTCGCGGTCACGGTAATTATTGACTACCAACAATGTATCGATAAGCAGTCCGCAGATTAAAGAGGCGATAGTGACATCCGGTGTCCAAGTTAGCGCCTGTACGTAATATGTTCCGCCTACGGGTACAAAGCCGAAAAAGACAATCACCAATACATCGCCCCAACCGTTGTAAGAAAGAGGATAAGGACCGGTGGTATAAAGAAAGGCAAATAACACACAAAGCACTCCTACGATAATCAATTCCCACCCGGCAAAGAAGAGCAACGTACAGCCGATAAGGCAGGCAAGAGCAACCGTAATAATAATCCCTGTTTTCATCGCTTGCGGAGAAATCCATCCTTGCGCACAAGCACGTTCGGGGCCTAACCGGTCTTCCCGGTCTGTTCCTTTGAGGAAGTCGAAAAGGTCATTGATGAAATTAGCGGCAATTTGCATCAGACTTGCAAACAGACAGCAGATCAGTGCAGGCAACCAGTGAAAACGTCCGTCCATTGCAGCAAGAGCAGTACCTATCATAACCGGAGTTATGGCCCCTGTCAGCGTTTTGGGACGTGCCGCTAATATCCATGCTTGCAGCGAGTTACGCTTTATTTCTTTCATGCTTTAATATATTATAGAGAGTTTTGACGGACAAAGATAGATGATTTTTCGTATCTTTGCACCCCGAAAAACTTCAAACTAAGAGAAGATGAAGAAAATAAAACAATCTACCCTGTTATCCTGTTGACATTGCTTTTGCTGGTTTCCTGTAAGTCGAAAAAAGAATATGGTGGCTACCTTGCCACGCCCTGTTTTAAATTCAGATTCTATTTATCCGGATACGGCTAATGCCATAGCCGGGTTATTCTCCCCCGACCACTCGCAACTCAAAGAGCTGAATGTTTCAAAAACAAAAAGCAGAATACAAAGGAAAAGACTTCTACCGATACACACGAATCGTCGGATCTGGTACTGCGGGGAACAAAATCACTTCTTCCAGCGTAGATGTATCTTCTGTCTATACCGGAGTGGACCGTGTAGTAAAATATGACTTTACACACCGTGATGTTCCCGAAGCCTTTGAAGGTTTCCGTATCGCTTTCATTTCCGACTTACACTACAAAAAGTCTGCTGAAAGAAAAAGGTCTGAACAACCTTGTCCGTCTGTTGATTGCTCAAAAGGCTGATGTGCTTCTAATGGGTGGTGACTATCAGGAAGGTTGTGAATATGTGGAACCTTTGTTTTCCGCACTGGCACGCGTAAAAACACCGATGGGCACTTATGGGGTAATGGGCAATAACGACTACGAACGTTGCCACGACGATATTGTGAATACAATGAAACATTACGGCATGCGTCCGTTAGAACATGAAGTAGATACGCTTCGTAAAGACGGGCAGCAGATCATTATCGCTGGAGTGCGCAATCCTTTTGATCTGGGGCGCAACGGAGTATCGCCTACTCTGGCACTCTCTCCCAAAGATTTTGTCATCTTACTGGTTCACACCCCGGATTACATCGAAGATGTTTCAGTAGCTAACACCGACCTTGCCCTGGCAGGACACACCCACGGCGGACAAGTCCGTGTATTCGGTTGCCCCGGCACTTAACTCACACTATGGCAATCGTTTCATCACCGGACTGGCATATAATTCTGCAAAAATACCTTTGATTATAACAAACGGAATAGGAACCTCCAAATTACCAATCCGTGTTGGCGCTCCGGCGGAAATCATCGTTATTACTCTTCATCGATTAACGGAGTAAAGTATCGTAGCTTGGTATGAAAAAAACAACCCGAATAGTAGCATCCTACATTTTAAGGTACGACTTTCTGTGATATACCACACTTTTAGGATACGACTTTTTGTTAAAGATCACATTTTTAAGGTACGACTTTTTTTGTTAATATCCCTTTTAATGCTTACATTTGCATCTATAAGTAGCTGATAATAAAAAGAAAGAAGTATGAGAAGAGATGCAATGCAAGAATTGTATGACTGGAAAAGAAAAGTCTACACGAAAGCCTTTGATTATTCGCGGAGCCCGTCAGGTAGGAAAGACATGGCTCATGAAAGAGTTTGCGGCTACTGCTTACAAACAGTTTGCTTACATCAACTTCGAAGACAATGAAGTGATGAAGGAGATTTTCCAAAAAGATTGTGATATCGAACGTATTTTTAATGGCTATCAATTAGTTACCGGAAAAGTAGTAAATACGGATACTTTAATTCTTTTGACGAGCTTCAGGAAGCTCCACGCGGTTTGACAGCTATGAAGTATTTCCAAGAGAAAGCACCACAGTATCATGTCATTGCAGCTGGTTCTTTATTGGGGATCGCGATGCATCAAAATGATTCTTTCCCAGTAGGAAAAGTCGATTTTATAGACTTATATCCACTTTCTTTTTCCGAGTTTTTAGAAGCTATCGGACAAGAACCTTTTGCCAGCTTTGCTCGCTAAACAAGATTGGAACCTGATTTCTACCTTCCGCTCTAAACTCACCGACTTCCTTAAACAGTATTATTTCGTAGGAGGAATGCCTGAAGTAGTCAATGCCTTTATTGAACACAAAGACTATACCGAAGTCCGCCAGTTACAACAAAATATACTGGATTCTTATGATCGTGATTTCTCCAAACATGCTCCTATTGCCGAAGTACCCAGAATTCGTATGGTATGGCGTTCGATTCCGGCACAGTTGGCAAAAAGAAAATCGCAAATTCATTTATGGAGTTATAAAAAGAAGGAGCAAGAGCCAAAAGATTTTGAACTGGCTATGGAATGGTTGATAGATGCCGGCCTTATTTATAAAGTAAACCGGGTAAAAAGAAAGGTGGAATACCTTTATCGGCATACGAAGATTTTTCTGCATTCAAGCTATTTATGCTGGATACCGGATTAATGGGAGCAATGAGCGGACTCCCCCACAGGCATTATTGGAAGGAAATATTTTATTTACCGATTATAAAGGAGCAATTACCGAACAATATGTGTTACAACAACTGAAATCGGTGAAAGGCTTGAATATTTATTACTGGTCTTCAGATACTTCCAAAGGAGAGTTGGATTTTCTATTGCAAAAAGAAATCTATATTATTCCGGTTGAAGTGAAAGCAGAAGAAAACTTACAGTCGAAAAGTCTGCGTTCTTTTGTTGAAAAAAATCCAGGACTACATGGCATTCGTTTTTCCATGTCAGATTACCGGCAACAGGAGTGGCTGACAAATTATCCGTTATATTCTGTCGGATATATATTTTAATATATTCAAAGACGTATATTATCTTTCTTTTATAGTCTCCCAGACCTTTGGATGCACAAAGTATCGAACATCTTTCCCCTGCATCCAGTGCTTCTCGAATAAAAGTAGAACTGATTTCAAATACAGGAGAATGAACAAGACGCACCGTTTCCGGCAATTCCTCCTCTTTGACGGGAAAGCCGGGACGGGGGGTAAATAAGAATCTGATTCTCTTTAATGATACGTTCGGACTGATACCAATATCCAAAAACGTTCCCAATTATCGGAACCGATAATGAAATAAAACTCGCGATCGGGAAATGCCTCACGCAGTTTCTCCAACGTATATACGCTATATGAGGGGCGAGGCAAATGAAACTCAAAATCTGAAGCCTGAAAACGAGGATAGTCACTGATGCTCAACTTTACCAGTTCGAGACGTAATTCATCATTCCATAACTTCTCCTGTGCTTTCAAAGGATTCTGCGGACTCACCATAAACCAGATTTCATCCAATCCTTCATACTCACAAAGGTAGTTGGCTAGAGCAAGATGTCCGATGTGAATCGGATTGAATGATCCGCTGAAGATTCCGGTTTTCTGCTTATTCATTGTTCCAAAAACTCTTTGATAACTTTCAAAGCTTCCGCTTTAGCAGTTTCCAAATTGTCATTGACAATCACACAATCGAATTGCGGAGCAAAACCCAATTCATATTCCGCCTTAGCGATGCGACTTTCAATCACTTCCGGCGCATCCGTTCCACGTCCTTCAACCGGCAGCGTAATTCTTCCACCGAAGGCGGCTGGATAAACACCGACAATGCACGATCACCATAAAACTTCTTGATATTGCATCCGCCAACCACATCTACGTCAAACACCACATTCTGACCCGCTTCCAATTGCTTTTCTACCTGCGCTTTCAGCGTTCCGTAATAACGGTCCTTATACACCTCCTCATACTCCAGAAATTCGTTGTTCTCAATGCGTTGGCGAAATTCTTCCGGCGTAAGGAAGAAATATTCAACCCCGTGTTTCTCCGTCCCGCGCGGAGGACGGCTGGTAGCAGAAATAGAAAACGCTAAATTCAAGTTCTGCGTCAGCAGATAATTGATAATAGTAGATTTGCCCGAACCGGACGGGGCAGAGAAAATAATTAGCTTACCGGTCATAAGTTTAATGAAGAATTAAGAATTAAAAATGATAGATACTGTTTTACATCACGTTCAGTACCTGTTCCTTGATCTGTTCCAGTTCATCCTTCATCTGGACAACAATCTTCTGCATTTCCGCATGATTGGACTTGCTGCCTAATGTGTTGATTTCCCGTCCCATTTCCTGAGCGATAAAACCGAGCTTTTTACCCTGTCCGCTACCACTTTCCAGCGTGCTGATGAAATATTTCAGGTGGTTGCTAAGACGTTGTTTTTCCTCGTTGACATCCAGCTTCTCGATGTAATAGATCAGTTCTTGTTCCAGACGATTCTTGTCGTAGTCTACGCTTAACGTCTTTTCGAGAGCATCAGTGATGCGTTCCTTCACTTTCTCTACACGTTCTTTCTCGTAAGGAGTAATCTGTTCGAGCAAACTGTTGATGTTGGCAATCTTCTCACGGAATTTCTTTTCCAATGCAGCCCCCTCCTGTTTGCGGAAATCTACCAAATGACTGATGGCTTCAAGTATGGTAGCATGCACCATGCTCCATTCCTCTTCCGATAATTCCTGGATTTCCGTTTTCGTCATCACGTCCGGCATACGAAGTAATAGTTGGAGCCAGTCTTCCGGTGCGGGACAAAGGAATCCCCAGTTCGCGGCTTATCGAATCCAACTGGCTATAATAACTTTTCAGTACATCCTTATTGATGGGAGCAGCATCCGCACCCTCCTTCTTCTCTATCCACAGGCTGAAGTCAGCTTTTCCACGTTCCAGAACTTTAGAAATCTCATTACGGATTTCAATCTCTTTTCACGATACGCCGGAGCGATGCGAGTGGACAAATCCATTGCCTTGCTGTTGAGCGACTTGATTTCTACATTTATTTTTTTATCAGGAAGTTCGGCCGTAGCTTTACCGTATCCTGTCATCGACTGTATCATATACTTAAAGTTTTGTGCAAAAGTACACGAATATTTTAAGAATTGGAAATAATCATGTAAATTTGCGACAATTTAATAAGCTGATTTTTATGTCGTGTATACTGAATATTGAAACCTCTACCTCTGTTTGCTCGGTAGCGGCCAGTCAAGACGGACAGACGATTTTTGTGAAAGAAGACTTGAAGGGCCCTTCACACGCCGTGTCTTTGGGAGTATTTGTTGATGAAGCGTTGTCGTTCATTGATAGTCATGCCATACCTTTGGACGCTGTTGCAGTAAGTTGCGGACCGGGTTCGTACACCGGACTCCGAATCGGGGGTTTCTATGGCGAAAAGGCATTTGTTACGGACGGAATGTACCCTTGATCGGTCTTCCTACGCTCGAAGTGCTGAGTGTGCCCGTGCTGCTGCACCACGACTTGCCGGAAGATGCATTGCTCTGCCCGATGATTGACGCACGCCGCATGGAAGTATATGCAGCCGTTTATGACCGTCGTACAAGTGAAACGTACTAGTTGCCGCCGACATCGTAGATGAGAACTCTTACCTGGAGTTCCTGAACGAACAACCGGTTTATTTCTTTGGAAACGGAGCCGACAAATGCCGCGAACAGATCACGCATCCCAACGCACATTTCATCGACGATATTCATCCGTTGGCGAAAATGATGTTCCCACTGGCAGAGAAAGCGGTGGCCACAGAAGATTATAAAGACGTGGCTTATTTCGAACCTTTCTACCTGAAAGAATTCGTAGCTTCCATGCCGAAAAAGCTTCTTTAATTTTTTAATTTTTAATTCTCAATTTTAATTTAACAAATGCAATACAATACCCAACAGAAAAGAATGCCGCTTCCCGAGTATGGGCGGAGTATTCAGAACATGGTAGATTATGCGTTGACCATTCAAGATCGTGCAGAGCGTCAGCGTTGTGCTAACACAATTATCAACATTATGGGAAATATGTTCCCCCATTTGCGTGATGTACCCGATTTCAAGCATAAACTTTGGGATCACCTGGCCATCATGTCCGGTTTTGAGCTGGATATTGACTATCCTTACGAAATCATCCGCAAGGACAATCTGGTGACCCGCCCGGACCATATCCCCTACTCCACTGCCCGTATGCGTTACCGTCACTACGGACATACGCTGGAAGTACTGATAAAAAAAGCGATCGAATTCCCTGAAGGAAACGAAAAGAGAAACCTGATTGCCCTTATCTGCAACCACATGAAAAAGGATTACTTGGCATGGAACAAAGATACAGTGGACGACAAAAAGATTGCCGAAGACCTGTACGAACTGTCCAACGGGGAACTCCAAATGACCGACGATATCGTCCGGCTGATGGCAGAACGTCTCAACCAGAATTACCGTCCGAAGACGAACTATACTAACAATCGTCAGAACAATAAGAGAAGATATTAAAACACTTTATACTTAATACTAAAAAAATTAATGGCTTCATTTGTGATTGAGGGAGGACATCGGCTAAGCGGGGAAATTCACCCGCAAGGCGCCAAAAACGAAGTTTTGCAGATAATCTGCGCCACGTTGCTGACTGCCGAAGAAGTGACGGTGGACAACATACCTGACATCTTTGATGTCAACAACCTGATTCAGCTCTTGCGGGAGATGGGAGTGACGGTTGCAAAGAAAGGCATTGATTCTTATAGTTTTAAAGCAGAAAATGTAGACCTGGCTTATTTGGAAAGCGATGAATTCTTAAAGAAATGTTCCAGTCTGCGAGGCTCTGTGATGCTTATAGGTCCCATGGTGGCACGTTTCGGCAAGGCATTGATTTCCAAGCCGGGAGGAGATAAAATCGGTCGCCGGCGTCTGGACACTCACTTTATCGGTATTCAGAATTTAGGGGCCGACTTTCCGCTACGACGAAGGCGGGGTATCTACGAAATAACGGCCGACAGACTTCAGGGAAGCTATATGCTACTGGACGAAGCATCTGTCACCGGAACAGCCAACATCGTGATGGCGGCCGTACTGGCAAAAGGCACTACCACCATTTACAATGCCGCCTGCGAACCCTACTTGCAGCAGCTCTGCCGTATGCTCAACCGGATGGGAGCAAAGATCAGCGGCATCGCTTCCAATCTGCTCACCATCGAGGGCGTGGAAGAACTGCACGGCACACAGCATACCGTATTGCCCGACATGATTGAAGTCGGGAGCTTCATCGGCATGGCGGCAATGACGAAAAGCGAAATTACCATCAAGAATGTTTCTTATGAAAACCTGGGCATCATCCCCGAAAGCTTCCGCCGTCTGGGCATCAAACTGGAACAAAGAGGAGACGATATCTACGTTCCCGCACAGGAAACATACGAGATAGAATCATTCATCGACGGCTCCATCATGACCATTGCCGATGCTCGTGGCCGGGACTGACTCCGGACTTGCTGAGTGTAATGCTCGTAGTTGCCACTCAGGCAAAAGGCAGCGTGCTCATTCATCAGAAGATGTTCGAGAGCCGCCTGTTCTTTGTGGACAAACTCATCGACATGGGGGCTCAGATCATCCTTTGCGACCCTCACCGTGCCGTAGTAATCGGACATAACCACGGCTTCAAGCTGCGCGGCGCCCGACTGACTTCGCCCGATATCCGTGCGGGGATCGCCCTTCTCATCGCCGCCATGAGTGCGGAAGGAACCAGCACGATCAGCAACATCGAGCAGATAGACCGTGGCTACCAAAACATAGAAGGACGCCTGAACGCTATCGGAGCTAGAATCACTCGGATATGATAAAGAAAGAAGAAGTATACAAGATAGGATTATTCAATAAACCGCACGGCATCCACGGCGAATTGCAATTTACCTTCACGGACGATATTTTCGACCGTGTGGACTGCGATTATCTGATATGTCTGCTCGATGGCATTTTCGTACCGTTCTTCATCGAAGAATACCGCTTCCGTTCAGACTCCACCGCCTTGGTGAAACTGGAAGGAGTCGACAGCGCCGAACGTGCCCGAATGTTCACCAACATTGAAGTCTACTTCCCCGTGAAACACGCCGAAGAAGCGGAAGATGGCGAATTATCCTGGAACTTCTTCATCGGTTTCCAGATGGAAGACATCCATCACGGACTTCTGGGAGAAGTCATAGATGTAGATACCACTACGGTAAACACCCTTTTCGTGGTTGAAGGAGCGGAAGAAGAGGAACTGCTCGTTCCCGCCCAGGAGGAATTTATCGTAGGAATAGACCAGAAACAGAAACTCATCACGGTGGAACTTCCCGAAGGGTTGCTCAATCTGGAGGAATTGGAAGATGACCGGTGAGAACGAATCAAACGATGAGCCGCTCATCCACTGAAAATAGTAAATAGTAAATCGTAAAAACAGTAAATACCCGAGATGCCAAAGAGAAGACGAAGTAAAGCTTTCTGGAAAAATTTCAAGTTCAAGTATAAACTAACGATCGTTAATGAAAATACACTTGAAGAAATTGTCGGACTTCGCGTATCCAAGCTCAATGGACTTTCCGTATTACTTTGCGTGCTGGCGGTACTTTTCCTGATCGCTTCCTGCATCATCACTTTCACCCCGCTGCGCAACTACCTCCCCGGATACATGAATAGTGAAGTCCGTACACAAATCGTGGACAATGCCCTGCGTGTAGACTCTTTACAACAAGTGCTCAACAAGCAGAATCTTTACATCATGAACATTCAGGATATCTTCAGTGGAAAAGTATCCATCGACAGCGTGCAGACACTCGATTCACTGACCGCCGCCCGTGAAGACACACTAATGGAACGCACGAAACGCGAAGAAGAATTCCGCCGTCAGTACGAAGAGAATGAAAAAATATAACCTTACCACGATCACTTCCCAACCGGATGTGAACGGACTCATTTTATACCGTCCGACACGAGGTATGGTGTCCGACCACTTCAATGCCGAGAAGAAACATTACGGCACCGACATCGCCGCCAATCCCAACGAAAGTGTATTGGCAACCATGGACGGGACCGTCATCCTAAGTACATACACCGCCGAGACAGGTTATCTGATTGGCGTACAACATAACCAGGATTTAATTTCAATCTATAAACACTGCGGCTCCCTCCTGAAAAAGGAAGGTGAACGCGTGAAAGGAGGGGAAGCCATCGCTCTGGTAGGAAACAGCGGCACACTTAGTACAGGGCCGCACCTCCATTTCGAACTTTGGTATAAAGGTCATCCGGTAAATCCCGAAAAATACATCGTATTTTAAGTGATAATAGAAAAATGAATATAGAGACTAACAAAAAAAAAACAAATAGCTATCCTAGGCTCAACAGGCTCCATCGGGACGCAGGCTCTGCAGGTGATCGAAGAACATCCCGACCTGTACGAAGCCTATGCGCTGACAGCCAACAACCGCGTGGAACTACTGATTGCCCAGGCACGGAAGTTCCAGCCGGAAGTGGTAGTGATAGCCAACGAAGAAAAGTATTCCGAACTGAAAGAAGCGCTGAGCGACCTGCCCATCAAAGTGTACGCAGGCACAGACGCTATCTGTCAGATTGTAGAAGCAGGCCCCATCGACATGGTGTTGACAGCCATGGTCGGTTATGCCGGACTAAAACCAACCATCAACGCCATCCGCGCCAAGAAAGCGATTGCGTTGGCCAATAAAGAAACATTGGTAGTAGCGGGCGAACTGATAAATCAGTTGGCACAGCAATATCGCACTCCGATTCTGCCGGTAGACTCTGAACACTCGGCCGTCTTTCAGTGTTTAGCGGGAGAAGTAGGCAACCCGATCGAGAAAGTGATACTGACAGCCTCCGGAGGTCCGTTCCGCACTTGCACCTTGGAACAGCTGAAATCCGTCACAAAGACGCAGGCCTTGAAACATCCCAACTGGGAAATGGGAGCAAAAATCACAATCGACTCCGCTTCCATGATGAACAAAGGCTTTGAGGTCATCGAGGCGAAATGGCTGTTTGGCGTGCAGCCCAGCCAGATCGAGGTGGTGGTGCATCCGCAGTCGGTCATCCACTCCATGGTGCAGTTTGAGGACGGAGCCGTGAAGGCACAACTTGGTATGCCGGATATGCCTTTGCCCATTCAGTACGCGTTCTCTTATCCCGACCGTATCAGCTCTTCTTTCGACAGACTCGATTTCTCCCAATGCACGAATCTGACGTTCGAGCAACCGGATACGAAGCGGTTTCCGCAACCTTGCCCTCGCCTATGAGGCGATGTATCGCGGGCGGGAATATGCCCTGCATTGTCAATGCCGCCAACGAGGTGGTGGTAGCCTCTTTCCTGAAAGACGGCATCAGCTTTCTCGGCATGAGTGACGTAATAGAGAAAACAATGGAACGGTTGCCTTCATCGCCAATCCGACATACGACGATTATGTAGCTACGGATGCGGAAGAAGGAAAATAGCAGCCAGTCTGATATGATCCGCTTCATCCCATTGATGAACAAAGAAAATAAAGAAATTGATTAGTATTAATATAAATTGAAAATAGCCTTAGTTATCCTCTCTTCGGTAGAATTAGTTGAAGGCTTTAAACTGTAAAGACTATATGGAAACATTTTTGATTCGTGCTCTTCAATTGATAATGAGCCTTTCGTTGCTCGTCATCATTCATGAAGGCGGGCATTTTTATTTGCCCGTTTGTTCAAAGGTGCGGGTGGAAAAATTCTGCTTATTTTTTGACCCTTGGTTCACCCTTTTTAAGTTCAAACCCAAGAAAAGTGACACAGAGTATGCAGTAGGCTGGTTGCCATTGGGCGGTTATGTCAAAATAGCCGGCATGATTGATGAGTCGATGGATACCGAACAGATGAAACAACCCGAACAACCGTGGGAGTTCCGCTCCAAGCCGGCGTGGCAACGTCTGCTGATAATGGTGGGTGGCGTACTGTTCAACTTCCTGTTGGCACTGTTCATCTACTCCATGATTCTTTTTGCATGGGGCGACCAATATATAAAGGTACAGGAAGCCCCTCTTGGTATGGAATTCAACGAGACTGCCAAAGCGGTAGGTTTCCAGGACGGTGATATCCTCCTTTCTGCCGACGGTGTTCCTTTCGAACGTTATGACGGCGACATGTTGAGCCAGATTGCCGATGCACGCGAAGTAAGCGTCATCCGTAACGGTGCAAAAGCTTCCGTTTATATCCCGGAAGACCTGATGCAACGTCTCTTGGCGGACAGTATCCGCTTCGCTTCCTACCGTTTCCCGTATGTTATAGACAGCGTAATGGTGAACTCGCCTGCCGCACAAGCAGGAATCCAGGCAGGTGACAGCATCATCGCCCTGAACGGAACACCGATCTCTTTCTCCGACTTCAAAGAAGCGATGGCAGAACGTAAGAAAAACGAAGCAACCCTGCTCAAAAGACAGCATAGATCCGCGTCTAATCACGCTGACTTATGTGCGTAACGGTGCAACAGACACGCTAAGTATGCGTGTAGACTCCGCCTACCTGATGGGTGTAACCGCCTGTCTCGTCACAGACCGTCTGCTCCCTATGGTAAAAAAAAGAATATGCTTTCTTTGAATCCTTCCCCGCAGGTGTCTCCCTCGGTGTGAAGACATTGAAAGGATACGTAGGAAACATGAAATATCTCTTTTCGAAAGAAGGAGCCAAACAACTGGGCGGCTTCGGTACTATCGGAAGCATTTTCCCCGCTACCTGGGACTGGCACCAGTTCTGGTACATGACCGCCTTCCTTTCCATCATCCTTGGCTTTCATGAACATCCTCCCGATCCCCGCATTAGACGGCGGCCACGTGCTCTTCCTCTTCTACGAGATGATAGCCCGCCGCAAACCGAGCGACAAGTTTATGGAGTACGCTCAGATGACCGGTATGGTGCTTCTGTTCGGCTTGCTGATATGGGCTAACTTCAATGACATATTGAGGTTCTTTTTGCGATTCTTCTTCTAGTTGTCAGATATAACAATCCCCGGCGAAAACGGATATCGGTATTTGGGTGGAAAACATATGTATGTTGATAAAATGAAATTATCCCGGATGAAAAACGGGGTTTTAAAACCAATTTTCATCCGGGATCTTTTTTTATTGTTGTTTGTCTTTAAATCTTCAACATCTTCTTCTCTCTCTCCAAATCCGTCTCATCCACTTAGGCGAAGGCACCGTGCACGTTTTGATATAATCTCCCTCCTGACACGTATAATTATAGTACACCTCCAATTCCGGAGTCAATTCCACCCGCGGAACCAGACACCCTTCCATCTCCAGAAACTGATTAACATCCGTACTATCCGACTGTTTCACCAATACGGTACAATACGACGCGCAATCGGATTATGATTGTAGTCCAGGCAAAGAGATACAGTCCTTTCAGCATAGGGGGAAATTCATAGTGCGGCAGTTGCAGGTAAATGGTGACCAGAGCGAACTGCGGCAATCCCGTTCGTTGAACATCAGGTATGAGTTTTGATGATTACTGATAATTCCACTTCCCCAATGAACAGACTTATACGCGTTAATCATGCCCCATTTTCACATATTCATTATTTTCGGAAGCGCAAATCATGTAAGGTTCGATTTTCAGGCTGTCCGTAGAGGAGGAGAGACTGTAACTGAGATAAGTGCCGCTGTAATTGAAAACTCCTGCACGGATTCTTTCATTTCCTTTCCCCAGCAGCTTGATAAAAGAGTTACCGCTGTCCGCCTCGCTCTGCACGTCCGGTTCCATCTCCTGAAGTAGTATTCTCACCGAGCTTACATTATTTAATAAGCGTTTCTTCGACACATTATTCACCAGTGCCAAAGCTTCATCCAGCGCCTCGTCCTGTGTGCGTGTTTTCAATAAGTCGATATAAGCGGGAAGCACACTCGAATACAAAGCAGACAACACACTAGGAGCCATATCCACCCGGTCTGCTATTTCTTTCATCTTTACGCCATTGTTGCGCAAGTACTCTATTCTTTTATAAATATCGGTCAGTTCATCCATGATTTTTCGGTTTGTATAATTGATTTCCGTTGCAAAGGAATGACTAAGGTATTATGTTTTATTGCATGAATATTACATTAATATTTCACCCTGTCCGAAAAAAAAAATATATACAATATGATTCATTGAAATTCATTTTTCACTCGTCCTCCGACCCCCTACTTTTTGCACCGGAAACAAAAAAATGAAGATACATGAATTTCAAAGAAAAACTGTCGCCTTCGGCTCAAAAAAAACTTTCCGATTTACTCTTTATCCTTTATGCGGGAGGAGCGGCACTGCTATCCTATTCATTTAGTCTACGCACTACGCAAACCGTTCACCGCCGCCACGTTCGACGGCATGGAGCTATTTGGTATGGACTATAAGATAGCGACTAGCATCATCCAGATTTTCGGATATATGGTGTCCAAATTTATCGGAATCAAACTTATTTCAGAACTGAAGAGAGAGGGCCGCCTGAAATTCATTCTTGTCTCTATTTTAGTGGCCGAGCTCTCTTTAGTTCTTTTCGGATGTCTGCCTCGCCCGTTCAATGTGTTGGCGTTGTTCTTCAACGGGCTATCGTTGGGTTGTATGTGGGGCGTTATCTTCAGCTTCCTCGAAGGCCGGCGGGTGACGGACTTACTCGCTTCCCTTTTCGGACTCAGTATCGCAGTCAGTAGCGGCACAGCCAAATCCATCGGACTTTTCGTTGTCGACACCCTGCACGTCAGTGAGTTCTGGATGCCTGCACTGATCGGTGCGGTAGCATTGCCCTCTGCTGGCAGGACTGGGCTATATCCTCGATCACCTGCCCAAACCGACTGCCGAAGACAAAGCACTGCGTGTGGAACGTGTCACTCTCAACAAACAACAACGCTGGAACCTGTTCCGCAGCTTTGCTCCCATATTGACACTGCTTTTCTTCGCCAACCTCTTTCTCACCGTTTTGCAAGATGTCAAGGAAGACTTTCTGGTGAAAATCATAGACGTCAATGCCGCCGGACTTTCCCGTGGGTATTCGCCAAAGTGGACGGTGTAGTCACACTGATTATCCTGGCTATTTTCGCCACCCTGGCAGTGATGAAAAGCCACATCAAAGTACTTTCCGTTCTATTGACACTTGTCATTGCGGGAGCAATCACACTTAGCACTGTGGCATTCAACTACCATACCCTGCAACTTTCTCCGCTCGTGTGGTTATTTATCCAGAGCCTCTGCCTCTATTTTTCCTACTTGAGCTTTCAAACCATCTTCTTCGACCGCTTCATCGCCTGTTTCCGCATCAAGGGAAATGTAGGTTTCTTCATAGCGATGGTCGATTCCATCGGCTACACAGGCACAGTGGTGGTATTGGTAGTGAAAGAATGTTTCAACCCGGATTTAAATTGGCTGGAATTCTACAATACGATGGCAGGGACAGTAGGAATCGTCTGCACCTTTGCGTTCACCTTAGCAATGATTTATCTGACACAAAAATACAGAAAAGGGAAACAGGGTGAAATACGCGGGAACGAATCTTGCCCCGTCCCTCCCTCGCTTCTTACTAATTTCTGACGAATAAACCAATATTATATAGAAACAAGAATGAAAAAAGATTGAATGTATTATTATGGACTGGGCTGGTACAGCCGTTGACTATGGATGTTTTGCCCCCGTGGCTGCTTTTATCGAAGCATTTGCCGAAAAAGGACTGGTAATCGATGTTGTACAGACCCGCAAACCAATGGGACTACCCAAGATTCAACACATCCGCGAACTACTTTCCATGCCTGACGTGAACGAACAGTTTACCGCCCGTTACCAACGCGCCTGGACGGAAGAAGACGTGGTAGAACTAAACCGCCTTTTCGAGAAGCATCTCTTCGCCTCTCTCGAAAACTACACAGACCCTATTCCGGGAGTAATCCCAACTTTGGAAAAATTGCGTGCCGCAGGTATTAAAATAGGATCGACCAGCCATGATGACCGACTGGTGCACATGGGATGAAGACTACAATGTTCACATCGTAGAGGAAATACGTAAAGGATTGGTACAACTGGCTACACGAAAAACAGATGAGTACACCAGCATCCTGATGCAGGGAAGCGGTACTTATTGCGTAGAGGCGACCTTAGGAAGTGTGATTACGCCCAAACACAAATTATTGATTCTGAGCAACGGTGCATACGGAGAACGCATGGGAAACATTGCAGAATATCATGGAATGAACTATGATATGCTAGCCTTTGATGAAACAGAACAAGTATCTGTGGAGTATGTGGATGATTATCTGGCACACAATGCAGAAATCACGCATGTGGCAGTGGTACATTGCGAAACTACAACCGGTATCCTGAACCCGTTAAAGGAAATAGCCCACATGGTAAAGATGCATGGTAAAAAGCTGATAGTGGATGCAATGAGCAGCTTTGGCGGCGTGCCGTTGGATGTAGAGGAATTAGGTATCGACTTTATGATCAGCAGTGCCAACAAATGTATTCAGGGAGTTCCCGGCTTTGGTTTCATCATTGCACGTAAATCCGAATTACAATATTGTAAAGGAGTATCAAAGAGTCTTTCTCTGGACATCTACGACCAATGGGATGCGATGGAGAAAGGACATGGAAAATGGTCCGGTGGTCTGTCCCAACAGGCGGGCCATTCCCAGCATCCCACTGGCCCCTCCCGAACGCTGCGTAGGAGCGGAAGAGATAATTGTACTGTTGTTTGGCGTCTGAAACAATCCGAAGCCTGCACCGCATAACATCAAACGCAGGATAATACTTATATCAGATGATTCGGCAGTCAGACTGGAAAGCGAGAAAAGCCCGATGGCAAACAAAACCATCCCGATACTTCCCAGTATACCGGGGTGAATACGCTCCACGAGATACCCTGCCAATGGAGCCGTGACCAGCGTAGCCAACGGCCACGGAGTAAGCAAAAGTCCGGTCATCACCTCACTGTGTCCTAAAGTGTTCTGCAGGAAAAAGGCAGGGAAACCATTGCCGACATTTGAGCGATAAAGGAACAAATGGAAGTCAGGATGGATAACCGGAAAATCGGAATCCGCAACAGGTCGAGCGGCAATAGCGGAGTAGTCTGCGTGAGTTGCCGGCGCACATAGTACGTGCCTACCACTGCCAATACAACCAGTTGGATGAAAAGGAAATCCATTTCCTCGTGATGGGCGAATCCGTCCAGCGTATATAAGCAGGCCGAAGGTAACCGCATTCGCTATGGCGCTGATATAATCGAATTTGCGTTTCGAGCGTTCCTCCTGCCTTGGCAGATGTTTGATGCCGAGAAACAATGCGGTAAGTCCTAACGGAACATTAATAGCAAATAACCAGTGCCAGCTGGCAATAGAAAGAATACCGCTCGCCACAGAAGGCCCGGCGGCAGCCGATATGGCAACGACCATCGCATTAATCCCCATTCCCCGCCCAATCTGGCTCTTCGGATAGATATAACGTAGCTGTGCCGTATTCACGCTGGTGATGGCAGAGGCACTGAACCCCTGAAAAATACGGGCGACGGTTAGCGTCCAAAACGAATCGGACAAGGCACAAATCAACGAAGTGATGCAAAACAGACCGATACCTGAAAGAAAGACTTTCCGGTAACCGATGATTTCACCCAAAGCGGAAAAAAGACAGTAGCGATATGACGATAGCCAGCTGATAGCCGTTGATAATCCAGGTGGTTACAGCGGGAGAAGTCCCAAAATCATGCGAAAGCGTGGGTAGTACGATGTTAATAATGTTAACGTCCAATACTGACATACAAAGAGCGAATCCGACGGACACCACCGCCCAAATACGCTTAGGCATCGGCAATCCGTCGGTTTCCTCTATTTTTGAGTTGAATTTATCGATTGTACCATAAAAACTTATTCTTGTAAGTAGTCATTCTTTTTTCACCATAAAGCAACGCAGGGATGCAAACACAAACACCACCGACTACTAAAAAAAAGCACCGCGTTACTCTGTGATGAAAAATGATTCACTTGGTTTCGTAAAGGTAAACAAAACAATGGTACAGGTGTTTTTGTTTCCTTTGAAAAATAAGTTTTTTAGTGGAGAAAAGTCGTTACTTCAACTTCAAGATCCGTTGATTACTGCTTCCCCTGAACGCCAGATACGGAGAGAAAAGAGCCTGCTCGAAGCGTCCGTCCACCAACACATCTATATAATCAAGGGCAGCACTCAAGCGGGGCTGTGCCTTGATTTCTTCGTAGCTATATCCTGTATAGCACCACACATTCATCCCCGTCTCCTCTTTCACCCGTTTCAGTAAAAGCAGAAACTCCTCCGGATGGAAGAACGGATCACCACCGGAAAAAGTAACACCGTCCAGCAAAGGATTTGCCTTGATTTCACGGATGATGGACTGTATTTTTCTTCCGTCAACTCTTCCCCGCCCTCGGATTCCAGCTCTCCGGGTTGTGGCAACCAGGACAGTGATGGGAACATCCGGCAAGATAAATAGAGTACCGGATGCCTTCACCATCGACAATCGTTTCAGGATAAGTTCCTAATAAATTCACTTCCACAGGTGTTTTACGCGGTCTTGTTCTTCTGCCCGTTTAGCAGAGTTCCAGGAACTCAAATCGCCTGTCAGGTAACCCGAAAGTCCTTCGGCAGGAGTGGCAAGTACGGAGAAATTCAACTGATATTTCTGTTTGTATTCGTCTGCCACTTTATTCATTTCCATCACCGCTTCATACAGCGTGTCCCATGCTTTCTGGTTGTGGCCGTGACCTTGTCCTAGAGAGCCACCATCGCGTTGTGTCCGCCGATAAAGCCTATCCCTAATGTGCCTTGCTACGCAATACATCCCCCACCTGTTCATTTGGGTTCAGTTTCACCGCCGCCTTTCCACACATCATTCCCCATCATGAACGGGAACTGGCGTGCCAGGGCTGTACGTTGATACTGGTAGCGTGCATACAATTGTTCGGCAATCAGTTCGGACAAAGCATGTACACTTTCCATGAATATTTCTTTTGCTTTTCTTTCTATGGCCTCTTTCTTGCCTGACTCTTCCAGACTTTCTGCCTTGATGCGTGCTTCGATGGCCAGCCGGGGCATATTCATGGTGGTGAATGACAGGTTGCCACGTCCTAATGAACTTTTTTCACCTGCTATATTTTCGTATACGCGGGTACGGCATCCCATAGTTGCCAGTTCATAGCGGTAACGTTTAGGGTCCTTGATATCCCATTTCTCATTTTTGTTATAAGGAGTATCCAAAAACATAAAATTAGGGAACAAGGCTTTTGCGGTGGTACGGCAGGCTTTCAGAAACAAGTCGAAATTGGGAGCTTGGAATTCCATTTTGCCTTCCAGTGCCGCTTCGAAGTTTTCCATGGCTTTCTTATAGTCCTCTTCGGAATAAGATACTCCGTCTTTAACCTTGAATATCTGTATGGGGAAGACCGGTACTTCGCCACGGGTACCCAGGCCTTCGATGGTAGCTTTCAGCAGTTCCTCTATGACCATGCGGCCTTCGGGAGAAGTGTCTGTTCCATAATTGATGGAACTGAACACGACTTGATTTCCCCCTCGCGAATGCATGGTGTTCAGGTTGTGGATGAATCCTTCCATGGCCTGATGTGTATCTTTGCGTGTCATGGCGTATGCTTTCTCTTCAATTTTCTTGAGAGCCTCTGTTCCGGGTTCTTTTCCCTCTACTTCTATATAAAACTCGGTTAAAGTTTTCAGATGTTTGCGAAATGTCTTCCGTACCCCTTCCGCCATAAAGAAGTCGAAGGCGGGAATAGCCTGTCCGCCGTGTTGCTCGTTCTGGTTTGTCTGGAATATGATGGTGGCCAGAGTGGCATAACTTTGAATGGACTGTGGAGTACGGATACTTCCGTTTTTAGTGCGGAAGCCGCGTTCGAACAAGTCATCCAGGTCATATTGGATACAAGTGGTAGTCTTGGTGGGATAGTAATCCAAATCATGTATATGTATGTCGCCCAACTGATGTGCTTCGGCATATTTTTTAGGCAACAGGTATTTATAGGTATAGTCTTTAGTAACTTCCGAGGCAAAAGTCATCATCTGTCCGGCGGGAGTATGGCTGGACATGTTGGCATTACTCAGGTTGACATCATTTTTGTCGATGGCTACAATGCCGTCCATGATGTGCTTCATTTGCGTTTTACGGTCGCGTTCCGTATTCCGCCATTCGCGATAAATAATATATTTCTTGGCCACTTCGGGACGTACTTTCATCAGTTCCTTTTCTACCAGATCCTGAATCTCTTCCACACTGATGGTTGGAGATACGAAATTGCTGATAACCCGCATGGTAATTTCAGCAATCAGTTTGTCTTCATTGTCAATTCCGGAGGCATGGAATGCCTTGCCGATTGCATTTTTAATTTTACTGATGGAAAAGTCTTCCCGCTTTCCATCACGCTTAATAATACAAATCTCAGCGTAATTCATTGTTTGAAAAATTAATTGTTAATTTAAAAAACTTGGCTGTCCTTCCAGGCAGGTTTTCTGACTTATCTCTCCCTTAAAACGCCTTCCCGCAAATGGTTTTGTAGTGGCATATTGTTTCAGCTCTACGAGAATTACAGCGTCGCTCGAAGACGGCCTTTTGCTAGCCTTGAAAGGCATTCGATCAAGTGTATCCATGTGCTTTAATATATAAATCCAGCGTTCAAAATCATTTTCACATTCATCCTCTTCTTTATTAAAGTTCGGCAATTCAATAAAGATTTGCCGGAACTTACTGTTGAAAAGCTTACCTGTATCCCTGTCAGAAAGAACGATAACATCCGTTCTGATTTTAGAGGGTATATCCTTGTCCATCACGAAATTCATGAAGAACACTCCGTACACGGCATCAATTGAAAGTTCCAAATTCCCCTTCTCGCTTGTTGAGTAATGGCCCTAGAAAGATAGAAGAGGGCACGATCTTTAAAGTAAGGCTGCTCCCGGTTCTGCATTTCTACGATAATATGCTCCCCTGTATTGGTTCTGCAATATATATCATAGATAAGTCCTCGTTCTGTTTTTACTTCCGGCTGCTGTTCGTTGTTAAGGAACTGAATGTCGGTAATTACATGCTCTCCTACGAGCAAATCGTTCAAGAAGTCGATTAACAACTCCTTTTCTACCTCTCTGCCGAATAAAAACTTAAAGCCAAAATCGGCAAAGGGATTGATAAATCTTCCCATTATATGCTGTATCTCAATTACAAAACAAAGATAGAGTTTTTTGTTGAATACGGTCAAGAATAAAAAGAAAAAAATAAATGGGTACAAAAAAGAAGCTGCCTCATTAATCGGGAGACAGCTTCTTCATTTGAACCTTGAGCCTTACTTTACTTTTCACTTTATGAGTTGCTCCACGTTTGTTACCGGTTCCGTGAGCTATGTGCGGGCGGCACGTTTCGTTTTTCTACGTTTTTCAGGATCATTTTTTACACGTACACTAATCTTTTTCCGTCTTACTGCTTCTCCGATGACGGAACCGCAGAACAAGCCTCAAGAATGTCTAACAACTTTTCCAGTAATAATTTCATTCGCTTTTCTATTAAGGTTGATAATCTATTTTATATCGGTCGAAGTGCAACCATCAGCTATACCCGATTCGCGGCTACTGAGGATTCAGCTGCCAGCTGCACTTCCGGTCAAGCGGCCGGGTCCGGCGCTTCTCCTCCTCCGCCACCGGGTTCGTCGCCGTCATCCGGGTCTTTGTCAACGACATCGTCGGCCACAAACGAACCCGCTACATCCTTGATGTGCACAAACTCCACTCCGGTGGTCAATGCGCGGGTAGCACTTCCATTAGCGGCACGGGTGTATTCAGGGGTAAACTGACAACGCAATGAAGTGATCTGCGAACTGCTGACCTTACTCTCCAACTCCACTCCTTTTCCTCCTGCTTTGGCAATCATTGTAAATGTTCCCAAGCCTTCGAGGCGCACCGTACGGCTGTTAAGCAACTGTTCGCGCATCACGGACATCAGATTCCGAATCACGTTGTGCACGTCGCCCGCCGTCAGCGAGGCTTTTTCTGCAATCAATTCCGCCATTTTCTGCGTGTTGACCATTTTCCCGAATTTCACCAGACGGGGATAATAAAGTTTCTGTCCTTCCTTGTTGGCAAGTGTTGCCTGATAAGGTTTGTAAATTAATGGCATACTGTTTTCCTTTTTTTTGATTGATGAATAAATAACTACTGTTTGTAACCGATTACGAAGACAAAAAGTACACGAAGAGAAAAAAGCAGGGAAACACGATGTTACAACCCGTCGCAAGAGAGAACGGACAAACACAATTTGATACGATTCATGCCTACAAAGGCTTCTGTACAAAACAGAACCAACCGACATAAAAAAGGCGTACCTTTGCATGAGTTCATACAAAATAAACCTCTAAAAAACAGTCAATATGAAAACAGAAACAACTCCAAAAGCAGAAACAGAGAGCCGTACCCGCATACAAGCCTATAGCAAAAGCCAGTTGGCCGGACTTTTACCTGCCCCACATACAGCCCGCCTCCGCACGCCGCACCCTCCGCAGTTGGATTGCCAAGAACACTGCACTGCAAGCCGCACTCGCTCAAACCGGATATAGTGAAAAAGCCATCCTGCTCACTCCGGCACAAGTAGGGTTATTCTTCAAGTTTTTAGGAGAGCCTTGAAACGGCTCTTTTTAAGGAAACATCATTCGGACAAAAGACAAAACAAGGCAAAACAAGCCAAAGATAAATAAAGGCAAGACCAAACAAAGCGGACATTTCATCACAGATCACGCGAATCAAATTATAACTAGCTGATTGCTGTTATAAAGAACCCAAGATAATCTGTAGCGAAATGTCCGCCCATTATATAAAAAAAGGATTATATCATTCCGGAGTACCTTCTCCCGACGGCTTCATCAAATCGGCTGTAACCTCCGCTTTAAAACGGACACCGTCGTGAAGCCGCAGATTCAATTTGACAGTAACATTCTTATCATTGTTACGCTTCACATAAAACGTTCCTGTCACCCTTTTATATTGGGAATAATAATAAAACGGATCTTCATAGATAAAGACATACTGGTCGTTGTGATACAAAGTCGATGCATCCACCACTTGCCCCTCCCAGTACATGTGAAGAGAAAACATAAAATAAGTATTAGTTTTCCACCCTCCATCTCTTCCGGAGAAAGGATACAGGTGAAATAGTCACCGTCCATAGAGGCCACACCGGACACGATCTTGTTCGCTTCTCCCCGGAACGAATAAGTGCCAATGGAAGGCAATTCCTCCACATCCGGACCGGGATTTACCGGATCATTATCTTTATCGTCACTGCACCCGGCAAAACCCACCAGAAGCAGTCCCGATAAAACGAATAAATTTAAATATTTCAATAAGATTTTCTTCATGAATACACTTCATTAAATCGTCACTCTATTACCGTCACCGCACCTTTATAGTAGCCGGACAAACTGACATCGCCATACTTCTTAATACCTACCACTTCAAAAGTCATTTCAACCTCATTGCCCTGAAGAGACACCGAAGTCCGGCCTCCCAGAGCCAGGTTGCCCAATGTGGTATTAGCCTGACTGTACGTCACTCCTTCATACGTAATAGAGATTTTCGCATTTTTCCTCATTACCGGAGAATCCGCGGAGCACTCCATCCATCATTGCTTTCGGAAGACGCACCACTGCATCCGCTGCCGACATTCCCGCCACAGTAGTGATACCTGCCTGCCGTGAAAGGTAAATAACACTGATATCTGCACCCGTCTTATCCACCACAACAGACTGAATAGTGACTGGAGCACCGTCTGCCCCTAAGCGATATTCATTCGGGATCGTCGTATCATACACCGTGAAAGTACCGCTATAGTTACCTGATATTTTAAGACTGTTGTCACCCAGATATTTGAGAGTAAGCGTCAATGAATATTCATTATCCGCTGATTTCGATACACTGAACGTACCTGCCGCATCCTCCAGGTGACCTTTGGATATTTGTATTCTTTCC
>VOFC01001118.1_pt1 | contig 60000 bp, 92 predicted proteins | sample 5384161 | NCBI WGS metagenome assembly VOFC01 (sample SAMN12384722, study PRJNA508395) | human gut metagenome | isolation source: healthy gut B | host: Homo sapiens
GAAGCGGGCACATAGGAATTCCCAGAGTCGGGATCGAAGGACCAGAGTGCTTTGACGGGTGCGATCGTGATATCAGATGACCATCTGAAACGGCGCAGTACTGCAGAGCGGTGTAAAAGCAGGGAAACGGTTTCGGAAGATACGCTTGTATAGTCTCCCTGCGCATGGTTGATCCGGTAAACGTCACTGTCTTCTTTGGATTCGTTCAAGCAGATCATCATAAGTTTCCACAAAGCTGCAGTGCACCATCCAGGACTTCCTTTGCATGATCCGCATCCTTGTCATAGACGGACAGACTGATCACCGTATCAAAATAAAAGCGGACTGTGTATATTCCTGTTGCCTGCCGCAGCCCTGATAAAAGCAGCAGAAACAGAACGGACAGTGACAAAATGGGAAATAAAAGTTCTTTTTTATGAAATAAATACTGCATGGGAAATCCCTCTGTGATAAAGTGTTTGTAAGAAGCATCCTGATCAGATGTCATTTCCACATTATAGCATGAGAAATTTGTTTTTGTATAATAAAGAGTGTGATAAACTGTACTGGATAAAAAACAGCCTGATAAAATGCAGATGAAGGAAGAAAAATGAAGCTGACAGACGATTTTGAAGATTACGGATATGAAAACAAATACGGAAAAGCAATTTTATATACGGTACTGGCACTTTGTAGGGGTGACAGTGATCGTTTGTGCGGTTGTTCTGGCAAACCGTCCGAAAACGCCGCGGATGGCTTCTGCCGTTTCTCAAAACGATGTGCTGACAAGTGATTCGGCCTCTAAAAATGAACAGCTGCTGGAGGAGCTTGGTGGGGAGAATCGACGCTGACCTTGGATCAGCTTGATTTCTGGGATATGTATAAGACGGATACACCGGTTTCTTCCAATACCGTGGCGGATAAAAGCAGCTTATATGAGAAAAAATGCGCAGGAGCTGCAAAAGGAAGAAGAACAGAAGGAGAAAGAGGAAGATCTATCCCAGGGTGGCACGAAAACAAAAGTGGTCAGACCGGATGGCACCCAGCAGTGGATCATGATCAATGCCTATCTGGCAAAAAATACCTACGCAGATACAGGTTTTGTATATGAAGAGCCTGTTATGAAGTATTATGCAAATGGCAGTAAAACTTCTTTTATGGGTGTGGATGTGGATGAAAATGACGGAATGATCAATTTTACAGCACTGAAAAATGCAGGTGTTGACTTTGTGATGGTCAGGATCGGATATCGTGGTTATCAGAGTGGTAATATAACACTGGACAATAACTGCTATGATTATATGGCGGATGCCAAGGCGGCGGGACTGCATGTAGGGGTATATTTTGAATCACAGGCGATCTCTGTGGAAGAAGCACAGCAGGAAGCACAGACTGTGATCGACAATGTTGCCATGATCGGGATCGATTACCCGGTGGCATGCAGGCTAGGATCGGTGACAAATGATACGTCCAGAGTGGACAATGTAAAAAGACGGACATCACGGCGATCACCAATGCATTTTGTGCCAGGATCGCGGAAGCAGGTCTGATGCCGGTTGTAAACGGCAATAAATACTGGCTGCTCCGTAAGATCGATCTGACGCAGCTTGGAAAGTATGATATATGGCTGTCACAGGATGGGGACAAACCGGATTATCCATATACCTTTACGATGTGGCAGTATGATACCGATGCCAAAAATAGATGGAATCGTAAAAGATGCCAGACTCGATATCAGCTTTGTGGATTATACCCAGAAGTAAAATACTGTATAAAACGAGCCGGAAGTGTGATCGAGGAATAAATATCAGCATATTCTCTGGCAGATAATTCCTCAATGTAGTTGACCGGAAAGTTTTTTTGACAATTCCATATTGGTGACAGAAATCAGCAGCTTTGTTATAGACAATGGCTGCTGTTTTTTTCGTCTTTATAAGTACCGACCTGCAGATCACCGTTGATATGAATTTTTACCTGATAGGTATAGCTTCCGAGCGTTCCGCTCCGGAAAACGCCAAAATAACGATTGATGATCTCAATATTGGAGTATCGCAGATCATTTGCATCTCCGTTCAGGAAGCGGTAATCTCTGTCCTTACAGCATAGCTGCGGATTCCGTAGCGGGACAGGACAGATGTCTGCATTCCGTATTCTGCCACGAACAGATGACCACCGCGTTTCATGATACGATGTGAACTGTAAAAAAACAGATCTTCCTTATCAAACAGAAGTGTAATCTCCGGAGTCAGATAATAATAGAAAAAACTCTTTTTAAATAAATAGGGGAAGAAAAATAAATCCCGTTATCGCGGAAATTCAACAGACAAACCGCTTTTTCAAAGGGCAGGCTGTCGAATTTTGCGATATTTTTTTTGCTTTTTTCCAAAGAAGCAGATTCTGTCCGGTAAAGCTGCGACAGTGTCTCGATCGTGATCGGAGAGTCCGGCTCTAAAACAGACAGTGCCAGTCTGTAGGCAAGATGGGCGGATTGCGCATTTTCATAGCTTCCGAGGCTGATATGACGCCTTTTATATGTGACGGAACTGCGATAATAAACGCTACCGTCTTTTTAGTTGTTTCATAAACACCGGCTAATTTTTTCATATGTTAACTATAGCAAAGAACGGTTAAAAATACAATTTTTGAAATATTTTTGGAAAAGCCTGTATAGACTAATGAATGAGATGTGAACAAAACATGACAACTGTTACAAAAATGTTGACAGGAAGAGAGGAGATTTTAAATGTATGAAAAATATACAAAGAGCAGACTGCTGTTTATGCTGCTCTTTGGGATCGGACTTATGCTGCTGTTTTGCCGGATGCTGAAGCCTGATCAGATCTTTCAGACAAAAGAGAACTATGAACAGGCTTTTCATATTGAGAAAACGATTGTAACATCCACTTCAGAAGTACCGAAGCTGAAACCGCATATATTGGAAAAAAAAGAGGAAGCAGCTTTCCTGGGTGCGGATGAATATGAAATTTTATGCAGGATCGTACAGGCAGAAGCCGGGGGCGAAGATGCAGCCGGTAAAGAGATGGTGGCAGAGGTGATTTTAAACCGGGTCAGCAGTCCTAAATTTCCGGATATGGTCGCCGGTGTTGTCTTTCAGGAATCCGGCGGGCAGTATCAATTTTCACCGGTAGGAGATGGCAGATATAACAGTGTCAGCATTTCCGGGCAGACAAAAGAAGCAGTACTGGCAGCTCTTCAAGACGGCGATGTAACAAACGGCGCATTGTATTTTGTGGCGGCAGGGAAAAACAACCCCGGAAAAAAAGAGACTGGTTTGAAAATAAGCTGACTTTTCTGACAGAACATGGCGGACATCGGTTTTATAAATAGGCACAGTTCTTGCGGTATCCTCATTAGTATGCTATAATAGCGCAGAAAGTGGTTTGACACTTTCAATCTTATGATATTGAGGTAGAGGCATGGAAGTATTATACAAAAGCACAAGAAGTCATACGACACCCGTAACCGCATCACAGGCGATCCTGAAAGGACTTGCGGAAGATGGCGGATTATTTGTACCGGATCATATTCCAACGCTGGAAGTATCTATGAAAGAGCTGTCCGGGATGACCTATCAGGAAGTTGCATATGAAGTAATGAAGCTGTACCTGACAGACTTCACGGAAGAAGAACTGAAAGGCTGTATCAATAAAGCATATGATAAGAAATTTGATACAGATGTCATTGCACCGCTTGCTTATGCGGATGGTGCTTATTATCTGGAGCTGTTTCACGGTGCAACGATCGCATTCAAAGGATATGGCATTGTCAATCCTGCCGCATCTTATGACATGCAGCGCTAAGAAGAATCAGGTAAAGAACGAGATCGTTATCCTGACAGCGACAAGCGGCGATACAGGTAAGGCTGCACTTGCAGGCTTTGCCGATGTAGAAGGCACTAAGATCATCGTATTCTATCCGAAGAACGGTGTCAGCCCCTGTACAGGAAAAGCAGATGGTTACACAGAAGGGTAAAAACACACATGTTGTTTGGCATTCATGGTAATTTTGATGATGCGCAGACAGGTGTGAAGAAGCTGTTCGGTGATACAGAGCTGGCTAAAGAAATGGATGCAAAAGGCTATCAGTTCTCATCTGCTAACTCAATCAATATCGGTCGTCTTGTGCCACAGATCGTGTATTATGTATATGCTTATGCAACATTATATGGACAGGGTAAGCTGACGGACGGACAGAAGATGAATGTTGTGGTACCGACAGGCAACTTTGGTAATATTCTGGCAGCATACTATGCAAAGAATATGGGTGTTCCGATCGATAAACTGATCTGTGCTTCTAATGATAATAAAGTTTTATTCGATTTCTTCCAGACAGGCACTTACGACAGGAACAGAGAGTTTATCCTGACAAGTTCTCCGTCCATGGATATTCTGATCTCATCTAACCTGGAGAGACTGATCTATAAGATCTCCGGAGAAGATGCCGAAAAGAATGCAGCACTTATGGAAAGTCTTTCCAAGACCGGAAAATATGAGATTGATGCAGCTATGAAAGAAAAGCTTGCAGATTTCAGAGGCGGTTATGCAACAGAAGCAGAGTGTTTTTGCGAAGATCAGATCTTTATATGAGGATTGTGGTTATGTGATCGATACTCATACAGGTGTAGCAGCTGCGGCTTATGATAAATATGTAAAGGAAACAGGTGACGATAAAGTAACGGTGATCGCCAGCACAGCAAGCCCTTATAAATTTGCCCGTTCTGTTATGGATGCGATCGACAGTAAATACGACAAGCTTTCCGATTTTGCACTCATTGATGAACTGTGTAAGGTCTCCGGTGTGGATATCCCACAGGCGATCGAGGAGATCCGCTCAGCAGAAGTTCTTCATAAGACAGTATGTGAGAAGGACGAAATGAAGGATGCTGTGAAGAAATTCCTTGGTATGTAAATTGTATTAAATTTCAAAATAAAAAAGACTTCTTTGTTCCGTAAATGTTTCATTTTGGATTCACAAAGAAGTCTTTTTACGATACATTATGGTCTGTCTGCCAGCGGTATGTAAGGCATATCGTCATGGATCGGCTTATAAGCCGGACGGATGATCTTACCGTTGTTGGCAAGCTCTTCCATGCGGTGGGCTGACCAGCCGACAATTCTTGCCATGGCAAAGATCGGTGTGTACAGCTCCTCCGGGAGCCCGAGCATTTTATAAACAAAGCCGGAATAGAAATCGACATTGATGCTGACACCCTTGTACATCTGACGTTCTTCTTCAATGACCTGAGGTGCCAGACGTTCAACAAGAGAGTAGAGTGCAAATTCTTTTTCCAGTCCTTTTTCCTGTGACAGTTTTTCCACATAAGATTTGAAGATCACAGCTCTTGGATCGGATTTGGAATAAACCGCATGCCCAAGACCGTAGATCAGGCCTGCATGATCAAAGGCATCCTTATGTAACAGTCTTGCAAGATATTCTCTGACTTCGTCTTCATTTTCCCAATCAGATACTTCATGCATCATATCATCAAACATACGGACGACCTTGATATTGGCACCACCGTGTCTCGGGCCTTTCAAGGAACCGATCGCAGCAGCGATAACGGAGTAAGTATCTGTCAGCGAGCTTGTGACAACATGAGTGGTGAAGGTAGAGTTATTACCACCGCCGTGCTCCATATGCAGAACAAGTGCTACATCCAGTATCTTTGCTTCCAGTGGGGTATAGGAGCTGTCCGGTCTTAAAATATGCAGAATGTTTTCTGCGGTGGAAAGCTCAGCAATCGGCGGATGGATATAAAGGCTTTTGCCGTCATGGTAGTGTGCATATGCCTGATAGCCGTAGATCGCAAGCATTGGAAACAGGGAAATAAGCTGCAGGCTCTGGCGCAGTACATTTTCCAGGGAAGTATCGTCTGCCCTGTCATCGTAAGAATAGAGCGTCAGGACACTTCTTGCCAGCGTATTCATCATATCGCGGCTTGGGGCTTTCATAATGATATCACGGACGAAGCTGGTTGGCAGAGAACGGTAAAAGCCAAGCAGATCTTTAAATTTGGAAAGCTCCTCCGCATCCGGAAGGGCATCAAATAAAAGCAGATAGGCCACTTCTTCAAAACCGAAACGACCGTCTGCGGTAAAGCCTTTGACCAGATCCTTTACATTATAGCCTCGGTAAAACAGTTCGCCGTGTGTAGGAACCTGTTCTCCGTTTACAATTTTATTGGCACGTACATCGGAAATCGTTGTCAGTCCTGCAAGAACTCCCTTTCCGTTTAAATCACGCAGTCCACGTTTGACTTCATATTTGGTGAACAGTTCCTGCTCAATGATGCCTGCCTGCCTGCTGAGATCAGCCAGTCTGACAATATCCGGTGTGATATCTGAAAATACGTTATGTTCCATAGAATACCGCCTTTCTTGTTTCTTTTTATAACATTTAACTGTACATGATAAAATGTATAAGATGCTTCAATACTTAATTTAGAAGGAAAGAAGTATAGAATAAACCTACTGAAATTAGATTTGTAATTTATTATTACATGAATTGACGGAAATTTCTATGCTTTTTAGAAAATATTCACAATTTTTTCAATGATTATTCATGAAAACTATGGTAGACTGTAATCATTCACAGAAAGGAAGGAATCAAATGGAAACAAAAGAAATTTTAAGTCATATTGATCATACACAACTGAAACCATACGCAACACTGGAAGATATTTATAAGCTCTGCGACGAGGCAGTGACTTACGGGACAGCATCTGTCTGCATTCCACCGTGTTATATCAGGAGAGTACACGATAGATACGGCAGCAAGTTAAACATCTGTACCGTAGTCGGTTTTCCACTTGGCTACAGTGTGACCGCGGCAAAGCTGGCTGAGACCAGACAGGCAATTGAGGATGGCGCACAGGAAATTGATATGGTTATCAATATCTCCGATGTGAAAAACGGTGATTATGATAAGGTAGAACAGGAGATCATAGCACTGAAGGCGGAATGTGGCAACAGGATCTTAAAGGTGATCGTAGAAACCTGCTATCTGACGGAAGAAGAAAAGATCGCCATGTGTCAGGCTGTGACCAATGCAGGGGCAGATTATATCAAGACTTCCACAGGCTTCGGAACCGGCGGCGCAACGCTCGGTGATGTGAAGCTGTTTCGGGGAGCATATCGGAGAAGCAGTCCGGATCAAGGCTGCAGGTGGTGTCAGTACAAGAGAGGATTTCGAGGCTTTTCTGGATGCGGGATGCGACAGGATCGGTTCCAGTTCAGGTGTGGCGCTGCTTACGAAAAAAGCTTGACTTTTATGACATGGTCTGCCATAATGCAGATAACATTGGTGTAAGTAACAGGTTCTTACGGTAGCTTGGTTAATTATGTATTCCAAGGAGTTTCGTAAAACTGACCGTGATGAAACCTTGTACCGCGTATACAACGTACACTTAAAACATGTTTTAGAGAGTCCGCAGCCACATAGCCGATATGTGTGCTGCGGATTTCTTGTTATGGCGACGAGAAAAATACACGCATTTATGCAGTGCATTTGACGACCGCTGATCAGAGCGGGATTCGTAATAGGAAACATCGGAAAGGTAGAAGCAATGGCAAATATATTTGACTATATTGACTGGCGTGGGGATCTTGACCTGACGCAGGATCCTTTTAATGAAGTGGACAGTCTGATACTCAGCACGGTATCTTATATTGATTTTGAACTGATCGAAACAGATCTGAAAACAGAAAAAGCAACGATCCGCGAAGCCGGGGAGCAGTTTAACAGGCTGCATGCGGACGAAAAAATCAAAGCAGGGCGTCTGGTACCGGACAGCATCTTCCGGCTTCTGGATGTGATGTCAAGAACGCCGCGTTTCAGGGATATGATCTTATCTGATTATGTGAATCAGATCGATGAAGAGGAAGAAAAACAGTTTTCAGCCATTACGATCAATCTGGGAGACGGTTCCCTATTATATTGCCTATCGCGGAACCGATGATACGATCGTCGGCTGGAAAGAGGATTTTAATATGAGCTTCAAGGCACCGGTTCCTTCCCAGCTGCAGGCACTGGATTATCTGGAAATGATTGCAAAAAAGAAACGTGGTAAATTCAGAATTGGTGGGCATTCCAAGGGTGGTAATATTGCAGTGTATGCTGCTGCCTTTACCGGTTCTGAGATCCAGAAACGGATCATGCAGGTGCATAATTTTGACGGTCCGGGTTTTACAAAAGATATAATTGACCAGATGAGTCAAGGAGAGATCAGCGAGCGGATCCGGACGATCGTGCCACAGTCCTCCGTGATCGGTATGTTATTAGAGCATGAGGAAAGTTATGAAGTGGTAGCAAGTACACAGTTGGGTATTTTTCAGCATGATATGTTTTCCTGGCAGCTGCAGAGAAATGCCTTTGTGAAGGTAGATGATATTTCAGCTTCTGCTTATAAGGTCGATCATACGCTTCGTGAATTCATTCTGTCGATGAATGCGGAAGAAAAAGGAAGAATTTGTGGAAAGCTTTTTTCTGTGTGCTGACGGAAACCGGTGCAAAGACATTAAGTGATCTGAATCTGAAGGAAATTCTGGCGATCATGAAACGACTGAATAAGGAAGAAAAAGAAAATAAAAAATTTTGACACAGGCATTTCGTATGCTTTTGAAAATTCCAACGAAAAAACAGTTGTAAAACGGCTTTGATTTGAGTATACTATTCATAACCTGAGGTGCTTACCAATTCCTATTATTTTGAACCTACAGTTACTTTAAACGGGACTCTATATTGCTGCATGGATGTCACGCCTTACCTACGGGTCAGAGGACGGCAGAAGTGTCAGCTGCGGTAACCCACCTAGCCATATGCTAGGAGTCAAAATATAGGAAAAGCATTTTGGGGACAAAAGAAAACAGTCCTTCGGGGCTGTTTTCTTTGCTTTGGATCATCAGAAAGCCATGAGGATAGAAACATGCATGCAAATAAACATACATATGCCAAAAGGCAGCTTGTACTTCTGGTAGTCAGTCTTGCCGTTCTGATCGTCGTGCTGATCTCTGTGATCAGGCACAAAGGCGGCTTGGAGCCGCAGCCGGTTCCGGAAGAACCCAAACCTGTTATAGAAGAGCTTTCCAAATGTTATATTACAGAAAATGACGGAAAAACACTGACAATACTTTCGGGGGATGCATCTAGGAGTGTTCCGCTTGGCGGTTATACGCTGTCAGGCAGCGGACAGATCGCGGATATCACACTGACGGACGGAACGGTCAGCGGCGTTACAGTATACGAACAAAAGCTGAATGATAAACTGATCAGTGTAAAAACACAGGCGGATGGCATCTATGCGATCGAACTGGAAAAGCTGGGAGTCAAACAGACGACCGGAGATATGCAATGTTACAGCCTGCTTGGAACGCCCACTGTATGCCAAATTTCGGATCTGACGATCGGTTATGCCTTTTCTGATTTTGTATTAAATGAAACAGGAAAGATTGTAGCAGCACTTCTGGTAAAGCAGGAGGAGATGGAACAAATCCGTGTACTTTTAAAAACAGATGATTTTGCAGGAGCGATGCATGAAACGGTTTCGCTTCATTGTGATACGGCGATGGATCTTCTCACGGAGGATGGCACAGGAGAACTGAAAGAAGTGCAGACCTTTGGAGCCGGGAGAAACACTTCAGATTGCGGCGGACAGTACACTCTTTGAAACGGCAAACAGGATCTATGCAAGACCGCAGGCACTTTCTGCCAAAACAACAGTGGATTCGATCTTGCGTAATGGGAAAACACCTGTTTATCTGGGCAACTTTGAGATAGAAAAGACGGGCGAAGGCTTTCTGCTCATCAATGAACTTGCATTGGAAGACTATCTGCGGTTTGTGGTACCGAGTGAAATGCCTGCTTCTTATCCTGCAGAGGCGTTAAAGGCGCAGGCGGTCTGTGCCAGAACCTATGCATATATGCATATGCTTCATGCGGGGCTGCAAAATTATGGTGCGCATGTAGATGATAGTGCGGCATTTCAGGTATACAATAACATTGCGGAAGCATCGGAAACGAGTGAAGCTGTGTATGAGACAAAAGGACAGATGCTGCTTTCGGGTGGAACGCCCGTTACCGCATATTTCTATTCGACGTCCTGCGGATACGGAACGGATCTGACTGCATGGAATCTGACCTATGGGGATGAAATGGCAGCAACGGGCGGTTATCTGCGGGCAAGAAACATTGCAAAGGGGCAGATGCTGTCGGATACGCAGAATCCGGATGCACACAGTTCTGATGCGCAGGAAAGTGCAGAGGGCAGCAAGCTGGCAGAAGAGGACAGCTTTGCCACATTTATCAAAACAGCGGATGCGGACAGCTTTGAACAAGAGGATACGTATTACAGATGGCGGTATGATACGGCTTTGGATACAGAACTTTTGCTTGCCAATCTGCAGGTGCGTTATGAAAAGAGTCCGGGCAATATCCGGCGAAAAAAAGGCAATGGTTATGTGGATGAAAAGCCGGAAAAAGCTTGGCATGGTAACAGGACTTACGGCTGTAAAACGTACAACAGGCGGCGTGATGACAGAGCTTCTGATCGAGGGAACAGAAGACACCTACCGTGTATGCGGCGAGCAGAATATCCGTTATGTGCTGGCAGGCGAAAATACAGAGATCGCCTTATCGGCAGATTACAGTAAAAAAGGCACGATCAACGGTATGCTGCCGAGCTCCTTTTTTGTGATCGAGCCGGTTTATGAGACTGATGACGGATATCCACGGAAAAAGCAAAGGAGGCTCCGGTTGTGATCTCTTATACACTGTATGGCGGCGGTTTTGGACATGGGATCGGTATGAGTCAGAATGCGGCAAGAAGAATGGCACAGGCGGGCTATGACTATAAACAAATCCTGCAATTTTTCTATGAGTGCAGCATAGAAGGGGTAAATGAATGAGAAGAAAGATATATCGGATCTGGCAGGAGTTTTCCCTCCAGATGAATGAACATCATATCAGTGCTTATCCATCATCGGCGGCATTTTTTACGTTTTTATCGCTGATCCCAATGCTTCTTTTACTGATCAGTGCGATTCCATACACGCCGATCACGAAAGCAACGCTGATGATGTTTGTGACGAAAATACTGCCTCAGAACATGGAACCGCTGTCTGTCAGTATAATAGATGAAGTATATGAGAAAACCGGTACAGCACTTTCACTGTCTATTCTGGCGACGATCTGGTCGGCGGCAAAAGGAATGCTGGCGCTGATCCGCGGACTGAACACGGTCAATGGGGTAAAGGAACGCCGTAATTATATTTTCCTGCGGCTGCGCGCATGTGTATATACCGTGATCATGATGATCATGATTTTGATTCTGCTGATCCTTGTTGTATTCGGTGAGCGTATTGTAGACCTGCTGACAGCATCTTTTCCGAACATTACATATATGTTCCGTTTGCTGGTAGGCTGGCGCTGGATCGTGGTGGTAGCCAGCATGGCACTTCTGATTTGCGCAATCTATACATTTCTGCCAAATGAAAAAAATCGTTTTCTGCGAGAAGTGCCGGGCGCTGTTATGGTCAGTATCTGCTGGTATATATCATCGTGGGTGTTTTCTGTTTATGTAAACCGTTTTTCGGGATTCAGTACCTATGGAAGTCTGACAACTGTCATTATTATCATGCTCTGGCTGTATATGTGCTTTTTACATCATGTTGCTGGGTGCTTTCATCAACCGTTTTCTGCAGCCGGCATTTTTCTTTCCTGTATGGAGCGTTTAGAGTAAAACACCAAAAGCACCGGAAAAAGAAAAAAAGCTGTTGACATTTTTGAGCAGATTCTCTATGATAAACCTATATGAAAAGCGTTGAAGGTGTTAGTAGAGATGCATGGCTCGAGAGGAGGTCACCGGCTGAAAGCCTCCTTGTGTATGTATGCAGATCGAATTTCCCGCCGGAGCAGCTATGCTGAACAGAAATACTTCTAACTAGGCATAGACGTGAGCGCACGTTACGCGTATTGAGTGCTCTGCAGACAGAAGCAGAGAATTTGGGTGGTACCGCGGATTTGATTCGCCCCTGATATAATATCAGGGGTTTTTTTAATGTAATGGCGCAGAGGAAAAACAAGCGGCTGCGAAGCAGACATTTGTTTTTTCTGCGCCATTAGCGAGCGAATATCCTGCGAAGCAGGATGTAGAGTGCGTAGCACGGATTCGCGAGCTTGCAGTATATGCTTGCATGAGAGCGGTTTTAGAGCTTTATGACCCGCTTCCGATATGAGCATAAAAGTGTAGCGTAAGCTGCACGATATGCGAATATTGGTGAGAATTGTGAGAGTACGGAGTGCGGAACAATTCTCATGGCATTATGGTCAGAATATCCTGCGAAACATAACATGTGAGCAGGATGCGGAGTGCGTAGCACGAATTCGTGAGCCAGCCTATTCACCCAACAGAATGAAATGATCCACAGATAAGAAGGAGAAACGAAATGAAAGAAAAATTGGCGCAGATCAAAGCGGAGGCAATCAAACAGATTGAAAACAGCCGTACGCTGGAACAGCTGAATGAAGTACGTGTCAGCCAGCTTGGTAAGAAGGGTGCTTTTAACAGAGATCCTGAAGGGTATGAAGGATGTGGCACCGGAAGACAGACCAAAGGTCGGACAGCTTGTCAATGAAACAAGAGCCGAGATTGAAAAGGTGCTGGAAGACTCCAGGAAAAAAATGGAAGAACTCGTCAGAGAAGCAAAGATGCAGAAGGAAACGATCGACGTTACACTGCCTGCCAAGAAGGCAAAGGTTGGTCATGTACATCCAAACTTCAACGTGCTGGACGAAGTAGAACGTATTTTCATCGGTATGGGATATGAAGTAGTCGAAGGTCCAGAAGTAGAAAGAGATTATTACAACTTTGAAGCATTGAATATTCCGGCAGATCATCCGGCAAAGGACGAACAGGATACCTTCTATATCAACGGCGATCTGCTGCTGCGTACACAGACCTAAGCTCCACACAGGTACATGAGATGGAAACCGGCAAAATGCCGATCCGCATGATCGCTCCGGGACGTGTATTCCGCGCAGATGAAGTAGATGCGACACATTCTCCTTCCTTCCATCAGGTGGAAGGTCTTGTTATTGACAAACACATTACATTTGCAGATCTGAAAGGAACACTTGCAGAATTCGCAAAAGAATTATTCGGCGAAGATACCAAGGTAAAATTCAGACCCCATCATTTCCCATTTACAGAGCCCAGTGCAGAAGTGGATGTCAGCTGCTTTAAATGCGGCGGAAGCGGCTGTCGTTTCTGTAAGGGAGAAGGATGGATCGAGATCCTTGGCTGTGGTATGGTTCACCCGCACGTTCTGGAAATGAGCCATATCGATCCGGAAGAATACACAGGCTTTGCATTCGGTGTAGGTCTGGAGCGTATCGCCCTTCTGAAATACGAAATCGACGATATGAGACTGCTTTATGAAAATGATATCCGTTTCCTGAAGCAGTTCTAATCTGAATAAAAAGGAAAATCAATGTGCATGCAGCCCGGCTGTATGCCATGTCTGGAAAAGAAAGGAATAGAAAAATGAATGCAGCATTAGAATGGATAAAAGCATATGTACCGGATCTGGAATGTACAGATCAGGAATTTATGGATAAAATGACACTCTCAGGAACCAAATGTGAAGGCTATGAGCGCATGGATAAAAATCTGGAAAAGATCGTGATCGGACAGATCACAAAGATCGAGAAACACCCGGATGCAGATAAGCTGATCATCTGTCAGGTGAATATCGGTACAGAAGAGATCCAGATCGTAACAGGTGCTCCGAATGTTAAGGTTGGAGATAAAGTACCGGTTGTTTTAGATGGCGGTAAGGTTGCAGGCGGTCATGACGGCGATGCCCGCTTCCGGGAAGACGGTATTAGATCAAGGCAAAGCTTCAGAGGTGTTCCGTCAAACGGTATGATGTGCTCTATCGAAGAGCTGCGGCTCTGACAGAGATATGTATCCGGAAGCACCGGAATACGGTATTTACATTTTCCCGGAAGATGCTGAGGTCGGAGCAGATGCGGTTGCAGCACTCGGACTGCATAATACAAAATTTGAATTTGAAGTGACTTCAAACCGTGTAGACTGCTACAGCGTCATCGGTATTGCAAGGGAAGCAGCAGCTACCTTTGACAAACCGTTTGTATTACCGGATGTTACCGTAAAAGAAAATGATGAAAAGGTAGAAGATTATATTTCTGTAGAAGTACAGGATCAGGATCTCTGCCCCGATACTGCGCAAGGGTCTGCAAAAATATCAAGATCGGACCGTCCCGGAATGGATGCAGAGAAGACTGGCAATGCAGCGGAATCCGGCCGATCAATAACCTTGTTGATATCACAAACTATGTGATGGAAGAATACGGTCAACCGATGCATGCATATGATTGGATACTATTGCAGACCAAAAAGATCGTTGTCCGCCGTGCGGTGATGAAAATTTGTGACACTGGACGGTCAGACCAGAAATCTGGATCATGATGTCCTGATGATCTGTGATGCAGAAAGGAAATCGGTATTGCAGGTATTATGGGTGGTGACAATTCCAAGATCACAGATGAGGTCACAACAGTCTTATTTGAAGCCGCAACCTTCAACGGACCAAACATCCGTAAATCCGCAAAGCGGATCGGTCTCAGAAGTGATGCATCCGGTAAATTTGAAAAAGGCCTGGATCCGAGAAATGCAGAAGATGCGATCAACAGAGCCTGCCAGCTCATTCAGGAGCTTGGCTGCGGTGATGTCGTATCCGGAATGATAGATGTCAAGGCACCGTTAAAAGAGCTGGTCCGCCTGCCATTTATGCCTGAGAAATACAATAATCTGCTCGGTACGGATGTAAGCCGTGAAGAAATGCTTGAGATCTTCAAGAAGATCGAAGTGGCATATGATGAAAAGACAAACGAACTCGATCTGTCCGTCCTTCCGTCAGGATCTGCTCGGACAGGCTGATATTGCAGAAGAAGTTGCCCGTTTCTATGGCTACGACAAGATTCCGATGACCTTGCCAAGCGGTGAAGCAACAACAGGTAAGCTGCCATATAAGCTCCGTATCGAAGAAAAAGCAAGAGAGATCGCAGTATTCTCCGGTTTCTCACAGGGTATGTGCTATTCTTTTGAAAGCCCGAAGGTATTTGATAAATTACTGTTACCGGAAGACGACGAACTGAGAAAGCGATCAAGATCGCAAATCCGCTCGGTGAAGACTTTTCAATCATGAGAACAACATCCCTGAATGGTATGCTGACAAGTCTTGCAACAAATTACAACAGAAGAAATAAAGACGTAAAGCTGTTTGAAATGGCAAACGTTTATATCGCAAAGGAGCTGCCTCTGACAGAGCTTCCTGATGAAAGAATGCAGATGACACTCGGTATGTACGGAGACGGTGATTTCTTTACGATGAAGGGTGTTGTAGAGGAATTCTTTGATGCAGTCGGCATGACAAGAAAGAAAAGAATATGATCCGAAAGCAGGCAAGCCGTTCCTGCATCCGGGCAGACAGGCAAACATCGTATATGACGGAGTTGTCCTTGGCTACCTGGGAGAGGTACATCCTCTTGTACTGGAAAACTACAACATCGGAACAAGAGCTTATGTAGCAGTGCTGGATATGCCTGCGATCGTACCGTTCACAACCTTCGACAGAAAGTATGAAGGCATTGCCAAATTCCCTGCAGTTGGCAGAGACCTTTCCATGGTAGTACCGCATGATGTTCTGGTCGGACAGATTGAAGCTGTACTTGCACAGCGCGGCGGTAAGATTCTTGAGCATTATGAACTGTTTGATATTTATGAAGGTGAACAGGTCAAGAAGGGTTACAAGTCAGTTGCTTACTCGTTGTCCTTCCGTGCAAAAGACAGAACACTGGAAGAAGCAGATATCAATGCAGCACTGAAGAAGATCCTGAACGGTCTTGAACAGCTTGGCATTGAACTGCGTCAGTAATTTACATTTTAAAACAAAAAAGGAATTGAGTCATGACAGAGTTAAAAAAATCAGATTTTTATTTTGATCTGCCGAAAGAGCTTATTGCACAGGATCCGCTTGCGGATCGTGCAAGCTCACGGCTGCTTTGCCTTGACAAACATACAGGAGCGACCTCACATCATGTTTTTCGTGAGGTCGTAAACTATTTAAAGCCGGGCGACTGCCTTGTACTGAACAATACAAAGGTTATTCCGGCGAGACTGTATGGTGTCAAGGAAGATACAGGTGCAGCGATCGAAGTGCTCCTTTTGAAAAGGAAAGAAGATAATCAATGGGAAACACTCGTAAGACCGGGTAAGAAATGTAAACCGGGAACAAGGCTGGTATTTGGAGAAGGTCTTTTACATGCACAGGTGCTGGATGTGCTGGAAGAAGGAAACCGTCTGATCCGGTTTGAATATGATGGTATTTTTGAAGAAATCCTCGATCAGCTCGGTGAAATGCCGCTGCCGCCCTATATTACCCATAAGCTTCAGGACAAAAACCGTTATCAGACGGTATATGCCAAGTACGAGGGAAGTGCTGCTGCGCCGACAGCAGGATTGCATTTTACGAAAGAACTGCTTGCCCGGATCGAAGAAATGGGTGTGAAACTTGCTTATGTGACATTGCATGTGGGACTGGGAACTTTCCGGCCGGTCAAAGAAGACAACGTACTGGAGCATCATATGCATTCTGAATTTTATCAGATCTCAAAAGAAGCGGCAGATACGATTAATGAAACAAAGCAAATGGTGGACGTGTGATCTGTGTCGGTACGACAAGCTGCAGAACGATTGAAAGTGCGGCAGATGAAGATGGCAGACTACATGCCTGCAGCGGAAATACCGAGATCTTCATTTATCCGGGGTATCAGTTTAAAGTACTGGACGGACTGATCACGAATTTTCATCTGCCGGAATCGACTCTCATTATGCTGGTATCCGCACTCGCCGGACGGGAGCACGTTCTGGCTGCTTATGAGGAAGCTGTAAAACAAAAATATCGTTTTTTCTCGTTTGGAGACGCTATGTTCATTTCATAGGAACGTGCACGTGCACATTTAATGAAATACCTTGCATTGTCGACAGGAATTTGGTAATATAAATATAAGTAGAGCAGAAAATGAATATTTTTTTCGGGAAGGAGATTTCTTTGGAAGACAGAAGAAAAAACAAAAGGATCGAATTAGAGTCATGCCTCATCATCAAACGTCTGGATAATGCTGCTTCATCGGAAGAAGTCAGCATTGATATTATTGACGTTTCCAGAACCGGTGTCGGATTTACGTGCGATAAGCCATTGCAGATCGGGGCTGTATATGAAGCGTTTCTGACGATCTGGACAAAAGAAGTGCTCCATGCTTTTATTGAGATTGTCCGTATTGTAAAAGAGGATGAAACCTATTCTTACGGCGGTATTTTCATTGGTATGCCTGAAATGGATGCTGCAAGAATTGAGGTATATGACACAGTAACATCTTCTGTTACACAGGAGTAGAATAAGACAAAGGAGAGTTGACGTATGCAGTGTTTAATATGTGGAAAAGATTCTGCCGGTGAGGTATGTAACCAGTGTATCCGGGCAGAACAGGGGATTTATGCAAAAGACTGGACTTATAAGGAAGGTCTGATCGTGAAGAAAACGGAAGATTTCCGCGTAAATGTTACAAATGCCAGAGTAAACGGTATCGCTGTTATCAGTACATCGCCTAACGGAATGAATGCAAAGATTGATAACTTTAATCATTATATCGGTTGTGTGGTAGGTGTAGAGCAGGGTTCTTATAATAATAAGCCGGCTCCGATGATCCACATCAAAACACCTGCCGGTATGGAGCGTTATCTGATCTTCCCACAGATGCCTGATGAAGGCGGTCTGAAAGCCGGTGTTGATAAGGCAAAGGCTGAGAAGATGGCAGGCGGCGCAAGTGCTGCAGCTCCGGCAGCGGCTGCAGCAGATCCAAATGCAGCAGAGAAGCTCAGCAAGCTGGATCTATTAAAGGCAAACGGCATTCTGACAGAAGAAGAGTACCGGAGAGAACGTGCAAAATTAGGAATCTAATTACATATGAGCGAACATAAAAAAGTAAGCCAGGGGCGCGATTATACAGTTGAGTTATGGAGATTTGTATTTTGTATCGTTGTCCTTGGCTTCCATTTCTTTTCCAAAACTTCATATCCTTTTTTCAGAGCCGGTTATCTGGGTGTGGAATTTTTCTTCCTTTTAAGCGGCTTTGGCATCTGGCAGTTTTATCTGAAGAAGATGGCAGGACAGAAGCTGTCTGACAGGCTGTATCAGTTTGGTTGTACATTGGCAGCCGGTTAAAGCGTTCTGTACCCATTCTATTTTTTAAGCCTGCTTTGTATGCTTTTTTCTTAAGGACATGGCAATATCGCTGGTCAATTTCTGATATCATTTCCTATCTGAAAACAGGATGGGCGGAATTTTGATGCTGCAATGCGGACCTCTTGGAAACGAAGTGCTGATCAGTGCCAACTGGTATGTGGCAGCTATGTTTATGGGAAGTATTCTACTGTTATGCCTGCTGATGCTGACCGGCAGATGGGGCGGTCTGTTTATATGTCCGGTTTTATTGCTTTCTATCTACCATTATTATTTCAGACTGATCCGAAAGATCGATGTGATCTATCCTACCATGCAGTGCTGCGTGCACTGGCAGGGCTTAGTGCGGGTATTTTTTATCGGCTGCCTTATCTGGCAGTTGCGGGAAAAAAAGTTAGCCAAAGGAAACTTGCTTTCGGGATCAGTGAGGAAAAAAAACTGCTTCAAAACTGGTTTACGGTCTGGCAAACGGTATTCTGGCAGCTATCGTGGTCTATACGAATTTTGGCAGACGCAGTGCAGGTGATTTTGTCGTGATCGCATTATTTGTACTCTGCCTGTTTGGACTTCTTTTAGTCAAAAAAGAAATACCACAGAAGCTGTCCGTGGTATTTCAAAAACTCGGGGCAGTGACATACCCCATTTATTTATTTCAGATGCCTGTTATCGAATGGCTTGTTATCATCGGTATCTTACATGCATGATGCCAGATCCTGATAGAAATCAGGATAAGAGATATTGACGCATTCCGCGTCCTTCATTTCGGTTTCGCCGTCAGCTATGAGCGCAGCGATTGCAAAGCTCATGGCGATCCGATGATCCAGATGAGAATCTATTTGCCGCCGTGCAGCGGTCTGCCGCCGCGGATGATCATGCCATCGTCCGTAGGAGTTACGTCAGCCCCATTTCCTTTAAATTCTCAGTCACGATTGCGATCCGGTCGGATTCTTTTACCTTCAGTTCAGCCGCATCCTTGATCACGGTTTCGCCCTGTGCATAAGCTGCCATGACAGCCAGCACCGGGATTTCATCGATCAGTGTCGGGATGACATCCCCACCGATTTCCGTACCATGCAGGGTAGCAGAGCGTACGAGCAGATCTGCCGTCGGTTCGCCCCGTCTACGCGGTTTAATAAAGTGATGTCTGCTCCCATCTGCTCAGCAATCCGTAAAATACCGTCTCTGGTCGGATTGATGCCCACATTGCAGATCAAAAGCTCGGAGCCGGGCACGATAGAGGCTGCAGCTATAAAATAAGCTGCGGAAGAAATATCTCCCGGTACTTTGAAGTCGATGGCATGGAGTGCGGGCTCCGATAGATCGTTGCAGTCGTATCTCTGCTTTCTACTTTTTGCGCCAAACATACCAAGCATCAGCTCGGAATGATTCCGGGGAAAGTGCCGGTTCTGTCACACTTGTTGTGCCATCCGCATATAAGCCCGCCAGCAGGATCGAAGATTTGACCTGTGCTGATGCTACCTTGGACTGATAGTGGATCCCATGCAGGTGGCTTCCTGTAATGAGGAGAGGCGCACAGTCATTTCCGTTCCGGCTTTTGATATTTGCTCCCATCAGGGAGAGAGGTTCCATAATGCGGCGCATGGGACGTTTACAGATTGAAGCATCACCGGTCAGTGTTACAGAAAAATCCTGCGCAGCCAAAATGCCGGAGATCAGTCTGGTTGTCGTACCGCTGTTTCCGACGTCAAGTATTTGTGTCGGCGCAGTCAGACCATGCAGTCCTTTGCCATGTACCAGAATTTCATTTCCGTTGTTTTCAATCGGAATCCCCATTTTTTCAAAACAGGATATCGTGGAGAGGCAATCCGCTCCCTGCAGGAAATGCGTCAGTCTTGTTGTTCCTTCGGAAAGAGCACCGAACATAACGCCGCGGTGGCTGATGGATTTATCGCCCCGGAACCGTTATTTCTCCCTGTAATCTGTTTGCTTTCTGAAAAATCATTGTATATTGTCCTTTCCGCCATCAGCTTACGCAAAAATCTGATAGCCGTTATCTTTTTTAATACACGGACAGCATCGTTTGCTGTCTGTTCATCGTAAAATTCAATTTTTAAAGTGCCCCCTGCTGAAACTCTCTGGAGTGCATAATACCGATGTTTTTGATGCTGAGATCGTGATCGGCAAGAATCGCGGCGGTCTGTGCGATAGAACCGGGTATATCAGGGATATCCACAAAAATGACATTGGTTTTTTTGATCGGACCGCGCCCTTCATTGGAGAAGCTGTCTCTGTAATTTTTGGCGTCATCAAACAGATCATATAGCTTTTGGGCATCTTTGTTCTGAAGCTCTGCTTTTACCTTTTGCAGACTTTCTATATAAGAAGTAAGCAGTGTAAGGATGTTTTCGGTATTGGTCATACAGATCGACTGCCACATCACAGGTGAAGAAGAGGAGATGCGGGTAATATCCTTGAAACCGCCCGCAGCGATCATTTTCATCACACCTTCCGCACTGTCGGAATCGTGTACCAGATTGACAAGACCGGCAGAAATGATATGCGGCAGATGACTGACCGCAGCTGTCACATAATCATGCGTATGATAATCCATGATCAACGGATCGCACCAATAGAGCTGATCAGCGTCTGCAGACCCTGAATTGCCGTAACAGGACTTTCCTGTGTCGGTGTCAGAATATAATAGGCATTTTCCAAAAAGACGTTCGCTCGCATTTTGATAGCCTGTTTTTTTCACTGCCTGCCATGGGATGTCCGCCGATAAAGACGGAAGAGAGCCCTGCTTTTTCAATCGCAGCGTGCGTTGTCTGCTTGACAGATCCGACATCGGTCAGGATCGTGTCCGCATGCAGGCTTTGTCGGATCTGCCCGAGAAACTGATCGTTTTCGCTGACAGGTGCACATAAAAACAAATAATCGCAGTCAAAAAAGAATCGGTCAGAGCTTCATAGGCCTCTGAAATAACGCCGTCTTTCCGGGCAAGGGAAAGCCCGTTCCGGTCTTTGTCATATGCTTTTAAGATCATCTCGGGATATGCCTGGCGCAGTGCTTTGACGATAGAACCGCCGATCAGACCAAGCCCGATAAAACTACAGGTAACTTCTGCTTTTTTTGACATAGCTTATGTCCTTTCCGTTGTAAATTTCAATAGTATTTTAGCCCTTTAAAGTGCGAATGTCAATGGGATAGAAAATATAGAAATTTCTTGTAATTTTAACGAAAATATGTTGTAAAACAGTTTTATATTTAGTAAAATATACCTACAAGTGTTTGAATTGTTAGAAAATTCAAAATCGATCATAAAACGGAGGTAGCAGCTATGAATGTATACACAACTGAGAAAATTCGTAACATTGTTTTGCTTGGGCATGGGGGCAGCGGCAAAACATCACTTGCCGAAGCAATGGCATATCTTGGCGGTATCACATCCCGTATGGGGAAGGTAACGGACGGTAATACGGTCAGTGATTACGGAAAAGAAAGAACAGAAACGGCATTTTTTCCATATCTGCCTCCTGTATTGCGATCGAATGGGATGGCTGTAAGATCAATCTGCTGGATACACCCGGCTATTTTGATTTTGTAGGCGAGGTGGAAGAAGCGGTTTCCGCTGCAGACGCAGCGATCATTGTTGTTTCCGGAAAGGCAGGTATGGAAGTCGGTGCTCTGAAAGCGTGGGAGCTCTGCGAAAAGTATCATCTGCCGCGTATGGTATATGTATCCGATATGGATGTGGATCAGGCTTCCTATAAAGAGGTTGTGGAAGATCTGACACAGCTTTATGGTAAAAAGATCGCACCGTTCCATTTCCCGATCCGTGAAAATGAAAAGTTTGTCGGTTATGTGAATGTAGTCAGTGAAACGGGTTATCGCTGGGTAGGAAAAGAAGTGGAAGAATGTGAGATTCCGGATTACAGCAGACCGTATCTTGAAAAATACAGGGAAAGCCTGATGGAAGCGGTAGCTGAGACATCAGAAGAAATGATGGATCGTTATTTTGCCGGAGAAGTATTCTCCGACGCGGAGATCAGGGCTGCACTGCGTAATAATGTTGTAGATGGCAGTATTGTACCGGTTTCGATGGGCTCCAATATTTTATGCCAGGGCGTTTATACACTGCTTGATGATATCATCAAATATATGCCAAGTCCCGAAAACAGGGAAATTGCAGGCATTAACCTGAAGACGAATGAAATTTATGAGGCAGATTATGATTTTGCAAAAAGCGAAATCCGCTTACATATTCAAGACGATCGTTGATCCGTTCATCGGTAAATATTCGCTGATCAAGGTATGCTCCGGCGTTTTGAAAACAGATGATCTGTTATATGATAAAGACAAAGATTCCGAAGCAAAGATCGGCAAGCTGTATGTACTGCAGGGAAATAAACCGATCGAGGTAAAAGGAGCTGCATGCAGGGGATATCGGTGCGCTGGCAAAGCTGGCAGGTGCCCGTACAGGCGACAGCCTTTCTACAAAGGTAACACCGATCCAGTATGCAAAGGCAGAGCTTTCTGTCCCGTATACGTATATGCGCTATAAGGTGGATAATAAAGCAGAGATCGACAAAGCAGCACAGGCACTTTCCAAGATGACACATGAGGATCCGACACTCAAGATCGTCAATGACAAGGAAAACGGGCAAATGCTGTTATATGGTATCGGTGATATGCAGCTTGAAATCGCACAGAGCAGACTGCTCAATGAATATAAGGTAGCGATCACTCTTTCAGAGCCTAAAGTAGCTTACCGGGAAACAATCCGTAAGAAATCGGATGTGGAAGCCAAATATAAAAAAGCAGTCCGGCGGACATGGACAGTACGGTCATGTCAAGATGCGGTTTGAGCCCTCCGGCGATCTGGAAACTCCCTATGTATTTGAGCAGGAGGTTGTCGGCGGAGCAGTTCCGAAGAACTACTTCCCGGCAGTAGAAAAGGGGCTGCAGGAGGCAACGGTGAAAGGACCTCTGGCAGCGTATCCGGTTGTTGGCGTAAAGGGTATCTTATATGATGGTTCTTATCATCCGGTGGATTCTTCCGAAATGGCATTTAAAAAAGCAGCCATGCAGGCATTCAAGGATGGTTTCTTAAAAGCGGAACCGGTTCTGCTTGAGCCGATCGAAACGCTTTCCGTTGCCGTTCCGGACAGCTATACGGGAGATATCATGGGTGATCTGAACAAACGGAGAGGGCGCGTGCTTGGTATGCAGCCCATGCAGGGAGGCTGGCAGACGATCACGGCGGATATCCCGATGAGCAGTCTGTACGGCTATTGTACCGTACTCCGTTCCCTGACAGGCGGACAGGGCAGCTTCTCTTATCAGTTTGCGCGTTATGAGCAGGCGCCTTCCGATGTGCAGGCAAAAGAGGTGGAAAACCGTAAGAATAAGGTAGATTCCTTGACAGAATAAGCTGTGCTTTGTATAGTGGATAGTAAAATTACGCAGAAAGAGGCAAAAGTATGAAAAACTGGAAAAGATGGCTGCTCGCCATTTTACTGACACTTGTGATCGCATTTGTTTACTATTATATCAATCTGCCGGCGCTGAATATCCATTCAGCAGGCTTTTGGTGTTTTGTGATCCTGATGGTATTTGTATTCGCAATTGTATTATCGTTCCGCTCCGTCTGGAAAAGCGGGCATGTTTCCTTCGGGAAAAAGGGGCTGGATATCAAAAAGGAACAATGGGTCCTTACAGGTATCTGTTTTATCTGGGCGGCGTACTTTTGCTGATCTTTCTGATCGGTTCTGTTCTTTCTTCACCGATTATCAATGCGAAGAAGTATCAGAAGCTTATGCAGGTGGAGGAACGCGATTTTACAGCAGATATCAAAGAAGTGGATTTTAATACGATCCCCTTCTTGACAGAGATTCCGCAGCAATTCTGGGCAGCCGCAAAATGGGTAGTATGGTAGATATGGTATCACAGTTTGAGGTTGCGGATGATTACACCCAGATCAATGTAAGCGGTAAGCCGGTCCGCGTGACACCGCTGATGTATGCCAGCCCGATCAAATGGCTGACAAATCAGAAAAACGGTATTCCGGCGTATATTCAGATCGATATGACAACCCAGGATACGGAATGTGTCAAGCTGACAGAGGGAATTAAATATTCAGAATCGGAAATGTTTAACCGTTATATCTGGAGACACATCCGTTTCCGTTATCCAACCTATATTTTTGCAGATCAGATATTCTTTGAAATTGATGATGAAGGTACACCATACTGGATCTGCCCGGTCAAAAAGTTCAACATTGGTCTGTTCGGTGGTGTGACAGTCGGCAGAGTTGTGCTTTGTAATGCGATTACGGGAGAATGCACAGATTATCAGGCAGATGAAGTTCCAACCCTGGGTAGATAAGGTCTATCAGGCAGAACTTCTGATGCAGCTTTACGATTATCATGGCATGCTGCAGCATGGTTATCTGAACAGTGTATTGGGACAGCGTGACTGTCTGCAGACAACAAATGGTTATAATTATATCGCCATGAATGATGATGTCTGGGTATATTCAGGTGTGACCAGTGTCAGCGGTGATCAGTCTAATGTTGGTTTTGTGCTGATGAACCAGCGTACGATGGAAACCCCGTTTCTACAGAATAGAAGGTGCGATTGAAGACTCTGCCATGTCTTCTGCGGAAGGGCAGGTGCAGAATCTCGGTTATGTGGCGTCGTTTCCGCTCCTTTTGAATATTTCTGATGAACCAACCTACTTTATGGCATTAAAGGATTCTGCCGGTCTGGTCAAGAAATATGCCATGGTCAACATCCAGAAATACCAATGGGTAGCAATCGGAGACACAGTCAAAGAATGTAAGAAGGCATATAATGCGCTGCTCAGTACCAATGGCATCCGTACAAGTGAGAATGCGGATGATCTGGAGATCACAAGGGAAAATTGCGACCTATGTACCGGTAGTGATCGATGGAAATTCCATGTATATTTTACGTTGAGGGAGATAAGACAGTATATGATGCAGATCTGACGAATAGTGAGATAGTAGGGATTATTGCTTATAAAGAAGGGATTCCATTTCGATGTTTTATCAGGATGGTGATACTACGTCAAATGTGACAAAAATCAAATAATTCTGCTTTTGCGGTTGACTAAAAAAGTGAATAAAATTTACAATGAATATAATTGAATTATTGCATTTATAGGGCAATATGCATAAAACAACGAGGTGAAATCATGTTCCATATAGTAGTGTGTGATGATGATCGTTCCATCACAGAATACTTAAAAGAGACGCTTGAGAAAAAATACAGACGAAAAATAGAATGCCAATGTGTATATTCGGCAGAAGAATTGTTAAAATGGCTGGAAGATCTCGATCAGGGACATACCAATATTATTATTTTGGATATCGCACTCGGAGATGATGACGGTATTGCGATCGCAAAAGAGATCCGTTCCAAATATCCACAGATTAAAGTGATCCTGTTATCCGGGTATGCGCAGCTTGCCAGTAATGTATTTGAGGCAGATCCCGTCTATTTTCTTTCCAAGCCGATCGATGAACAGAAGCTGTTCTCCTCTGTGGAAAAAGCAATGGATATTGTACAGCATCAGGAGATCAAGGCGATCACCGTTGCGGGAAGTGGTGGAAAGATCCATCGCATCAAAGTAGAAGATATCCTGTATTTGGAGACAAGTAACAGAAACTGCTGCATTCATACAGATAAAGGGGATTGTATTGAGGCAGCTGCAAAGCTGAGCGATCTGGTCAATCAGCTGCCGGATTATATCATCAACTCCCATCAGAGTTTTGCCTGTAATATCAAAAAGATCAAATCATTTTCCAGGGAAGACGGCATTACGATGATCAGTGGAGATGTGATTCCGGTGAGCCGCAGACATTACAAAGGTGTCAAGGAAGCGATCGCACTGCATATTTAACAGAAAACGTAAGGGGATTTATGTTTTTCTTACATAAATGGAAAAAGAATTTAGAGAGTGATATAGACTGCATGGAAGAATCCATGCAGCCCTATATTGCTCTTTTTTATGCATTTCGGAAGATCAGACATGATTTTGCCAATTATGTGCAGACTCTGCAGCTTTTTGCAGAGGTGGAAAATTATGATGAAAAGAAGAAAATGAAAAAGGGAATTCTTGATCAGATCGGGCGGTTTTATGAATGTATGCCGGATACTGTGCCACTGTTTCCGCCTATGCCGGCTAAAGCAACACGAAACACACAGCTCGGGCTGTTGTATGAAACATGGTCTGAAATCCGTCGGGAAATGGAAAAACTGCCAGATACGATCAAAAAAATGCTGGAGCCGCTGCAGAAGCTGCAGGATCAGATGGAGCGTAGTCTGGATCCGGATGAATCAGAAACAGAAGCCTTGCTTTCGGGGCTGGATCAGTTCCGCAGCCTTCCGACAGAGGAGACATCTGCCCTGTCGGTCCTGATGGATCTCTGTATGCAGGAAGCAGAACAAAACAGCTGTCTGCTCCGCTATAAGATCTGCCAGCCGACCTGTTTCAGATGGCTTACCCCGGACAAGCTTTTATTATACCGGCAGTTATTTCTGCTGGCACTTTCCGGCGCAGGACAGTCCGGGGGAAAAACGGATATGTCATCTGCGGTTATCCGGCTTCGCAGTGCGGAAAAATTTGATATGTGGCATCTGCATCTGGAATTTCCGTATACGCCGGATGGGCAGGATAGTCTGTTGCAGATGCAGAAGACACAAATGTATCGCTGCATCCGAAAACTGTCAAAAACTTATAAGCTGCAGTTGAAATTTGCACGGATATCGGATGGGATCAGTCTTGACCTTGTGAAATAAGGGAGTTACTTGTCAAAAACAGTAAATATGAGTATAATGTTCAGAGAGATTTCAAAGAAAGAGGAAATACAATGGCAGAAAAAACAGATACGGAAGTTTTGATCGGCGGCAGAGTATTTACGCTCAGCGGATATGAAAGTGAAGAATATCTGCAGAAGATCGCCCTTTATATCAATAATAAAGTCAGTGAATACAATAAAGTGGAAGGTTTTAAGAGACAGCCGGTTGATACACAGGCGATTTTGTTAGAGCTGAATATTGCGGATGATTATTTCAAAGCGAAAAAACAGATTTCTCTGTTGGAAGAAGATTTAGCAGCAAAGGAAAAAGAATTATATGATTTAAAACATGAGCTTGTTTCTGCGCAGATCAAGTTGGAAAGCACGGAAAAAGCAATGAAGTCCATGCAGGATGACCGTAGCAGAGAAAGTAAAAAATAATGGCTGCCTTCGGGCAGCTGTTTTTACTGTATAGGAAATTCCGTTGGAATCCCCTATACAGCAAAAGCAAGCAAGCTTGCAGGGATGCGCACTGCGGCGTACAATGTAGATGTCGCAAGCGACCGCCGCAGGCGCAAGAATGTACCAAGGTACATTCTTTGTTATGGAGAAGCACTATGTCAGTTGAACTATTGGCACCTGCAGGAGATCCGGAATGCTTTATGGCAGCGGTTTTGGCGGGAGCAGATGCGATTTATGTAGGCGGAAGCAGCTTTGGAGCACGTGCCTATGCAAAAAATTTCAGCGAAGAAGAGCTGTTGCATGCGATCAGAATGGCGCATCTGTATGAAAAAAAAGTATATATGACAGTCAATACACTTGTAAAGGAAGCGGAGCTTAAAAAAGCTTCCGGCTTTTTGCAGCCCTATTATGAGGAAGGACTGGATGGCGTGATCATGCAGGATCTTGGTGCAGTCAGGATGATCCGGCGTTTCTTTCCGGATCTGGAGATCCACGCCAGCACACAGATGACGATCACAGGATTTGGCGCAGCAAATTACCTGAAAAAGTATGGCGTGACAAGAATTGTACCGGCCCGGGAGCTCTCACTTGCAGAATTAAAGCGGCTGAAGACCGAGACCGGTCTGGAACTGGAAAACCTTTATCCATGGCAGCATGTGTTACTGTTATTCCGGTCAATGCCTTTATTCAAGCATGCTCGGACCGAGAAGCGGGAACAGAGGGCGGTGCGCCGGTCCGTGCAGACTGCCTTATCAGCTGCTGGCGGACGGACATATGATCAGTGCAAAAGGAAGAACCATATCAGCTCAGCCTGAAGGATCTTTGTACACTGCCAATTCTTCCAAAGCTGATCGAAGCAGGAATTGACTCCTTTAAAAATAGAGGGCAGGATGAAAACTGCTGCCTATGTTTCTTTTGTGACGGCGATGTACCGGAAATATATTGATCTGTATGAAAAAGATCCGGCAGAATACAAGGTGGATCCGGAGGATATCCGCATGCTGCAGGAGCGTTTCAGCCGTGGGAGCAGCCAGATGGGCTATTATATGCAGCATAACGGCAGAGAATTGCTGTCGTTGAAAAAGGCCGGTTATCAGACTTTTTCGCCGGAGGCTAAAGAGCAGGTACAGCCGGGCACTGTCAGACAGCCTGAGGAGAAGAAACTTCCTGTAAGCGGACGGTTTTTTGCTCATCCCGGTGAACCTATGCTGCTGACCCTGACAAAGGATACGGTTTCTGTAACGGTATCGGGCGCAGCAGTGGAAAAAGCAGCGAACAGAGCCGCCACACAGGAGGATGTAAAAAAGCAGCTGCAAAAGCTGGGAAATACACCTTTTGTACTGAAAGAGCTTACATGTGATATGACGGATACCCTGTTTTTACCGAACAAAGAATTAAATGAGCTGCGCAGAAAGGCTGTCTGCAGGCTGGAAGAGGTGCTTCTGTCCGGCAGAAAAAGAACCATGCGGGAAGCTGATGACAGAGCAGTCAAAGAGATCGACAGCCGGATATCTGCAAAACCGGCAGCCGACAAACAGGCTCTTGCAGAAAAACAAAGACCGTTGCAGGTGCAGATCGCACATCCTTATCAGCTCAAAGCGCTGGCACCGGACGAACTGCTTGACAGGATCTATGTGACATATGACTGCCTGCTGGAGCTGAATAATCCGGATGAAACAGAAAAACTGTTAAAGCGCTTTCGCCAAAAAAAGATTTCGATATACCTGACATTTCCGGCAGTAACGAGGCAACAGACTTTTGACCGTATTAGTCAACGATGGAGCAATATTGAAAAAGCGGCATTTGACGGGTATTGTGCCGGTAATCTGGAAATGGTAACATTTTTGCGGCAAAGAGTACCGCAGAAGGCTTGTGTCACAGACAGCGGCTGTTATGTTTTTCAGATGGAAACAGCTGCTTTTTATGATAATATAGGTGTGACGGAGCATGTCCTGCCGTATGAACTGCACAAATCAGAAGCAAAGGCACTGGCGTGTGGCAGTCATAGCTGTATTTTGCCTGTGTACGGATATATTCCGGTCATGGAGACGGCAAACTGTCTGCTGAAGACAAACCGGCGCTGTCTGAAACAGACAAAAACAAAAGCACCGGCAGAGCTTTTTTCTTATAGACCGGCAGAAAAAGAAGCTGCGCGTCTGTCTGCATTGTGACAGATGCGAAAACACGATCTATAATGCGCTGCCGCTTTCTCTGCATAAAGAAATGCCGGAGATACTGCGCATGCCAATGGAGGCGGTTTTACTGCGATTTACGGAAGAAACTGCCGGGCAGATGCAGAAGATTTATGAAATGTATGCGGATCTATGCAGGGGAGAAAAAGGATTACAGACGGTCATTACCGAATTTACGAAAGGACACTTTTTAAAAGGTGTGGAATAGGTAACCTATGGGACACGTTATTTCTGATTTGTCTAAATATGTCATCACATTTTTATGATAATTTATACACTGGAATGCTTTGTGGCGGTCGCGACGAAAAAAAGAGCATGAGCGCGGTGGTGTTTATATCCGCCAGATCATCTGCATGTTCATGGTACATTTCCTGGGATTTGCTGCGATCTGTCTGGAAACGGAGGATGTTTCTTATATTATCTTTTATGGCTTCCAGCAGATTCTGCTGTTTGCAACGATTGCACTGTTCCGTGTGGCGTATCCGGAAGCGGATAAACTCGTGATCAATAATATGTGTATGCTTCTGACGATCAGCTTTATCATGCTGACACGAATTTCTTATCAGAAGTCGATCCGTCAGTTTATTATTGTTGCGGTATCGCTGATCATCGGGTTGTTTATTCCGTTTTTTGGTATCAAAGCTGAAGTTTTTGAAACATCTGACTTGGATCTATGGCATGGTCGGCGTCTTTGCACTTCTGGTTGTTGCAGTACTGGGCAGTGTGACCCATGGCTCCAAAATATCATATTCGATCAATGGTTTTACGTTCCAGCCTTCGGAATTTGTCAAGATTCTGTTTGTCTTTTTCATTGCCGGACTACTGACAGAGTCAAAAAAGTCTGGGACAGGTTGTGATCTCGGCGGTTGCAGCTGCAGCCCATGTGATCATTCTGGTATTTTCCAAGGATCTCGGTAGTGCTGTTATCTTTTTTGCAGGCTATCTGATCATGGTATTTATTGCAACAAAGAATTATTTTTACCTGTTTGCGGGGATCTTAGGCGGCGCAGGGGCATCGATCGTTGCTTATCATATGTTTTCGCACGTCAGAACAAGAGTGATTGCCTTTCTGCATCCATGGAGCAATATCAATGATTCCGGATATCAGATCACGCAGTCCTTATTTGCGATCGGTACAGGAGGCTGGTTCGGACTTGGTATTGATCAGGGAGATCCAACCTCGATACCATATGTGGAGCAGGATTTTGTTTTTTCAGCAGTGGCGGAAGAGATGGGCGTCATATTCGGAATCTGTCTGATTCTTGTCTGTGTCAGCTGCTTTATCGTATTTATGAAGATTGCCATGCAGCTGAAAGAAGATTTTTACAGATATATTGCGGTAGGGATCAGTACAATCTATATATTTCAGGTATTTCTGACGATTGGCGGCGGAACAAGATTTATCCCCCTGACCGGTGTCACACTGCCGCTTGTCAGTTATGGCGGAAGCAGTGTGCTGACGACGATCATCATGTTCAGTATCATACAGGGACTTTATTGCATACAATCACAGGAAGGAAAACGGAATGCTCGGAAAGAAAGACGAAGAACTGCAGATCGGGAAGCAGGAGAAGAATAATAAAAAGAAAGAAAGAGTGAGGAATCGCGAAATTGTGATCGTGACCTGCTTTTTTCAGTCTGCTGATGCTGGCTGTTATAGGAAATATCATCCATTTTATGGTAAAGGACAGCGAGGAAGCGATCAACAATGCTTATAATCCCAGACAGGAGCTGCTTTGCGACCAGAAATGTCAGGGGTACTATTTATTCCGCTGACGGAGAGATTCTTGCCCAGACAGTGAGGTCAGCGGATGGTACGGAAGTCCGTAATTATCCATATCAGAATATATTTGCCCATGTGGTTGGATATGCGACAAAGGGAAGAACCGGCATTGAAGCAACGGAAAACATGAATATGTTAAATTCCCATGCATCCATTACCAATAAGATCCAGAATGAGCTTAACGAAGAGAAAAACTACGGTGATAATGTCATCACGACATTGGATACGACATTACAGCAGACAGCCTATACGGCACTTGGCGTTTATCAGGGGGCAGTCATTGTGACAGAGCCTTCTACCGGAAAAATACTGGCAATGGTATCCAAACCGGATTTTGACCCGAATCAGATTTCTGAGATCTGGGATGATCTGGTAAACGATTCGGAAAGCAGTGTTCTGTTAAACCGCGCAACGCAGGGATTATATCCGCCGGGCAGTACATTCAAAATCATTACGGCATTGGAATATTACAGAGAACACGATGGGGATGTATCCGGCTATTCCTTCTCCTGTAATGGAAGTTTTTCCTATGAAGGACATAAGATCCGCTGTTATCATGGACAGAGCCACGGTTTGGTTGATTTTACAAAGAGTTTTGCCAAATCCTGCAATTCCTCTTTTGCCAATATCGGCGTCCAGCTTTCCATCCCTGATCTGCAGAAGACCTGCAGACAGCTTTTATTGAATACTGATCTGAAAACAGAGCTTGTTTATAAAAAGAGCAGCTTTACCTTGTCGGAATATGATACAAGCTATGCAGTCATGCAGACAGCCATCGGGCAGGGACAGACGACCGTGACACCACTGGAGCTGAATCTGATCACTGCGGCGATTGCCAACAAAGGAAAAGCTATGACTCCTTATGTGGTGGATAGGATCGAAAGTGCGACCGGTGCGACTGTGAAAAAGACTTCTCCGCAGGCAGAAGCTGTGATGATGACGGAGGACGAGGCTTCTTTATGACGGGACTGATGAAAGAAGTAGTTGAGAGCGGTACGGCTTCCAAGTTAAAAGGTCTTTCCTATACAGCAGCCGGTAAAACGGGTTCTGCGGAATTCAGCGGGAACAAATCGGATTCCCATGCCTGGTTTACAGGGTTTGCTCCTGCAGAAGATCCGCAGATCTGTGTGACGATCATTGTTGAAAGTGCCGGATCGGGCGGTGATTATGCAGTCCCGATTGCAAGGCGGATATTCGACACCTATTTTGGAACAAATGACTAAAAAAACTGAAAAAAGGGGAATTTTATTCTATCTTTTTTACGAAGAATATAGTATACTGATTAAGATGGCACGTACAAAGATTGGTTCTTGCAATCTTTTTGTACAAAATGCACAAAAAGATATAGTAAATGGGAGGAAATACATATGTTTGATCAGATTTTTGGAAATTATCTGGTAAAAACCGGAAGAATTACCAAAGAGCAATTATCTGATGTAATAGAAAGTGAGAGCAAAGTTCGTGTGAAGCTTGGTCTGATCGCGGTTGCAGAGAAGCTGATGACGACAGAACAGGCTGATGAGGTTAATAATTTACAGGCGATCAGGGATCGCAGATTTGGTGATATTGCCGTGGAAAAGGGATATCTGACAGAAGCACAGGTAGGCAGTCTGTTAAAGAAACAGGGCAATATTTATATGATTTTTGTACAGAACCTGATCGATAAAGGGCTGATGACATTAGAGCAGGTTGACGAGGCACTGAAGATCTATCAGGATCAGCAGGGCTTTACACACAGCGACATGGATGATCTCGTAAGCGGGGACGTAGATCGTACCGTCAGATTATTCCTGCCGTCTAATACAGAGCTTTGCGACAAGCATTGCGGTATTGCGATCCGTACATTTCTGCGTATTATCAATTCCGGTGCTTATGTATCCAAAGCATATCTGACAGACACATTGAAGATTGACAATTTTGCGATGCAGCAGCTTACGGGTGATCATAATATTTATGCGGGATTTGCCGGTATCGGAAACAGTCTTCTGACGATTGCAAATCCTTTTGCGGATGAAGAATTTGAGACCGTTGATCTGGATGCACTGGATGCAGTCGGTGAGTTTACAAACTGTATCAATGGATTATTTGCATCCGAGCTTGGCAATGAAGGTGTGGATATGGACATGCTTCCACCGGCTTTCTATGAAAAAAGCGAGCAGGATCACCGGCAATCAGTTCTGTGTATTCCCGATCCATGTGGAAGAACAGGAGATCTTCTTTATTTTAGCAATTGATTCAACTATTTCTGTAAATTAGGAGGCTTATTAAAATGGCAAAGATTTTTAATCGTAGATGACTCACGTACATCACGTAAGATGCTCCGTAATATCCTGGAGTCCAACGGACATGAAATTATAGACGAGGCTGTAAACGGACAGGAAGGCGTGCAGAAGTTTCAGGCGTTAAAGCCGGATGTTGTTATTTTAGACATTACAATGCCGGTCGTAGACGGTGTGGAAGCATTAAAGATGATCAAAGCACTGGATCCGGAGTCAAAGGTTGTTATGGTAACTGCAGCAGGACAGAAAAACAAAATGATCGAATGCATCAAAGCAGGTGCTAATGAATTTTTGACAAAGCCTTTTGAACAGCAGGAAATCGTGGATGTGATCAACAAAATGTCAAATTAAGAGTTCGATTCCAATTCCTTCTTGCATGATGGTATAAACTGTTTTATACTGAATGCATATATGAGGCACACCAGACAGGAGGGTTTGCAATGATTGAAGCAACAAGCTGTGGCGGTGTGGTTATTTTCAGAGGTAAGATATTGCTCCTATATAAAAATATCAAGAATAAATATGAAGGATGGGTCTTACCAAAAGGAACTGTGGAACCGGGCGAAGAATATAAGGGTACTGCACTTCGAGAAGTTCTTGAAGAGTCCGGGGCGAAAGCGTCCATCATAAAATATGTAGGAAAAAGTGATTATACTTTTTACCGTGCCAGAGGATACGGTGTCCAAGAGTGTACACTGGTATCTGATGATGGCAGACAATTATTACAGTAAACCACAGCGTGAAGAATTATTTTGTAGATTCCGGATATTACAAATATCACGAGGCATATCATCTGCTGAAATTTGCAAATGAAAAACAGATTCTGGAACGTGCATATGCAGAGTATCTGGATCTGAAGCACAGTAATCTATGGGGAAGCAAAAGTATTTTTAAGAAAAGGGAAGGCAGTAACTGCCTTCTTTTTTTAAATCGGAGTCGCCATGTATATTTATAAAGATCTGGTAACAGACGAGGCATGTGAAAAAAGCAAAAACAAAATACTGCGCAAGCTCAGAATGCATGCAGGTATGGTAGATGTCTATCTGATCTGTCTGGCAAACGGATTCGATAACTTTGATATTTATGACAGTGCCTGCCTGAAGCAAAAGGCATTTCCGAGAGATACGATCTATCTGGTCGGTCTGGCAAAAGGAAAAGAAAGTGCACTGCAGTTGTCGATCGATTTATACTTGTCATTGTCTCAAAAATGGGATACTTTATTAATAAAACAGGTATTTGAAAAACAAAAAGCAGAATTGTTTCGGAGATATTGATGTCTATATTACTTACAATTTTAAAAATAATCGGAATCATATTGCTTGTTCTGCTGGCAGTGGCAATTATTTTTCTGGTGCTTCTTTTTTTGTACCGTTTTGCTATAGGGTGCAGGGAAGCTTCTCAGAAGGAAAACCGGCAGGAAACGCAGAACTGCGTTACTTATTTCCGTTGCTGCGAGTTTCCTTTTCTTATGAATCTGATAAAAAGACCGGTGTGATCCGGTTGCTGGGAATAAAGTTGTTTGATTTTTTTTTCTCCACCCAAGCAGAAGAAAGCAAAGAAAATAAAAATGGCAGCAAAAAAAGGCAAAAAGAAAAGAAGAAGACAGGAAGCAGACAGAAAAACAAACGAAATAACAGAATCTGACGCGCAGGATCAGCATAGGCAGAAAACGCAGGAAAATGACCGGTCAGCAGAACAACCGGAGCAGATAAACCCGGAAACGGCTGCTGCAGATTCTACGGAAAATAAAGCGCAAGAGATCACAGACGCGAAAACCGATACAACAGATATAGATGCGTTGCACACTGATACAGAGGATACAGCGGAAAAGCAGTCACTGCTGCAGAAAATACAGCTCTGGATCTGTAAGATAAAAGAATGGGCGAAAAAGCTGCAGCGGACGATCAGCGGTCTGTATCATAAAACAATCTCTCTGCGGCAGAAATGGGAAAGCATGAAAGAAGTCATTTCCTATTATGCAGAGACACTGAAAAAGGAATGAGACAAAAATCCGCACTCAGGCTGGCAAAAAAATACACTGAAAAAGCTGTGGAAGAGTGTCGGTCCCAGGAAAGGGCGGCTGCGTGTCCGTTTTGGAACAGGAGATCCGGGAAGCTGCGGTGAAATTTGTGCCTTTCTTGGTATGGTATATCCATTTATCGGGAATTATGTTATGATAGAACCTGAAATGGAACAGGCAGTTTTTGACTGTGATGTCTGGCTTTGCGGGCATATTACCGTATTTGCGTTATTAAAAGCAGGCTGGGTTGTACTTTTTAACCCGGAGATCAAGTACTTAAAAGAAGTAATGAAGCCATCAGGCAAGGAGGATAAATAGCTATGAATAATAATTTTTCAGAAGTCGTAAGTTCCCTGTTAAGCGGTGTTGATAATTTCCTGTCTACAAAGACTGTTGTAGGACAGGCAACACAGATTGGTGATACCATTATTCTGCCACTGGTCGATGTGACATTCGGTGTTGGTGCAGGTGCTGCAGCCGGTGAACAGAAAAAAACTCCGGGTTTGGTGGTATTACAGGCAAAATGTCACCGAGTGCTGTTCTCGTGATCAAAAAACGGACAGACAAAGCTTGTCAATGTCAGAAATCAGGATGCAGTGACAAAGATCATTGATATGATCCCGGATCTGGTGGATAAATTTACCGCACCAAAAGAAGATACGGATGATATGGTAAGTGATGAGAAAGCACAGGAGATTGCATTCGGTCAGGATACACTGTAAAAAAAAGACAAAAGAAAATATGCCATAGCAGCGGAATGTATCGTTTAACGGAAATGGCATACTATAATAAAAGCCGGTGGTTAGCTGCCATGAAAAAGGATACTCGGCATCTGCTGTTTTGCGGCAGCACTTGGCATACTGCTCGATCTGCTGATCGGAAACACACTGGTAGCGATTGTTCTGATCGCACTGTTATTGTTATTGGGATACAATCTGTTTTCCTGTGGATGCTGACAGGAAGCAGATCTATCAGACCGGAGGGAAAGAAGACATGCCGGATCTTATGCAGGAATCGGATGAAAATAAAATAAGGATTGCAAAAGAACTGTTGCTGGAAGAAGTGCATCGTCTGCAGGGAAGAACGTTCCGCTTTTGAAAAAAAGAACGGGACAAGACGATGGAAAAGCTGAAGGAGCAGGAAAGCTTTTTTTGACAAGAAGTTCAAGATACTGAAATGGGGTTCGCCCAGCTGGATGCAGACCGCAAGAGCTTTGAGGCAAAGAAGCGCGCTTTTGAATACAGCAGGCAGTTTTATCAGGAAAAGCAGGAAAAGGAACCGTTTTCGGAACTGGCAGAAGAAGAGGACATGCTGTTTTTCCGCGGCGTGACACATCCTCTGGCACTTAAGAAGCGTTATAAGGATCTGATCAAAATCTATCATCCGGACAATTCGTGCGGAGATAAATGGATCCTGCAGCAGATCAACACAGAATATGACAGGCTCAAGAACGTGATCACCTACCAGAGAAAAGCATAGCGGTTTACAGCTACAGCTGCAGGCAATTAAAAAAGGAACCATACGGTTCCTTTTTGCAGACTCATTATTAAGCTCTTTCTACTTTACCGGATCTTAAACAAGATGTACAAACATGCATTGTTTTTGTAGAACCGTTAACATTACATTTCACATTTTTAACGTTTGAGTTCCAAATGTGGTTAGATCTTCTATGAGAATGGCTTACATTATTACCAAAATGAGCACCTTTGCCACAAACATCACACTTAGCCATGATAGCACCTCCTAAACTGAATAGATTCTAAACTCACAACAAGCTTATTCTATCAGAAAGTTTTTTTAAATGCAACAACAAATTATGCATTTTTTGATCTTTTTTCCTGTTTTTCCATGGAAATTTGATTTTCTGGTTTCCTTTTCCGTAAAACAGAGTATAATCACTATGATGTCTTTTTCTGTGCAGCGGAGATTATGCATGGCATGAAAGGGACAGACGCATATAAAAGGAGGATACATGCATGAAAACAATGATGAATACACATCTGGGCAATATCTCTATAGATAGTGATGTAATTGCAAATTACGCAGGAAGCGTTGCAATCGAATGTATCGGCGTCGTTGGAATGGCAAGTGTCAATGTCAAAGACGGTCTGGTTAAATTATTAAAATTAAACGACTTATCCAGAGGTGTTACAGTACATGTGGATAATGCAGGGCTGACAATTGATTTTCATCTGATCGTGGCATATGGTGTTAATATTCTGGCTGGTATCAGATAATCTGATCAGCAATGTCAAATACAAAGTAGAAGAATTTACGGGCTTTCCGGTTGAAAAAAAATCAATATATTTGTGGAAGGTGTCAGAGTAATTGACTAGAGGAGGAATAAGAACGTGTCACAAAATCAATTAGATGCTAAGATGTTTAAAGAAATGTTCTTGGCAGGTGCGAAAAATCTGGAATCAAAAAGGAATATATCAATGAGCTGAATGTATTCCCTGTTCCGGATGGCGATACCGGTACCAACATGACGCTGACCATTATGTCTGCTGCAAAAGAAGTAGCTTCACTGGATGAAAATGCAACACTGAAAGAGCTTTCCAAAGCAATTTCTTCCGGATCCCTCAGAGGTGCAAGAGGAAATTCCGGTGTAATCCTGTCACAGCTTCTGCGCGGACTTTGCAAGGTGATCGGTGCCACAGAAGGTGAGATCACGGTTGATGTGCTGATCGCTGCTTTTGAAAAAGCAGTAGAGAGTGCTTATAAGGCAGTTATGAAGCCAAAGGAAGGAACAATCCTTACCGTTGCAAAGGGTGCTTATGAAAAAGCAGCTGAATATGCAGGCACAGAAGATATGGATGTTTTTATCGATGCGATCATCGTATATGCACAGGAAGTGCTGGATAAAACACCGGATATGCTTCCTGTTTTAAAACAGGCAGGTGTTGTGGATTCCGGCGGACAGGGCCTTTTAGAAGTGCTGAAGGGTGCACAGAAGGCGTTCCGCGGTGAAGAACTGGATCTGAGCATCGATATGACGAAAACACCTGTAAAACGCAATAATATTGATACATCCGCTGTAGAAACATCCGATATCAAATTCGGTTATTGCACAGAATTTATTATTTTGCTTGGAAATAAAACATTTACAATAAAGCAGGAACAGGATTTTAAATCTTATTTGGAATCCATCGGTGACTCCATCGTGCTTGTTGCGGATGATGATGTCGTTAAGGTACATGTACAGACCAACGACCCTGGTCTTGCGATCCAACGGGCGCTGACGTATGGTGCACTTTCCAATATGAAAATCGACAATATGCGTTTAGAGCATGAAGAAAAGCTGTTTAAAGAAGCCGAGAAGAAAGAAGTCGAAAAGCCGGCTCAGCCGCAAAAGGAATACGGTTTTATCAGTGTTTCCATCGGGGAAGGCTTAAATGAGATTTTTAAAGATCTTGGTGTGGATAAGGTCATTGCAGGCGGACAGACGATGAATCCGAGTACAGAAGATATCCTCGGTGCGATCGATGAAGTGAATGCAAAGACGATTTATGTATTCCCTGAACAATAAGAACATTGTCATGGCAGCCAATCAGGCACGTGATCTGACAGAAGATAAAGAAATCATTGTCGTACCAAGCAAGAATATCCCACAGGGTATTGCAGCGATCATCAATTTCATGCCTGATATGTCAGAGAGGAAAATCTGAAAAAAATATGTGTGCGGAAATGGAAAATGTCAGCACAGGTCAGGTAACATATGCTGTACGTGATACAGAGATCGACGGCAAGACGATCAAAGAAAATGACATTATGGGTATCGGCGACAAAACGATCCTGGCTGTCGGTTCCAAAATCGAAGATACCACACTTGAAATGGTGGCTGAAATGATGAAGGAAAAGGATGCGGAGCTTTTGAGTGTATATTATGGCGAGGATATCAAAAAGAAGCAGAAGCAGAAGGACTGCAGAAAGCGCTGGAAGAAGCATATCCTGACTGTGATGTAGAACTGCAGTACGGCGGACAGCCGATCTATTACTACGTAATCTCAGCCGAATAAGGAAGCAAAATGGATTTAACAAAGTCTATTATGGAATTAAAGGGCATCGGTGAAAAAACGCTGCCCTTTTTCATAAACTGAATATTGAAACGATAGAGGATCTTCTCTATCATTTTCCAAAGTCTTATGAAAGTCTGCCTCCGGTTATATCTGTGCAGGAGGCAAAAGAACAGCAGATCTCAGATCCTGCCATTTTAGCAACAGTGAAAACAACGCCTATTCCCGTACATGTCAGGAATCTGTCTATTCTGAAGCTGCAGGCAGAGGATGCGCATGGTGCACTTCTTCATATCTCATTTTTTAATATGCCATATTTAAAAAATACACTGAAAGTGGGAACGCAATATGTTTTTCACGGAGCGGTGCAGGAAAAGGGCGGCTCTCTTTTTATGAGTCATCCGAAGCTCTATCAGCAGGCAGAATATCAGAAACTGCAAGGGAAACTTTGTCTGTCTATGCTAAGACGAAAGGGCTGACCAACCAGGCTATTTCCAAGTATGTCCGGCAAGTTCTGGAAAAAATTCCGGATCTGCCCGAAACACTTCCACCGGATCTTTTGGAAAAATATCAGTTCTGTTCTGTGAAGGAAGCATTAAATACGATCCATTTTCCATCGGATACGGAAAGCCTGGCAAATGCCAGAAAACGTTTCTCTTATGAGGAATTTTTGCTGTTTTTGCTTTCCATGAAGCTGCAGCAGGCGGGAATAGAGCATAAAAATGCCTGCCCGATGATCGATACGGCAGATCCTGGCCGGCTTTTGGAACAGCTCCCCTACGAACTGACCGCATCCCAGAAAGAAGCATATACCATACTAAAAGGAGAAATGCTGCAGGGTACATGCATCAACAGACTGTTGCAGGGAGATGTCGGAAGCGGCAAAACGATCGTTGCGGTTCTTACAATGCTTCTTTGTGTTTCCAATGGTTATCAGGCAGCTATGATGGCACCTACAGAAGTACTTGCCGTGCAGCATTATGAAATGCTGTGTAATATGACAAAGCAGTATGGTCTTGCTTTTCGTCCCACACTTTTAGTGGGCTCCCAGACAGCAAAGCAGAAGCGGGAAATTTATGAAAAGATCGCAGATGGCAGTCTGAATGTTGTGATCGGAACACATGCAGTCATTCAGGATAAAGTAATGTTCAGAAATCTTGCACTTGTGATCACGGATGAACAGCATAGATTCGGTGTCCGACAGCGTGAAACACTGTCCGGCAAAGGGAACGGAGCGGCGCATACGATCGTTATGAGTGCCACACCGATCCCGCGTTCCCTGGCGATCATTTTATACGGTGACATGGAAGTGACGCAGCTCAGGGAACTTCCGGCAAAACGACTGCCGATCAAAAACTGCGTGGTCAATCAGAGCTACAGGCAGACAGCTTACCGGTTTATGCAAAAGGAAGTAGATGCGGGACACCAGGTTTATATCATCTGTCCGATGGCAGAGCCCGGTGTGATGGATGAGCTTGAAAATGTAGTAGACTATTCCAAAACGATACAGGCGTTTTTTTCACCGCAGACGAGAATTGCCTATCTGCACGGCAAAATGCGTCCAAAGCTGAAGAATGAGATTATGACAAGGTTTGCAGCGGGGGAGATCGATGTTCTGGTTTCCACAACGGTTATTGAGGTAGGGATCAATGTACCGAACGCAACTGTCATGATGGTTGAAAATGCAGAGCGTTTCGGGCTTGCAACACTGCATCAGATCCGTGGCAGGGTGGGTAGATCCGATCTACAGTCCTACTGTATCTTTATGGAATCGGCAGAGAAGAAAAAACAGAATGAAAGACTGGCGATCTTAAACAGATCCAATGACGGTTTTGAAATCGCAAATGCTGATCTGAAGCTGCGCGGTCCGGGGGATTTTATGGGCATTCAGCAGAGCGGTGCATTTGCTTTCCGCTTTGCGGATGTCTATCAGGACAGTGCCCTTTTAATGGATGCGGCGGCGGATGCTGCCAAAATTTTGAAAAGTAACTCTTTACTTCTTTCGGATTCTCATTTACCATTAAAAAGGAAATTGGAAAGTTATCAGACACATGGATATCTGCATGTACTATAATGCTTTTCCGGTTCAAATAGGGAGGAATTGAAATTGAAAAAGATTGCAATTATGACGGACAGCAATAGTGGGATTACCCAGAAGGAAGCTGCCGGGCTTGGTATCTCTGTATTACCGATGCCATTCATGATCAATGACGCAACATATTTTGAAGATATCAACCTGACACAGGACAGATTTTATGAGTTTTTGGAAAACGATGCGGTTGTATCGACTTCACAGCCATCACCGGACTCTCTGATCCATATGTTCCATAAGCTTCTGGCAGAGTATGATGAAGTAGTGCATATCCCGATGTCGAGCGGACTTTCCGGAAGCTGTCAGACGGCTTGCATGCTGGCACAGGAGCCGGAATTTGACGGGAAAGTATTTGTGGTAAACAATCAGCGTATTTCCGTTACGCAGACCCAGTCTGTACTTGATGCCGTGGAGCTTGCAAAAAAAGGCTATGACGGTGCACAGATCAAGAAGATACTGGAAGAGGACAAGTTCAATTCCAGCATCTATATTATGCTGGATACCCTTTTCTACCTGAAAAAAGGCGGCAGGATCACACCTGCGGCGGCTGCACTCGGTACGCTTTTAAAGCTGAAGCCGGTATTGCAGATCCAGGGCGAAAAGCTGGATGCATTTGCAAAAGCAAGAACAAAGTCTGCCGGCAAGTCGATGATGCTGCAGGCGATCAAAAATGATATAGAAAACCGCTTCGGCGGCTTTGATGAGAGCGCAAAGGAGCGTGTAATGCTGCATATTGCCTATACAAAGGATGCAGAAGAAGCAGAGCTTTGGAAGCAGGAAGTAATGGAAGCATTTCCGGGCTTCCGGCTTAAGATGGCACCACTTTCTTTGAGTGTGGCGTGCCATATCGGTCGGGCGCGCTTGCGCTTGCCTGCACCCGGAATCTTATTGCAGAGTAGAATATTCCGGTATATGCAGGAGACTATAAAAGTAAAGAGGAATGAAGTATGCCAAAAGAGACATATAATGCAGAAAATATAACGGTGCTGGAAGGACTGGAGGCAGTCCGTGTCAGACCGGTATGTATATCGGCAGTGTGTCGACAAAAGGACTGAACCATCTGATCTATGAGATCGTGGATAATGCAGTTGATGAGCATCTTGCCGGTTATTGCAGTGAGATACATGTTTATCTGGAAAAAGACGGTTCCGTGACTGTAGAGGATAACGGACGTGGTATTCCGGTCGATCTGCATAAAAAAAAGGGATCAGTGCGGAAGCGCCTTGTTTTTACGACGCTTCATGCAGGTGGTAAATTTGATGATTCCGCTTATAAGACAAGCGGTGGTCTGCATGGTGTCGGTTCTTCGGTCGTCAATGCACTTTCCGTCTGGATGAAAGTACGGATCAGGCGCGGCGGACATATCTATGAGGATGCTTATGAACGCGGTATTCCGACGGTAGAGCTGGCAGAACGGGCTTCTGCCGGTTGTCGGAAAATCCAAAGATACAGGAACCAGTATCCGGTTTATGCCGGATGATGAAATTTTTGACCATACCGTATTTAAAGCGGAGGAAGTGAAAAATCGTCTGCATGAGACTGCTTATCTGAATCCTGCCCTGACGATCTGCTTTGAAGACCGGAGAGGCAGTGAACAGAGAGCATTACCTATCACGAGCCGGAAGGTATCGTAGGGTTTGTCAAAAGCATCAACCGGAATAAAGATACCGTGCATGAAGTTATTTATGTTAAAGGTGAAAGTGACGGGATTACGGTAGAAGCGGCTTTCCAGTACGTCAATGAATTCCATGAAAATGTCATGGGTTTTTGTAATAATATTTTCAACGCAGAGGGCGGAACACATCTGACCGGTTTTAAAACGATCTTTACGACGATCATCAACAGCTACGCGCGGGAGCTCAATATTTTAAAGGAAAAAGACGCAAATTTCACAGGACCTGATGTCCGTAACGGTATGACAGCGGTTGTTTCCATCAAGCATCCGGATCCGCGTTTTGAGGGACAGACCAAAACAAAGCTTGATAACCAGGATGCAGCAAAGGTTGTTTCCAAAGTCGTCGGGGATGAGATCACAAGATATTTTGACCGAAATCTGGAAACGCTCAAAAGTATCATCGGCTGTGCGGAAAAAGCTGCCAAGATCCGTAAAACAGAAGAAAAGCCAAAACCAACATGCTGACGAAGCAGAAGTTTTCGTTTGATTCCAATGGGAAGCTGGCAAACTGCGAGTCGAAGGACGCATCGAAATGCGAAATTTTTATCGTAGAGGGTGATTCTGCCGGCGGTTCCGCCAAAATGGCACGAAACCGTCTGTATCAGGCGATCATGCCAATCCGTGGCAAGATCTTAAACGTAGAAAAAGCAAGCATCGACAAGGTACTTGCAAATGCTGAGATCAAGACGATGATCAATGCGTTTGGATGCGGTTTTTCAGAAGGCTACGGCAATGATTTCGATATCACGAAGCTGCGTTATGACAAGATCATCATTATGGCGGATGCGGATGTAGACGGTGCGCATATCTGCACACTTCTCCTGACGCTGTTTTACCGCTTTATGCCGGAACTGATCATGGAAGGACATGTATATATTGCCATGCCGCCTCTTTACAAAGTGATCCCGGCAAGAGGGAAAGAAGAATATCTGTACGATGACAAAGCACTTGAACCAAGTACAGAAAAACACATAAAAGCAGCTTTACCCTGCAGCGCTACAAAGGTCTGGGTGAAATGGATGCCCAGCAGCTCTGGGAAACAACACTTGATCGGAAACGCGCTATTTAAAACGTGTGGAGATCGATGACAGCTTTCTGGCAGACAGAGTCACGGAAAAGCTGATGGGAACGGATGTTGTACCGCGTAAGGCATTTATTTACGAGCATGCGGAAGAAGCATTATTAGACTTTTAACCAAAGGAAGGACTTACATGAGCGAAAAAATCATACAGACAGAATATTCGGAGGTTATGGAAAAAAACTATATCGATTATGCGATGTCTGTTATCATTGCAAGAGCGCTGCCGGATGTCAGAGACGGATTGAAGCCGGTGCAGAGAAGAACTCTGTACGATATGCAGGAGCTTGGGATCCGGTATGACAAGCCATATCGTAAATCTGCCCGTATTGTCGGAGATACTATGGGTAAATACCATCCACACGGAGACAGTTCCATTTATGATGCACTTGTTGTCATGGCACAGGATTTCAAAAAAGGTCTTCCTCTGGTAGACGGGCACGGTAACTTCGGTTCCATCGAAGGAGACGGTGCTGCGGCCATGCGTTATACGGAAGCAAGGCTCCAAAAGATCACACAGATCGCATTTCTGGAGGATCTGGATAAAGATGTTGTGGATTTTATGCCAAACTTCGATGAAACGGAAAAAAAGAGCCGGTCGTACTGCCGGTCAAGATCCCGAATATTCTGGTGAATGGTGCGGAAGGTATTGCTGTCGGTATGGCAACCAGTATTCCGCCGCATAATTTAGGTGAAGTGATCGATGCAGCAAAAGCCTATATGCGCAATACAGGAATTTCCACGCGTGAGCTTCTGCATTATCTGAAAGGTCCCGATTTCCCGACAGGCGGCATAGTATGTAATAAAGATGATCTGGTTTCTATCTATGAGACTGGAAGCGGAAAGCTCAGACTCCGCGGTAAAGTAGATATCGAAAAAGGAAAGGCCGGCAAGACCAATGTTGTGATCTCCGAGATCCCATATACGATGATCGGAATGGGTATTTCCAAATTTCTGCTTGATGTGGCAGCACTGTCTGAAACAAAAAGACTAATGACATTGTGGATATCACAAACCAGTCTTCTAAAGACGGTATCCGTATCGTGATCGAACTGCGCAAAGATGCAGATGTAGATCACTTCATCAGTATGTTATATAAAAAGACCAAGCTGGAAGACACCTTTGGTGTCAATATGCTGGCGGTTGCAGACGGCAGACCGGAAACAATGGGGCTGAAAGCGATCTTGAAGCATGTCATTGACTTCCAGTTTGAGGTCAATACAAGAAAGTACAACAATCTCCTGCAAAGGAGAAGGAAAGAGAGAAGTACAGGAAGGTCTGATCAAGGCGTGCAGTGTCATTGACCTGATCATTGAGATACTGCGCGGCTCCAAGGATCGGGCAATGGCAAAAAAATGTCTGGTCGAAGGCGATACAACAGGGATTCAGTTTAAATCCAGAGAATCCAGCATTATGGCAGAGCAGCTCAAATTTACCGAAAGGCAGGCAAATGCCATTCTGGAAATGCGTCTGTATAAGCTGATCGGTCTGGAGATCGAAGCGCTCATCAAAGAGCATGATGAGACAATGGCAAATATTTACCGCTATGAAGATATTTTATCCAGCCATGATTCCATGACCATGGTGATCGAATCAGAGCTTGATGATCTGAAGAAAGAATTCGGCAGAAAACGCAGGACTGTGATCGAAAATACAGAGCAGACTGTTTATGTGGAAAAGAAGATGGATGAAATGGATGTCTGCTTCTTAATGGATCGCTTCGGTTATGCCAAAACGATCGATCTGCCGACCTTTGAGCGGAACAAAGAAGCCGCACTTGCGGAAAACAAATATGTCTTTACCTGTAAAAATACCGGTAAGATCTGTATCTTCACGGATATGGGGCAGCTTTACACCGTCAAGGCAGCAGATCTGCCATTCGGGAAATTCCGAGATAAAGGAATCCCGATCGATAATGTCAGTGGTTATGATACGGCAAAAGAGCGGATCATCTGTGCTGCCAGCCAGTCAGAGCTGAATCTGTACCGGATCGCTTTTGTCACAGAACAGGCAATGCTGAAGATCGTGGATGGCGGCGAGTTTGATGTCAGCAAGCGTAGTGTAGCTGCCACCAAGCTGCAGGAGAATGACCGTGTGCTTCTGGTCGAAGTGATCAAAGACCAGCGTAACATGATCCTGCAGAGCAGGGATGGGTATTTCTGCGTTTTGCACTGGAAGAGATCCCGGACAAAAAGAAAAATGCGATCGGTGTCAGAGGCATGAAACTGGGAGCCGGAGATCTGCTTGAAGAAGCCTATCTGACACAGGCAATTTCCGACCGGAGCATCGTCTACAAGGAAAAGACGATCGAACTGAATAAATTAAAACTGGGCAAACGTGACGCAAAGGGTGTCAAAGTCCGGGTATAAGGAGGAATCATATGCGAGTTATAGCAGGAAGTGCAAGGCGGCTTCTGTTAAAGACGCCGCTCGGTGACAATACAAGACCTACAACAGACCGTATCAAGGAAACTTTGTTCAATATGATACAAAATGAAGTGCCGGGCAGTGTGTTTCTGGATCTGTTTGCCGGAAGCGGTGCGATCGGTATCGAAGCGCTCAGCCGCGGGGCAGATTATGCGGTTTTGTGGAAAACGATAAAAAATGCCCTGACCTGTATCGAAGAGAACCTGAAGCATACAGGGCTGAATGACAAAGCAGGCATTTATAAACAGGATGTATTTGTCAGCCTGCAGTCATTGGAATATAAATATGAATTTGATATTATTTTCATGGATCCGCCATATGATAAAGAGCTTGAAAGGCGCGTTCTGGAATATCTGACGATGTCGAAGCTGATCCATGAGGATACCCTGATCATTTTGAAGCATCTTTAGATACGGATATTTCTTATCTGGAGGATCTGGGTTACGAACTGATCAAAGAGAAAAATACAAGACAAACAAGCATGTCTTTGTGCAGAGGAGCAAAAGATGAGTAGCAAAAGCAATTTATCGGGCAGCTTTGACCCGATGACATACGGACATATGGATATCATCCGCAGATCTGCTGAAATATTTGACGAATTAACGGTAAGTGTACTAAATAATGTAAATAAAACTGCATTGTTTTCTGTAGAAGAACGTGTTAATATATTGAAAGAAGCGACAAAAGACATGAAAAACGTGAAAGTAGAGAGCTTTCAGGGACTTTTGATCGATTATGCACGTTCCAAAAATATTCATGTTGTGATCAGGGGACTTCGGGCGATCACAGATTTCGAATATGAGCTTCAGATTGCACAGACAAACCGAAAATTATCCGGTGAAACACTTGATACGATGTTTCTGACCACTTCACTGGAATATGCGTATCTCAGTTCTTCGAGTGTGAAGGAGATTGCCAGCTTCGGTGGTAATATTGAAGCCTGCGTGCCTGATTTTGTTGCAAAACAGATTTATGACAAGTATAAGGTAACCAGATAAGATTTAGTAAGGAGAATCGTTATGAGTACAAAAATCGAACAGTTGATTGATGAGATCGAAGACTATATTGAAAATTGTAAATACGTTCCATTATCCAATAATATGATCAAGGTCAATAAGGACGAGATCGAAGAACTGCTTCGTGATCTCCGTATGAAGACACCGGATGAGATCAAACGGTATCAGAAGATCATCAGCAATAAAGAAGCGATCCTGAATGATGCCAGACAGAAGGCAGAAGCCCCTGATCAATGAAGCTGCGATCCATACAAATGAGCTGGTCAGCGAGCATGAGATCATGCAGCAGGCACATGCACAGGCACAGGAGATCGTCGAACTTGCCACACAGCGTGCACAGGAGATCTTAGATAAGGCAACAACGGAAGCCAATGAAATGAGAGCGGCTGCGATCAGCTATACCGACGATAATCTGGGAAATGTAGAGGATATTTTATCTCATTCCATCGATATCGCGGCTTTCAACTATGAAAAGTTGATGACACAGTTGCAGGATTGTATTACGATCATCCAGAATAACAGGGCACAGCTGTATCCGGTTGATGAGATGGCGCAGGTTGAAGCAGACCATACATCATCAGCCTCTGCAAATCCGGCAGATAACGGTCCACAGCCAATGTAAAGGTTATCGAAACAGAACATACGAAACAATCATAGATATGCTGCATAACAGAAGCTTATGCAGCATATATTTTTTGCCCGAAAACGGTGTATTCTGAAAAAGTGCCGTTGTCTGGAAGTAACAGCTCAGCCCCCAAAGGCGCGACAGGTATGTGCCAGAACGATCGTCAGAACTGTAGATTTCACAAATGTTTTAATACATAACAGACCGCCCTGATATTTCCAGAATACTTTGCCCGGCAAGATACAGGTATGGATTTTTTGTAAATAAAAGTGCCGGCAGAATACGGAGTGCATTAAATACGATCATATAGCCGCCAAGCACTGTGATCTGTCAGGGCAGAAGAGATCGCATCCGGCAGACACTGCAGTACCGGTTTTTATCACCGGTGGCTCAGGACGTCGCGTCATAAGTTCTCTGTCCAGTATCCGGCGATACCGCGTATGACGCAGGAAAAGCCCGTATAAAAGCGGCAGACCGTACATAACAAATAATGATTTCCCTAAAGAGGGAGTCAGATAGATCTGTCCAAGCACAAAACCGCAAAAATATGCAGGACCGATATTGTTCGTGAAGCTGAGCAGATATTTAGAGTTAGCCTCGGACAACCTTCCGCGTCGGTACAGATCCACAACACATTTCGCACCAAGCGGAAATCCGCACAAAAAGCCGAAAGAACAGAACAAAGCAGGCATCCTCCGTATTACGGAACGGTTTTAAGAAAACAGAAAATGGTTTCATAAACCAGTAGGAAAATCCGGTAGAGATCAGCAGGTTCAGAAGTACCATAAACGGAAACAGAGACGGGATCATGTTCAGATACCAGGTATTTAGTCCGATATAGGCAAATTCCGCTGTTTTTTTACTATTACACAGAATACAGACAAGCAACAGAAACAGAAAGCATACGATCAGAAGGTTTTTCTGTGAAATTTTCATAAACCACTCCATAAATCAAACAAAATAGTGTATACTAAAATAGTATTTTTTGTGTATAAAAATTATGCAGCAGGATGAAAAAGATGAGACTGGATAAATGGCTGGCAGACGCCGGTGTCGGTACAAGAAGTGAAGTGAAAAATTACATCCGGAAAAAACAGGTGCTGGTCAATGATCTGCCCGTAACCGATCCGGGCTTTCAGGTGACGGAGCAGGACAGCATCTGTTACCAAGGCAGGCAGATCGGGCAGAAAGGCAATGTCTATTATATGTTCCACAAGCCGGCGGGCTGTGTCAGTGCAACGGAAGATGCCGGCAGGACAGTGCTTGATTATTTCCGGAATCGGAAAGAAAGCATCTGATCCTCTGCGGCAGACTGGATAAGGATACGGAAGGCTTTCTGATCGTGACAAATGACTGCGCATTTTCCCACCGGCTGATGAGTCCGCGTCATCATGTGGACAAGACTTATTATTTTGAAGCGGAAGGGCTTCTGGCAGAAGATGCCCAGAAGCAGGTGCTTTGGGCATCGATATCGGGGGATGAGAAGCCGACATTGCCTGCTCAGCTTACGGTTTTAAAGGCAGATCAGGAAAGCAGACAATCTGCGGGACGATCATTTTGCAGGAGGGGCGTTACCATCAGGTAAAGCGCATGCTTTTAAAATTAGGCGTAAAGTGACCTATTTAAAGCGGACAGCGATCGGAGGCGTTTTGCTGGATCCGTCACTTGCAAAAGGGACATACAGAGCACTGACTAAAGAAGAAATGAAACAACTGACAGGTGAGGATAACAATGAATGATTTTTTGCCGGTTTCCAAAGAAGATATGGAAAAGGCGCATATCAGACAACTTGATTTTATATATGTAACAGGAGATGCTTATGTGGATCACCCCTCCTTTGGTGTGGCGATCATTTCAAGAGTTTTGGAAGCACATGGCTATTCCGTCGGTATTATTGCACAGCCCGACTGGAAGGACGATGCCAGCATCCGTATTTTAGGAGAGCCAAGGCTCGGCTTTTTGGTCAGTGCGGGAAATATGGATTCCATGGTAAACCATTACTATGTTTCCAAAAAGCACAGACAGACAGATTCCTACACACCGGGCGGAAAGCCGTATCACAGACCGGATCATGCCACGATCGTATACGGGAATCTGATCCGCCGTTCCTACAAAAAAACACCGATCATCATCGGCGGGATCGAAGCGAGTCTGCGCAGGCTTGCCCATTACGATTACTGGTCAAATTCCTTTAAACGTTCCGTACTGCTGGACAGCGGTGCAGATCTGATCTCCTATGGCATGGGGAAAAATCCATCGTGGAGATCGCGGATGCACTGGCATCCGGTATGGATGTATCCGACATTACTTATGTCAGGGGAACGGTATTTAAAGCCCGCAATAAAAACAGCTTTTATGATGAGATCTATCTGCCGGCTTACGAAGAAATGAAAGCAGACAAAAAGCTGTATGCACAGAGCTTTAAGATTCAGTATGACAACACCGATCCGTTTACCGGAAAGATGCTGGTGGAAGCCTATCCGCACGAAGTATATGTGGTACAGAATCCGCCTGCAATGCCACTTACCCAGGAAGAAATGGATGATATTTATGCACTGCCTTATACAAGGCGCGCCCATCAAGCTATGATGCCTTTAGGCGGTGTTCCGGCGACAAAAGAGATCCAGTTTTCCCCTGATCAGTAACCGTGGGTGTTTCGGTGGCTGCAGCTTCTGTGCCCTGACGTTTCATCAGGGCAGGATCATTCAGACAAGAAGCCATTCGTCCATTCTGAAAGAAGCAGAGCAGATGACGCAGGATAAAGAATTTAAAGGGTATATCCATGATGTCGGTGGTCCGACCGCTAATTTCAGGCAGCCATCGTGTGAAAAGCAGTTAAAATGCGGCGTCTGCAAAATAAACAATGCCTGTTTCCGAAGCCTTGTGCCAATATGAACGCAGATCATTCCGATTATGTGGCACTGCTCCGCAAGCTGCGGAAGCTGCCGGGGTGAAAAAGGTATTTATCCGGTCAGGGATCCGGTTTGATTACCTTTTGGCAGATAAAGACGAAACGTTCTTTGACGAGCTGATCAAATACCATATCAGCGGACAGCTAAAGGTCGCGCCGGAGCATATCTGCGATGCGGTGCTAAAACGGATGGGAAAACCGGAAAATGCTGTATTTCAGCAGTTTTTAAAAAAATATAAGCAGAAAAACGAACAATTTCATATGAATCAGTACGTGGTACCGTATCTGATGAGCTCGCATCCGGGCTCCACCTTAAAAAGGAAGCAGTTGCGCTTGCCGAATATATCCGGGATCTCGGCTATATGCCGCAGCAGGTACAGGATTTTTATCCGACGCCTTCCACGATGTCGACGGTCATGTACTATACAGGGATCGATCCGCGAGATATGTCACCTGTCTATGTGGTGCATAATCCACATGAAAAGGCAATGCAGCGTGCGCTCATCCAGTATAAAAATCCGGAAAACTATGAGCTGGTAAAGGAGGCTCTGCATCTGGCACACAGAGAAGATCTGATCGGATTTGATGCCCATGCACTGATCCCACCGCGTAAGATGGCAGCTTCTGCGCATGTGCCTCATAAGCAGAAAACCGGGAGCAGGAAACCGAATACCGGAGCAGAAAAAGCAAAAGATACGCATCAGAATAAAAATAGAAATGGAAAGAATCAGAAAACCGGGAAAGAAGGAAAGAAAAGAAGATGAATATAGCAATTATTACCGGAGCATCTTCCGGTATGGGAAAAGAATTTGCCAGACAGCTTACCGAAAAGGTACTGGGGCTGGATGAAGTATGGTTGATCGCCAGAAGAAGCGAACGCCTTGCTTCCCTTGCCAAAGAACTGCCGGTAGAGGTCAGGACCTTCAGCATGGATCTGACGGACGATGCAGATTATAAGCCGCTTACAGAGCTTCTGGGAAAAGAGCAGCCAAAGGTACGTGTCATGATCAACTGTGCAGGCTACGGCAAGACAGGACCGTTTGAGACGATCCCGGAAGCGGATACACTTGGTATGATCGATCTGAACTGCCGCGCACTGACGAAAATGACATATCTGGTTCTGCCTTATATGCCAAAACGGAGCTATCTGATCCAGTTTGCTTCCATTGCGGGAATTCTGCCACAGCCTAATTTTGCTGTCTATGCAGCTTCCAAGGCTTATGTACTTTCTTTGACCCGTGCACTGAGAGAAGAACTCCGCAGCAGACAGATCTTTGTGACAGCCATCTGCCCGGGGCCTGTTGACACTGCCTTTTTCTCCATTGCAGAAGAGACCGGATCCCCTTTCGGCCTGAAGAAATATTTTATGGCAAGAAAAGAGAAAGTAGTCGCAAAAGCACTGCACGATGCCATGCGGAAAAAGGACGTTTCCGTTTACGGTCTGTCTATGAAGCTTTTACGCATTCTTGTGAAATATGTACCGCAAAAATGGATTTTATATATTTATGCCAGATTACTGCGAGGAGTGAAATAAATGAACAGACAAAAGATAAAACAGGGCGACTTTGGTTACATCAGCCACAAGAAAAAAACAGAGATCCTCAAAACAATTGTATTTTTTGCAATACCATTATCTCTGTATATTGCCGGATATGCAACAACAAAATCCCGCCTGAATGTTTTAACGATCGTAGCTATTTTGGGCATGCTGCCTGCCAGTAAACAGCTTGTATCAATGATCATGTATCTGAAGGCGCATGGGATCTCAGAAGTTGACCACGAAGCGATAAAGGAGGCGGTTGTACCCCTCTGCAACAGCTATGACAATATCTTTACGACCTACGAAAAAACCTATGAGGTACCTTCCGTTGTGATCCGTAACGGAAATGTCTGCGGTTATGTGGCAAAGCCTTACAAAGATCTGAAAAAGCTGGAAGACCACATTACGGAATGTGCCAAAAAAGAAGGTTATCAGATCAACACAAAAGATTTTCGACAAGCTGGAAAGCTATCAAAACAGACTGTCTACCATCAAGGAACTGGAAGATGCTACACCGGAAAAGGATCTGGCTGTCAGGAAATTATCCACGAGATCACTTTATAAGAGAAAAGATATGCAAAACAGGAAGAAAAACGGCTTATGAGAGAATTTGTTGTTTCCGAAAGAGATCAGGGGCAGAAATGTGTCAAATATATCTGTCGTATCCTGCCCAATGCAGGCACCTCTTTTTGTCTATAAGATGCTACGCAAAAAATATTACCTTAAACGGAAAAAAAACCGACGGAACAGAATGCTTAAAACCGGGAGATACTATACGGATCTTTTTTGCGGAAGAAACATTTCTGAAATTTTCCGGTACAGATACACAGGCAGAAAAGAAGCAGGGACTCACGCAGGCGCATGCACTGCAAAAAAGAACGTATTCTGTATGAAGATGTCAATATCCTGCTTTTACAACAAACCGGCAGGACTTCTGTCACAAAAGGCAGAGCCTGATGATGTATCTGTCAACGAAATGTTTCTTGCCTATCTGCTGCAGGAAGGGAAGCTGACACAGGAACAGATGGCAACCTGCACGCCATCGATCTGCAACCGGCTTGACCGCAATACATCCGGTATTTTGATCTGCGGCAAATCGTATGAAGGCTTGAAGGAAATGAATGCCCTGATCAAAGAACGGCGTATCGGGAAGTTCTATCGCTGCATTGTGACCGGATCAGTCAATGAAAAGATCACGCTGACAGGCTATCTGACAAAAGATGAAAAAACAAATAAAGTAACCCTGCGGCAGACAAGCTTTCCCGGTGCTTCTTATATCGAGACAAGCATAGTACCGATCAGGCAGTATCAAGGCGGGCTTTCCCTTTTGGAGATCCATCTGATCACAGGAAAAACGCATCAGATCCGTGCCCATCTTGCATCGATCGGGCATCCGATCCTGGGGGATTATAAATACGGCAACAGAAAGCTGAATGACAGATATGGCATAAAAAGCCAGTTATTACATGCTTACAGGCTGGAATTTCCGGCTTTGCCGGGGACGATCCGCTTGCACCTTTAAGCGGTAAAGTGTTCACAGCCCCTGTGCCTGACAGCTTTTCCCGGATAGAAAAACAATGAAAAAAGGACAGAGTCGCGGCCTGCGGACCGGCGATACGATCTGTTTGGAAAGAGAAGAACAGCAGATATGGCAACATGGAATTCAAGAGGACTCAGAGGTTCTACCTTAGAGGAACTCATCAACCGTACAAATGAAAAGTACAGAGAGAACGGGCTTGCCCTGATCCAGAAGATCCCGACACCGATCACGCCAATGAAGATCGATAAGGAATCCAGGCATATCACACTTGCCTATTTCGATCAGAAAAGTACCGTCGATTATATAGGTGGCGTACAGGGAATTCCCGTCTGTTTCGATGCCAAGGAATGTGCGGTGGACACGTTTTCTCTCCAAAACATCCATGCGCATCAGGTCGCTTTTATGCGCGATTTTGAAAAGCAGAAGGGCGTTGCTTTTTTCCTTTTTATATTATACACATCGGGATACATTGTATTATCTGACCTTCCGCAGATTGTTGGAATTTTGGAACAGAGCACAGGAAGGCGGCAGAAAAAGCTTTCGTCTGGAAGAACTTGATATGACTTATCAGCTCCCGAAAAAAAGCGGTGTTTTCGTACCCTATCTGGAAATGCTGCAGAAGGATCTGCTGGAAAGAGACGAAGAAGTTTGACAAGACATACTTTTCCATGTATACTAGCGATAGTTTTACGTGGTAGCGAATTATCACGTTACCGTGCTAAAGTATATAAATAACAGGAGGCAGATACGACTCATGGATAAATATGCAGAAAAAAGATTGTTACATACGCCTGAGGGAGTGCGTGATATTTATGGCAGAGAGCTTTTGAAAAAACTGACTGTGCAGGATAAGCTGATGCATACCTTTGCATCCTTCGGCTATAAAAATATCCAGACACCGGTATTTGAATTTTTTGACGTGTTTGGCAGCGAAATCGGTACGACCAGAAGCAACGAGCTGTATAAGTTTTTTTGACAAAGAAGGAAATACGCTTGTGCTCCGCCCGGATTTCACCCCATCCATGGCAAGATGTGCAGCAAAATATTTTATGGAAGAAGATATCCCGGTTCGTTTTTCTTACTGCGGAAATGTCTTTACCAATACTTCCAATCTGCAGGGTAAATTAAAAGAGATGACAGAAACCGGCGTAGAGCTGATCGGTGACGGACACAGAAGTGCGGATGCGGAACTGATCCATATGGCGGTCAGCGCATTAAAAGCAGCCGGACTGAAGGAATTCCAGATCTGCATCGGTGAGATTGAATTTTTCAAGGGGCTTTGCGAAGAAGCAGGCTTATCGGATGAAATGGTAGAACAGGTCAGAGAGCTGATTTCCAATAAAAACTATTTCGGTGTGGAAGAATATATTTTAGAAGCAGGCATCAAAAAAGAAAAAGCCGAATCCTTCCTGAAAGTGGTTGAGTTGTTCGGCTCTTATGAATGTCTGCAGGAAGCAAAGCTGATCGTAAAAAATGAAATGAGCTTAAAAGCGGTCGGCAGACTGCAGGAGCTGTATGAAACTCTCGAAGAGCTCGGCGATGAGAAATATATTTCCTTCGATCTTGGCATGGTCAGCAATTATAATTACTATACAGGCATCATCTTCAAGGCATATACATACGGCGTAGGCGATACGGTGCTGCGTGGCGGACGATATGATAAGCTGCTTTCTCATTTCGGAAAGGAAGCACCGGCGATCGGCTTTATGATCCTGGTGGATGATCTGATGATCGCCTTAGACAGTCAGAAGCTGTCTCCCGACGAAGAAAAAATATATTGATTATCTCTTATATGATAAGGGAATGGCAAAAAAAGCCGGTAAACTGGCTGACAAAATGCGCAAGGACGGACTTTGTATCGAATGTGTACAGTTCGCAACAGGTAAAAAGATCGATGATTATGTTGCCTATGGCTACCACAATATGGTATCCAAGCTGTATCATCTGACCAATGAGGAAAAGGTTCTGACTTATGATCTTGCAGATGACAGCCCTGATGGGTTACCTGTAGACAACGCAGATCTGAAAGCATTTACATGGAGGAAGAAGGCATGAGTGAAGAAACACGTTATCTGACCTTTGCGCTCGGCAAAGGCAGACTTGCAAATAAAACACTGGAGCTTCTTGAGGAGATCGGTATTACCTGTGAGGAAATGAAAGATAAGGAATCAAGAAAGCTGATCTTTGTCAATGAAGAACAGAAGCTGAAGTTTTTCCTGGCAAAAGGCCCTGATGTACCGACTTATGTCGAATACGGGGCAGCAGATATCGGCGTTGTAGGAAAAGATACTTTGCTGGAGGAACAGCGCAGAGCTTATGAAGTACTGGATCTCGGCTTTGGAAAGTGCAGAATGTGTGTCTGCGGTCCGCAGAGTGCGAAAGAACTTCTGCAGCACCACGAAATGATCCGTGTTGCCTCTAAATATCCGAATATCGCAAAAGATTATTTTTACAATAAAAAGCATCAGACTGTTGATATTATCAAATTAAACGGGTCTGTGGAGCTTGGCCCGATCGTCGGTCTTTCCGATGTCATCGTTGATATTGTGGAAACAGGATCCACACTCCGTGAGAACGGTTTGGAAGTACTGGAAGAGATCTGCCCGCTGTCCGCCCGTATGATCGTCAATCCGGTGAGTATGAAGATGGAAGCAGAACGGATTCGTAAACTGATCTCACAATTAAAGGAGCGTCTTTCATGAGAATAGTAAAACTGACACAGGAAAGTAAAAAAACATTATTAAATGATCTGTTAAAAAAGAAGCCCGAACAACTACGGACAGTATGAGAAGGTAGTCGCAGACATCATTGCGGATGTCAGGGAAAACGGCGACAGTGCTTTATTTGAGCTGGCACATAAATTTGATAAAAACAATATTACAGCAGCAGATTTCAAGGTAACAGAGGCAGAGATCGAAGAGGCCTTTTCCCTGATCGAGCCGGAATTTGTCGAGGTTATGAAGAAAGCCGCAGCTAACATCGTCAGCTATCACCAAAAACAGGTCCGGACAAGCTGGATCGATACAAAGCCGGATGGCAGTATCTTAGGACAGCGTATCACGCCGCTTGACAGTGTCGGTGTTTATGTACCGGGCGGAAAAGCTGTTTATCCAAGTTCTACACTGATGACAACGATCCCTGCAAAAGTGGCAGGCGTAGGAAAGATCGTTATGACAACTCCTGCCGGACCGGACGGAAAAGTCAATCCGGGCACACTGGTTGCGGCAAAGATCGCAGGTGTCGATGAAATCTACAAAACAGGTGGCGCACAGGCGATCGCAGCACTTGCGTTCGGAACGCAGTCCGTTCCGAAGGTAGACAAGATCGTAGGACCGGGGAATATTTTTGTGGCTCTGGCAAAGAAGGCCGTTTATGGCTATGTCAGCATCGATTCCATTGCAGGTCCGAGCGAGATACTTGTACTGGCGGATGAAACAGCCAATCCACGTTATGTGGCTGCGGATCTGTTATCCCAGGCAGAGCACGATGAGCTGGCTTCCGCGATCCTGATCACGACAAGTGAAGAACTGGCAAAAGAAGTTTCCAGACAGACGAAGGAATTTACAGAGCAGCTTGCCCGCAAAGAGATCATTCAGAAGAGTCTGGACAACTATGGTTATATTCTTGTGGCAGATACGATGGAGGATGCCATTGATGCAGCAAACGAGATCGCATCCGAGCATATGGAGATCCTGACAAAGAATCCATATGAAACAATGACAAAGATCCGCCATGCAGGAGCAATGTTCCTTGGAAACTATTCCTCTGAACCGCTTGGCGATTATTTCGCAGGACCGAATCATGTACTGCCGACAAACGGAACAGCCAAATTCTTCTCACCGCTTTCCGTGGATGATTATATCAAGAAGTCCAGTATTATCTCTTATTCCAGAGAGGCACTTGAGGCAGTTCACAAGGATATTGAATTATTTGCCCGTAAGGAAGGGCTGACAGCACACGAAAATTCCATTAAAGTGCGTTTTGAGTAACCTGTCAGACAGATAATGCCCCTATATGAGTTGAATACGAAAGGAACAGAGCATGGAACGAATCGGTACAATAGAACGAAATACAAAGGAAACACAGATCAAGCTGTCCTTACAACTGGACGGGACAGGCAAAAGCGATGTCAGCACAGGGATCGGCTTTTTCGACCATATGCTGGAGGGCTTTTCCAAGCACGGTTCTTTTTTGATCTTTCTGTGCATGCAAAAGGTGATCTGCATGTAGACGGTCATCATACGGTAGAGGATGTCGGCATTGTGCTGGGACAGGCGATCCGTCAGGCAGTCGGTGACAAGGCAGGGATGAAGCGTTTCGGCTATTTTATCCTGCCTATGGACGATGCACTTGCCTTATGTGCGGTAGATCTTGGCGGCAGAGCGTATTTTTCCTTTGACGGAGAGTTTCAGACAGAACGTGTCGGCGATTTTGAAACGCAGCTTGTCACGGAATTTTTCTATGCTCTGGCAAGCAATGCCCAGATGAATCTGCATATCCGGCTTCTGGCAGGACAGAATGATCACCATAAGATCGAAGCCATTTTCAAGGCATTCGGCAAGGCACTGGATCAGGCGGTCAGCATGGATGAGCGGATCAGTGGCGTATTGAGTACAAAAAGGTTCTTTATAACGGGAGATCACTATGGATAAGAAATTTGTAGCATGTATGTTTATAGATAACGGTAAGGCGGTCAAAAGCTTTACCGACCACACCCATAATTTTTGATGATCCGGTCAGACTGGCAGAGCAGTACAGCGATGATGATGCGGACGCGCTTCTTTTATTCGATGTTTCCGCAGGAGAGAACCATATCCAGTCGCTTCTTTTATACAAGGATATCTGTGATGTGGTCAATATCCCGGTTTACGGCGGCGGTCATATCAACAGTGCGGAAGATGTCGCAGATCTGTTTACCGCAGGCTGTGAAAAGGTTGTGTTAAATTTCGGCAAAGAGTGCCACGACCTGCTCCGTCAGGTGGCAGACGCCTATGGCAGAAACCGGATCGCGGTTTCCATTGCCAGTGCGGATAATATTGTGATCAATAAGGCAATTCTGGAAGAAAATGCATCCGAGCTTGTGCTCATTGATGAACATGCCCTGAAAACTGTCTCGGTGCAAGCACACTGCCATGTATTGTATTTTTGCCGGAAATCTCACTGGATAAACTGCTTTCCATGATGGAAAAGCCAAATGTATCCGGTCTGTCCGGTAATATTGTCAATGAAAACTGCAAAGGTG
>VOFC01006544.1_pt1 | contig 59976 bp, 87 predicted proteins | sample 5384161 | NCBI WGS metagenome assembly VOFC01 (sample SAMN12384722, study PRJNA508395) | human gut metagenome | isolation source: healthy gut B | host: Homo sapiens
CGCAACACCGTGAGCGATTTCGGCACCGTGACGCGCGGCGTATGCCGCATCGACGGCGGCGAGATGACCGCCGTAAAGAGACGTTCAAGATCGGCAAAGGTGCCGGACGGCTCCATCCGCTCGTTCGCCGATTCCGAGGAGGGCGTCGCGCTTGACGGCGAAAGCCCGGTATCGATGAACTTCTGGGGCTTCACGCCGTGGGCGCTCGACGAGATGGAGACCTACTTCCATACGTTCCTCCGCGTCCGAGACGGGCAAAGAGCTCAAGGCGGAGTGCCTGCTGCCGACGATGGTCGGCGACATGCTCCGCGAAGGGTCGATGCACGTTGACGCCTACACGACCGAGGAATCGTGGTTCGGCATGACGTACCACGAGGACCGCGCCACGACCGCCGCCATGCTCCCGCAAGCTCACCGCCGAGGGTATGTACCCCGAGACGCTGTACTGAAACCGCATAAAACCCGGCTCTTCCGATTGTTTCCGAAGAGCCGGGTTTTTTCTGTTCACTGTATCGCGGCGAGCGCGAGCTGCACCGCGCCGAAGAGCGCGTCGTGCTCCGGGGCCGCCGGACGGCAGAACGGTGCGAGCGCGCGCACACCGCGCGGCGGTACACGTTGTCCTCCCGCGAGCAGCCCGCCCGCGAGAGCGCACGGCGAGCCGTTTTCAAGGCCGAGTTTGCCCATGACCGCCGAAACGAGGCGGGCAAGCTCGGCGGCGCCGCAGCGGAGAATATCAAGACTGACTGCGTCCCCCTGCGCCGCGCATCGCAGCACGTGAGCGGCGCGAGCGCGGCGATGTCGCCCTTGCCGCGGCGGGAGAAATAGACAAAATCAAATATGCCCTGAATGCCGCTGCCGCCGACAGTGTCCATCACCGCGCCGTGGAGCGCATTTGAAAGACGGCCGTCCTCGGTCTGGAGCGCCGCGGCAAGCGCGTCCCGGCCGAGCGCGTAGCCGCTGCCGGGATCGTCGATGATGTGCCCGCCGCCGCCGCAGCGTGAAAATTCTCTCCGGCGGCGTTTTTTGCCGTAACAGATCGAGCCCGTTCCTGCGATGAGAACGCACCCCGGCGTCTCGCATCGCGCCTGCGAGCGCGATCTCATGGTCGCCGCAGAGAAGGAGCTTTCCGGCAAAGCCGTGCGCAGCAAGCTCCGCGCGCAGTATCTCCCCATCGCCGCGCCGGACGCTCCCGCGCCGCCGACGCACAGCGCGCCGCATGCGCGCATATCGCCGCAGAGCGTGAGGATCTCCCCACGCGGCGGCGGAAGTCGTCCTCGCCGATGGCGGAGAGGTTGAAAGCGCCGAGCGTTTCTATGGAGCAGCGTCCCGTCCGACGCGCAGACGGCCACGCGGGTCTTTGTCCCGCCGCCGTCAATACCGACAACAAACATATCTCTCACCTCACAGCGCCGCGGGCATCACGCCGCAGCAGGCTCCGCCGGAGAATACGTCCGCGAGCGCGGCGAGAGAATCTCGAATAATCGAATGCCGCGAGCAGCACCGCATTTTCGGGCATGAGCGGAAGATCGTAGGGTTGCGAAGCGCCGCCACGGTCATCGGCACGCCCTTTTTCGGCGAGCGCCGCCGCGAGAGTGAGCTGGCCGCGGAAGAGGTGCGCGTTGCAGGAGGAAAAGATGATGTTTTCCGCCCCGTCCGCGCATTTGACGAGATCCGCGATTTCCTTCTCGTCCGGGTCCTTGGAGCAGACGGCGAATTTCGCTCGAAACGCGCGCCCATATACTCCGGAAACGCTTTCGCCTCCGGGTCGGCGTTTGAGGCCTGCGTCATGCGGTAATCGGCGCAGCCGCAGAAAAACGTCTTTTCGCTTGCCCGGCACGCCTTGCCGCGCACCGCAGTGACCGCCTCGCGCGCCATGCGCGCGGCGGCGGCGAAGTCCTCGGCACGGCCGGCACTCTCCGGCTCGGCGGGATGTATCCACCGCTCCTTGGCACGGAGAATGCGCTCCGCAGACCCGTCCAGCTCCCGCGCGTCGATCGAGCCGCTCTCGGCGGCGGCGGCGAAGCCGCGGCAGCGCTCTCGCGCTGGAGATCGGCATTGCTCGAAACGAATACCATGTCCACGCCCGCGCGCATCGCCTCCACGACGCCGTGCGCCGTGCCGTAATGCCGCCGGATAGCGTCCATTACCATGCAGTCGCTGAGAATAAGCCCGTCAAAGCCCAGCGTTTCGCGCAGAAGGCCGTGCATGATCGTGCGTGACATCGTGGCCGGAACACCATTTGGCTCAATGTTCGGGAAGAGGATGTGGCTGCTCATTATGGCGGGAATGCCCGCCTTGATCGCCGCGCGGAACGAAATGAGCTCGCACGCTTCAAGCTCGTCCATCGTTTTCTCGATGCAGGGAAGCCCGATGTGGGAATCCACGGCGGTGTCGCCGTGGCCGGGGAAATGCTTGCCGCAGCAGAGCATGCCGCCGTTTTTATAGCCCTCCACGGCCTTTTTGTGCCGAAGAGCGCGACGCTCTGCGGATTGTCGCCGAAGCTGCGCACACCGATCACGGGGTTCATGGGGTTGGAGTTTACGTCGAGATCGGGCGCGAGATTGAAATTCACGCCGACGCCGCGCAGCTGCCGCGCCGTGATCTCCGCGGCGAGAACGGCATTTTCCGGCTTTCCGGTCGCGGCAAGCGCCATGCTGCCGGGGACGTTCACCGCGTCCCACGGGAGGCGCGTCACCATGCCGCCCTCCTGGTCGATGGTGATAAAGGCGTCGCGCCCGGTCGCGCCGCGGATAAGCTCCTGAATATCGGCGCACAGCCGCGCGAGCTGCGGCAGGTTTTCGATGTTGTACCGGAAGAGGATGACGTTTCCGATCTTATATTCGCGCACCAGCGCGGCAAACTCCGCCGGGATCGTTGTCCGGGGAAGCCGAACACCAGCCGCTGTCCGATTTTTTTCCCGAATGTCCATAAATTTTCCTCCTTATTCGTAGAGAAGGTAGGGTCTCCGCCGCTCGGCGAATGCCGCGCACTCGCGCCGGGGCGCGCGATGAGCGTCTCGGCGTCCCAGCCGGGGGGCGCTCGAGTTCCCGGTGCCCGGCGAGCAGCGAGATGAAGGGCCGTCCGTCCGCCCGGACGGGCGGGAGAAGGGCGAAGTCGTTGGGGTACATGTCCCGCACGAGCGCGAGCAGCCGGAGACCGAGCTCCGTCGGGCGGAGCGCCGCGGCGTCCATCACGTGCAGGTGCACGCCGCCGCAGAGCGTCCCGGCGTGCTTGGAGGCTGTGGGCGTGAAGTACGCCGGCGTCACAGCCAGCCCCGGCAGTGCGAGAGCATCAAGCTCCCGGCAGAGTGCTTCCGCGTCGATAAACGGCGCGCCGAGCAGTGCGAACGGGTCCGCCGTGCCGCGCGCCCTTCGGGAGAGGTTCGTTCCCTCCAGAAGGCAGGTGCCGGGATACAGCAGCGCCGTTTCATACCGCGGCATCGCAAAGGCTCGGCATGACCCACGGCCGCCCCCAGCCGGGGAAGCTCACACGGGGATCATACCCCTCGCAGCGCACAATGTCCAGCGCGCAGCCGATGTGCTCCTCCGCATTCACCATGCGGGCAAACTCGCCGCAGGTCATGCCGTAGCGCGGCGGGATCGTATGGCAGCCGACGAAGCTCTCCATGCCCTTCTCGAGCACGACGCCCTCGGCGGCGCGGCCCAGCGGGTCGGGACGGTCGAGCACAACGAGGCGCTTGCCGTATTCCGCGCAGTCGAACAGCAGATTTTTGAGCGTGGAAATGAATGTATAGTACCGGCAGCCGACGTCCTGAATATCGTAGACGAGCGTATCAAATTCCGAAGCCGTTTCGCGCGTCAGGCGCTTGGAGCCGGGGGCGGTACAGGCTCTTTACGCGCAGGCCGGAGGGCGCGTCGACGCTGTCAGAGAACACCTCGCCCGCAGCCTTGTCGCCGCGGACGCCGTGCTCCGGCGCGAGCAGGAGCCGGAGATCGCAGACCTCCTTCAAAACATCGATGCTGCTGCGGTTATCGGCGCTGCGGCCGGAGGGCGCGGTGACGAGCGCGGCACGGCCGGGGGATATGCGCGGCAAGCTCCGCGCTGTCAATGCCGAATCGGATCATAAAAACACCCCTTTACAAAGCGGCGGACAGGAAGTAAACTTTTCACAGTATGTAAGAAAAACGGGAGGCTTCACTAGTATGGAACATCCCTGAAAACGCTGTGGGAAAAGCCGTCGCGGCTCGTGATCGGGTTCATGTCCGGCACATCGGCGGACGGCGTGGACGCCGCACTCGTTCGCATCACGGGCTATGGCACGCAAACGCGCGCAGAGCAGCTCGGCTTCCGCTTCGTGCCGTTTTCGGACGAAGTGCGCGCGGAGATCCTGCGTCTTGCCGGAGGCGGGCCAGCCTCGGCAGCGGACTTCTGCCGGATGAATTTCCTGCTCGGCGAGCTTTTTCTGCGAGGCGGGCGAGGCGCTCTGTGCGCAGACCGGCACAAAGCTCTCCGACATTGATCTCATCGGCAGCCATGGCCAGACGTTCTGGCACATTCCGGAAAAAGAAGAATACCTCTCGCGCACCTTCGCAAGCACGTTCCAGCTCGGCGAGGAGGCGGTGCTGCCGAGCGCTTCGGCTGCCCGGTCGTGGGCAATTTCCGCGTGCGCGATGTGGCCGCGGGCGGGCTCGGCGCGCCGCTCGTGCCGTATACGGGTTTCTGCTCTACCGCAGTGAGACCGAACACACGGCGCTCCAGAATATCGGCGGCATCGGGAACATCACGCTGCTCCCGGCGGGATGCGCTCTTTCCGACGTGACGGCGTTCGACACCGGGCCGGGCAACATGCTCATCGATGCGGCCATTGCGCGCATCACAAACGGCGAAAAAGCGCTATGACGCGAACGGCGCGATGGCGGCTTCCGGCCGCGTGAGCGAAGCGCTGCTCGCGCAGCTCATGCGCGATCCCTATCTCTCCCGCCGCCCGCCGAAAACGACGGGCCGCGAGCATTACGGCGCGGCGTTCGTGGACGGCATTTTTGCCGCGGCAAACGAGCGGAAGCTCTCGGACGCCGACATTCTCGCCACCGTCACGGACTTCACCGCGCAGACGATCGCCGCGGCGATCCGCGACTTCTGCGCCGTGCGCCCCGCGCGGCTCATTGTCGGCGGGGGCGGCAGCCGCAACGGCACGCTCATGGCGGATATCGCCGCGGCGCTCCCCGATGTGCGCGTACTCACGAACGGGATCTCGGCTTTGACGGCGACGCCAAGGAAGCGGTCGCGTTCGCGGTGCTCGCAAACGAGGCGATCTTCGCCCGGTGCAGCAACGCGCCCGGCGCCACCGGCGCGCGGCACGGCGCGGTGCTGGGGAAGATCACGCTTTAATCAAAAAAGTACGCTAGCGCCGCGAGCAGCGATGTATCCCAGAAGTCCCAGGTGTGCGCGCCCGGCCAATGGTCAAACCGGTGCGCAAGGCTGAGCGACGCGAGATGCGCGGAAAAACGCTCATTTGCCGCGTACAGCCCGTCCTGCTCACCGCAGGACAGATACAGTCCCGGAGCATCTCCGGAGAGCCGTTCCGCCAGGACGAAGAGATCGTCCTTCGGCGGAACGGCTTTTTCTTCGCCGAAAATGGCAGCGATCTCCGATTCATGCAGGGAGATCGAGCGGCGCTCGACCGTCCGGCGCAGATCACAGACGCCCGAAAAGCTCGCCGCGCCCGCGTAACGGTCGGGGTAAGTGAGCGCGCATTTCATTGCGCCGTACCCGCCCATGGAAAGGCCGAAAATATAATTCTGCTCCCGCGCCGCGCCAAGGCCGAACATCCGGCGGCACACGGCGGGCAGCTCTTCGGAGACATAGGTGAAATACGGCAGGCCGTATGCCATATCGGTATAAAGCTGCGCTGCACCTCCGGAAGCACAACGGCGAGACCGCGCTCGCGCGCATACCGCTCCACGGCGGTATAGCGCGTCCAGCCGGTGCAGTCGTCCGTCAGGCCATGCAGAAGGTAAAGCGTTTTGACCTCGGAAAGATCGCCCTTATCGGGCAATATCACGTCCACCGCCGTCGCCATGCGCAGCGATTCCGAGGCGATCTCACAACGGAGAAATGCCATGCTCAGCCCTCCAGCGCCGCGGCGACACGGCCGTTCGCGCGTGTGAGCAGCGTTTCCGCCCTGGTCTTGTCCACGCCGAGCAGCAGCATGACGAGGGCCGGTTTGCAGGCGTAGTTCGTCTCGATAAGCGCCGCGCGCGCCGCGGCGTCCTCCGCGCCGGTCGCCTGGCGCACGATGCGCACGCACCGCTCGCGCAGCTTTTCGTTTGAGGCCTTCACGTCCACCATGAGGTTGCCGTAGACCTTGCCGAGCTTCACCATCACGCCGGTGGAGAGCATGTTCAGTATCATTTTCTGCGCCGTGCCGCTCTTCATGCGCGTGGAACCGGTGATGACCTCCGGCCCCGGCGCGGGAGAGATGGCAATGTCGGCATGCGCCTCGGCCTTGCAGCCGGGGCAGCACGTGACTGCGATCGTGAGCGCGCCGACGCTTTTCGCGTAGTCAAGCGCGCCGAGCACATACGGCGTCCGCCCGCTCGCGGCAATGCCGACGACGCTGTCGTCCTCCGTCAGATGCAGCGCCTTTAAATCGTTTGCGCCGAGAGAGCGGTCATCCTCCGCGCCCTCAACAGCGGCGAACATCGCGCCGTACCCGCCCGCGATCACCGCGCGGACACGCTCCGGGTCGGTCGAGTACGTCGGGGGGCATTCGGCGGCGTCAAGCACGCCGAGACGGCCGGACGTGCCGCAGCCGGTATAGATGAGCCGTCCGCCGCGCTGCATCCGCGCGTAGATGCCGTCAATGGCTTCGGCGATCTGCGGGCACACCGTCTCGACCGCTCCGGCGACCTTTTTATCTTCGTTATTGATGAGACGGACCATATCGAGCGTCGGCAGACGGTCGATGTGCTCCGAAGCGGCGTTGCGCTGCTCGGTGGCCAGTTTTCCGATGTCGGTCATTCACTCATCCTCCAGTTTTTGACGATGCGCATCTGCTCGGCGGGGATCATAAAGCACTCGCAGTACCCCTTCCGCCCCTCGATACCGCGCAGACGCTTGAGATGGGAATAGTATTCTTTGTAGGGAAAGCTCGTGCTGTGTACGGCAAACCAGTGGTGCTCGATGGCCTTTTCCCCAGAGTGCGAAGCCGTCGGACACGTCGAGATAGACATAGGGCTCAAAGCCCTCGGCATCCTCCCAGTTTTTTCCGCATAGTACAGATGGCGGGCAAAGTGGCGGGGAAGATCGCGCTCAAAGCCCTCGATGGCGGCATAAAACCAGGCGTCCGTCACGATGCGGTGGCACGCCGCGTGGTCCTTGTGCATGCTGTGGGCGTGGTGGGTGATGAGAATATCGGGCTTTACGCGGCGGATGACATCGCACACGGCGAAGCGCGCCTCGTCGTTATCCGGCAGCAGCCCGTCCGGATAGCCGAGCACGATCGCCTCGCCCTCGAGTTCGGCGGCAAAGGTCTCCGCCTCGGCGACCTTGCTTTTCCGGTATTCGGCGATGTCCGCTCCGGCGGGCGCGCCCGTTCTCCCCGGCGGTGAGCGCGAGGCGTCACGCTGCGCCCGCCGTTCACGGCGTTCGCGGCGAGCAGCGCACCGCAGGTCAGCTCCATATCGCCGATGTGCGCACCGACGGCCAATATCGTTTTGCTCATGACTTCAGCTCCTTTATCATCACGGCGAAATACCGCCGCGGCGTGAATCCGGCTTCCTTATAGATGTTCTGCGCCGGGTTGTTGATTCCGGTGAAGAGGGACATATACTGCGCGCCGCATTCCTTCTCCGCGCGGCAGAGCCGGTAGAAGAGAAGCTTGCCGAGCCCGTGGCCGCGGTATCGTTCCTCCACGGCGATGCCCGCAAAGTACCCGCGGCCTGTCGGCTCCGGGTACACCGGGCCGGTGAAGCCCGCGACCGTGTCGCCGGAGAGACCGACGAGAAGTCGCATGCCGCCGTGCGCCGCGGCGGGGATCTCCGCGTCCCACATGGAATTTCCGAGCGACGCTACCATTTTGTCCACGCCGCGGTGGACGCCCTCTTTATACCAGTCTACGGTGTAGCCCTGCGCGGCCATTTTCGCCGCGCGTTCTTCCATCGCGGCGGGGTATGCAAACGCCGCAAGATCGAGATACATCGCCATTTCGGTCGCCGCCTCGCGGTAGCCGAGCGCGAGCATCCGCTCATAAAGCGGTATATCCTTCGCTATGCCGGGCATGTTGTTGTGCCGGTGGCCGTCCGTTCCGGGGATGATCCACGGCAGACGCAGGGGATTGAAAAACGTAACGGCGGCTACGCTCTTTCCCTTCGCGCGGAAGGAGTCCTCCACAGCGCCGAGCAGCAGCGCGGTATTCTCCCGCCGTGTCGCACGTCTCATCAAGCAGCACGCAGCTCACATAGCCGCGCACCGCGCCCTGCGCGAGAGTATCGCCCGTGCAGCCCGCAGCAAAGCCAAGGATCGCGCCCCTTTCTTCGAGCACGAACGTGCTCTCGCCGCAGAAGGCCGGGTGTGCGAGCAGCAGTTCGTCCAGTTTACCGGCGTCGAGCGGCGCATACCCGCCGCCGCGCCCGCGGTATTCCACAGACGCAAAACCTCCGGCGCGTCCGCGCGCTCATACAAACGAAGTTTCATAAAACCCTCCGTATCTCGCAAAGGGGCTGCTGCGTTTCGCAGCAGCCCTTTGTGGAAATCTTCTGTCAGCCCTTGACGGCGCCGATCGTGACGCCCTCGAGGAAGTATTTCTGCAACGTGAAGAACAGAATGAACATCGGCAGCGCCGAGAGCGTCGCGCCCGCCATCATGGGGGCAAAGAGCGTCTCGTTCGCAAACTTGAAGGTCTTGAGACCGACCTGGATCGTGAATATATAGTCCTTGCTGGTAACAAGGAAGGGCCAGAAGAACGTGTTCCAGCTGGAAAGGAAGGTGTTGATGGCCATGACCGCCAGCACGGTTTTTGAGAGCGGCAGGATGATGCGCACGAAAATGCCGAGCTGGCTGCAGCCGTCGAGCTTGGCCGATTCGATGAGCGGCGTGGGGATGCTCGTGAAAAACTGCTTGGCGAGAAAGATGTTGTACGATGTCACAACGCCGGGCAGGATCATCGCGGCGTAGGTGTTCGTCATGTGCAGCTTGTTCGCAATGAGAATATAGAGCGGCACCTGCGTGACCTGGTACGGGATCATCATCGCCACGAGGATCAGCCCGAACAGCCACTGGCGGCCCTTGAAGCGGATCTTCGAGAACGCGTAGCCCGCCATGGACGCGAATATGACGTTGCCCGCCACCGTTGCCGAGGCGACGATGAGGCTGTTGACGATCCAGCGGACGGGTATTTACTGAACGAAAAGAATGCCTTGTACGAATCGAGCGTCCACACGCGCGGGAAGATGCTCCGGGAAGTGCCCGCCGTGGCGACGGCGGGGCCGAACGACGACATGATCATATAGAAGATCGGGAAAAGCGTCAGAAGCGCGAAGAGGATGAGGATCACCGCGAGGAGGATGTTGCGCGCGATGCGCTTTTCGGGGGTGGTTTACGTGGGGGGGAGTAAAGTCCTGTCGTAGCCATGCCGTTCCTCCTTTCAGTATTCGACGTCCGTGCCCATGAGCTTGAACTGCACGAGCGAAATGAGCGCAATGACGATGGCAAGCAGGATAGCCTGCGCGCAGGCGAGACCGAACTTTGAGTACTCGAAGGCGTTCTTGTAGATGAGCAGGCCGATCATGGTGGTGCTGTTGTCCGGGCCGCCGCCGGTCATCATGAAGGCGTTCATGAACACCTGGAAGGAGCCGATGATACCCGTCACGAGCAGAAAGAGCGTCGTCGGCTTCACAAGGGGGGGAACACGATGTAGCGCACCTTCTGGAAGAACGTTGCGCCGTCGAGCTCGGCGGCTTCAAAGTAGCTGTTGTCGATGCCGAGGAGCGCGGCTATGTAGATGATGATGTTGCTGCCCTGTCCGGAGAGGATCGCCATGAGCATCAGCGAGAGCATGGACGTTTTCGAGCTGGAGAGCCAGTTCTGCGACGGGATGCCGAAGAACATCAGCACCTGGTTGAAAAGGCCGTCCGGCGAGGAGTCGTACAGCCACAGCCACACGACCGAGAGCGCCACGCCCGAGGCGATGCCGGGCAGATAGTAAACGGACTTGAAAAGCGACTGCGTTTTCTTTTTGAACGGCAATATCATGATCGCGATGGAGAAGGCGATCAGCAGCGACAGAGGAACCACGACGGCCGTGTACACAATGGTGTTCTTCACCGCTTTATAAAAAGAGCGCGCTTTTTGAAGGTGTCGATATAGTTCTTCAGCCCGATGAATTCCGAGCCGAAGGGCTTGTACTTCAGAAAGCTCGTGCGCACGGCGCTGACCACGGGGTAGAGCGTGAACGTCACGAACACCACCATGGCGACAAATATGAAGAAATAGCCCCACCGATCCTCGCTGGTGAACCGGAACCGACGATCGGCGAGCGTTCTTCCTCTGGCTTTGCTCATAGTCTTCCCTCCACGAATGAATGCGGATCAACTCAAAGCATGGCTTCGAGTCGAAACTAATTGCCCGCCCGGCCATGCCGGGCGGGGCAGAGTGGTTATGCGTTATTTGCGGAGATAAACCAACGCTTAGAGAGCGCCGGAGACGCAGCCGTCGGCGCCGAACGCCTCGGTAGCGGCGGTGCAGACAGCGTCATAGACTTCCTGCGCGGTGGCTTCGCCGGCAAAGGAGAGCCTGGAACTTCGGAACGATGACTTCGTCCATGATGGTCTTGGCAGAAGCGCTCTGCTCGGCGGTCACACCGGCGGGAGGCGCAACGACAAGGCCGATGCAGCGGGCGGCGGAGGCAACGTTGCCCTCGTCAAGACCTTCGGGGGAGACGTAAGCGTCGCGGCCGGTCTGGCAGACGGGCTCGAGAAGCAGGGTCTGGTCAACGGCGGCGGCGCGTTCGCCGGAGCAGAGGTAATCCAGGAACAGGCACACGTTCTTCAGGTGCTCATCGTTGGTGTTGTTGTTACGCAGGGCGATCAGGCCGTCCACGGAGCCGAAGCAGGTCTCGGTCACGCCTTCCATGGTGGGGACGGGCAGGAACGCGTACTTCACGGGGATGGAGTTTTCAACGGCGGTGCCGTCGTTGGCCTCAAGAGCGGCGTTGTTCTTGTTGATGTTGTTCTCGAACAGAGGCATAGCCTTGCCGAAGATCATGGCGTTGCCAGTCTGGCACATGACCATACGCTGACCGGCTTCCACGCCGAAGTTGGGCATATAGCCGGACTTGGTCATCTTTCCACGGCCTCGAGCAGCTTGAGCATGTTCTCGGAGGTGTAGGCATACTTGAGATCGTCGGTGAACGCGTTGTTCAGACCCGCGGCGACGCCGAAGATGTTCAGGAAGTCGGAAGCGGTGACGCCGGAGTTGGCGAACACGAAGCCTAGCAGCCATCGGTGGTGCCGTTCTTGATGACTTCGAGGAACTCCTCGTAGGTCCAGCCTTCGGACTGGATCTTCGCCACGTCGGCGCCGGCGGCCTCGAGCATATCCTTGTTGGCGCCGAGAGCCTGGATGGTGATGTACAGGGGCAGGCCGTAAACGGTGTTCTCAATGCTCATGTAGTCGAGCGCGTTCTGATCGTAGTCGGCCAGACGCTCAGGGTCCATGTACTGCGCAATGTCAACGGCGACGCCCAGCTCGACGTAGGTGCCGATGGCGGAGTAGGAGACCTCAGCGATGTCGGAGCTTCGCCGGCGTTCGCCATGGTGGAGAGCTTGCCGTTGTGATCGTCCCAGGAGGTCTTGATCACTTCCACATCGAGGTGCGGGTAGAGCTCTTTGAACTCGGCGATCCAGGTGTCGATGTCGTCCTGATAGGTGCCGGAAACCGGGGGAACCATCACGGCGATGGTATCGGGGGGGCTCCTCTTCCGCCGGCTGCTCGGCGGGCTGTTCCGCGGGCTGCTCGGCAGGCGCTTCGGTCGGCTCCTGCGCAGCGGGCTGCTGGCCGCAGGCGGCGAGAGCGAAGAGCATAACGAGGGCAAAGGATCAGTGCAAGGATCTTTTTCATGTTGACGCTCCTTTTTCTTCCTTAAATAATATTATCCGAGATCCCTTTGGGGGATGTGGATACGGTGTTGGCCCGGTTCACGCCGTCGAATTCGATGTAGAACCGGTAGCTGTCGCCCCGATAGGCCGAATACGTCACCTCCACGGTGACGCCCTCGGGGTTTGTGACGTGGCGCTCGATGAGCAGCACGGGCGCGCCCTCCGGGATATCGAGCAGCTTGGCCTGCGCCGCGTCTGCGAGCGCGGCTTCCATGTACTGCTCGCCGGTCTTGAGCGCAAGACCGCGGCTCGTGAGCGCCGCGTAGAGCGAGTGGTTTTTCAGGTCGGTATCGAGAATGCCGCGGCAGAGCGAGGCGTTGAGCGCAGTATTTTCGATCGCCATCGGCACGCCGTCGGCCAGACGCAGACGGCGGATGAGGATGTACGGCTCACCGGGCGCGATGCGAAGCCCCCGCGCGATGGCCGCGTCCGCCTTCTTCTCCCCGGCGAAGAGGATCTGCGAGCTTGCCTTCTTGCCGCGCTTTGCCATATCCTCCGTAAAGCCGGACACCTGCATAAGCGGCTGGATGAGCTTGCGGCCGGAAACGAACGTCCCCTTTCCTGCATCCGGTACACCGAGCCGAGCGATTCCAGCTCCGTGACGGCGTGGCGCACGGTCATGCGGCTCGTGCCGTACCGCTGGCAGAGCTCGCGCTCCGAGGGGAGCGCCTGATCGGCTGGAGACTGCCATTTTCAATGGCGCGGAGGAGATCGTCGCGTATCGTTTTATAAAGCGAACGTTCCTGCATGATGCGCGGTCCTCCGTTCCGGCGAGAGCCCGCCATAATAGGTAACTGGTATATACCAGTTGGTAAGTTCATCATAGTATAGATTGTATAATCCGTCAATAGAGAACTGTACACCGCAGGGCAGATTTGGCATTTTGCACTTTTTCCCCGGCGTGTTCTTAGTGGAAAACGCTAAATAGAAAGCGGTCTCCCCGGCGCATTTCTGCTCTGGGTGAGACCGCTTCGATCGTTTATTTTACTTTTGCCGTGGATGTTCTTCATGCGCTGGCTGTGGTCAAGAATGCGCTTGCGCAGACGGAGGTTCTTGGGGGTGACTTCCAGAAGCTCGTCGTCCGCGAGGAACTCCATGCACTGCTCGAGCGACATCTGGCGCGGCGGGACGAGCCGCAGCGCCTCGTCCGAGCCGGAGGCGCGGGTGTTCGTGAGATGCTTCGTACGGCAGACGTTGACCGGGATGTCCTCCTGCTTGGGGCTGACGCCGACGATCATGCCGCCGTAGACCGGCGTGCCGGGCGTGATGAACATGATGCCGCGCTCCTGCGCGTTCCAGATGCCGTAAGCGACGGCCTCGCCCTGCTCCCACGCGACGAGAGAGCCGGTCGAGCGGCGCGTGACCTCGCCCTTATAGGGGGGCGTAGCTGTCAAACACGGAGGCCATGATGCCCTCGCCGTGGGTGTCGGTGAGGAATTCGTTCCGATAGCCGAAGAGACCGCGGCTCGGCACAAGGAAGATGAGACGCATGCGCGCGCCCACAGGGGTCATTTCCTTGAGCTCGGCCTTGCGCGTGCCGAGCTTTTCGATGACCGAGCCGACATACTCCTGCGGCACGTCCGCCGCGAGCTCTTCCATCGGCTCCATGAGATTGCCCTTCTCGTCGCGCTGCATGAGCACGCGCGGGGGCGAGACCTGAAACTCATACCCTTCGCGGCGCATCGTCTCGATGAGGATCGAGAGCGACATTTCGCCGCGTCCGGCAACGTTGAAGCTGTCGGTGCTGCCCTCGACGTCCGTGACGCGCAGGGAAACGTCCTTGAGCGTTTCGCGGTAAAGGCGGTCGCGGATCTGGCGGCTGGTGACAAACTTGCCCTCGCGTCCGGCGAAGGGAGAGTTGTTGACGGAGAACGTCATTTCCATCGTCGGCGCGGAGATCTTCACGAACGGCAGCGGCTCGACCACGCCGGCGGCGCAGATCGTGTCGCCGATGGTAACGTCGCCGATGCCGCTCATGGCGATGATGTTGCCCGCTGTGGCCTCCGTCACGGGGACTTTGGCAAGGCCGCTGAACTCGTAGAGCGAGACGGCCTTCGCCTTGCGCGGCGCGGCGTCCGGCGAATGGTAGTTGCACACGGCGATCTCCCTCGTTCTGGCGGATCGTGCCGCGCTCAATGCGCCCGACGGCGATGCGGCCGACGAACTCGTTATAGTCGAGCGAGGAAACGAGCATCTGGAACGGCGCGGCGGTGTCCTGCGCCGGTTCGGGGATATACTCGAGGATCGTGTCAAACAGCGGCTGAAGATCGGTGCCCGGCACGTCCGGCGAATAGGACGCCGTACCCTGGCGGCCGGAGCAGAACAGCATCGGGGAGTCAAGCTGCTCGTCTGTGGCGTTGAGATCCATCAGCAGCTCCAGCACCTCGTCCACGACCTCGTGGATGCGCTGGTCGGGGCGGTCGATCTTGTTGACGACAACGATCACGCGGTGGCCGAGCTCCAGCGCGCGGCCCAGCACGAAGCGTGTCTGCGGCATGGGGCCTTCGGCGGCGTCCACGAGCAGGATAACGCCGTTGACCATTTTGAGCACGCGCTCGACCTCGCCGCCGAAGTCGGCGTGGCCCGGCGTATCGACGATGTTGATCTTGACGCCCTTGTAGGTGACGGCGGTATTCTTCGCGAGAATGGTGATGCCGCGCTCGCGCTCGAGATCGCCGGAGTCCATCACACGGTCGACGACCTCCTGATTTTCGCGGTACACGCCCGACTGCTTGAGCATTTCGTCCACGAGCGTCGTCTTGCCGTGGTCAACGTGGGCAATGATTGCGATATTGCGTAATTCCATAATATCCATCTCCAAATGTAAATCCGATTCAAAACCAGCGAAGTATTATATCACAGTGCATTCTATATGAAAAGAGATTTTTCTCATTTTTCCATTGTTTTTCAATAAAAACGAGCTGTCAGAAGGCCTCGCCAGCGTTTGCGCCCGCAGACGCAAATAAAGTTTTAATCATTTTCTCCGGCGGCATGTACGTCGGCAAAAACACCTTTCGGCCCCAGACCCGCCAAGCAGATCTCCCGTTGGACAATAGAAAGGAGGATCGTCCCCCGCCCTGTTGGGGTCGATCCTCCGAGGAGAAAAGTATGGGACCTTCCGGGCTGCTGTGCTGGGCAGCCGGAGGTCGGAGAGACGGCTTTTTATTGAAAGCCCAACTTCCCCGCCATTATGATATTAGCGTAATCATCCCCTTCTGTCAAGGATTAATTTGAAAATTAAATATCACTCTCCCCTGAAGCGCGGAGCAGCTTCCAGATCTCCTCCGCCTCGTCGCTCCGGATGGCGCCGGAGGCGAGCTGCGCGGCGATATACTCCACGGCGGCGTCCGCGCCGCGCTCGGCTTTGATGAGAAGCGACTCGGAAAGCGTGTCGGCAAGGCTTTTTGAGCCGGAGCCGGAGTTTCCGGCATTCCGCCGTTCCGCGCGCGGCGCAGCGACGCAAGAGCGCCGTTCCGCCCCATCCAGATCTCCGCGAGATAGTCCGCCTGCTCCTGCGTGAGCCCCATGCCGACATAGCCGGAGTAATCGCCCGCCGCGGCGAGCAGCGCGGCAGTCTTGGCGGCGTCCTCGCGCCGGTGCTTTTCCGCCTCCTGCCAGAGCTTGGCAAGACTCTCGCCGTGCGTCCTTTTCGCCTCGGCGTCAGCGCGGCTCTGCTCGGCTCTCGCCGCTGCGAGCCGGGCGTCGCGCGCAGAATATGTCTTCGCTTCCTCGGCAAGACGCGCTCTCTCGTTTTCGGCGAGCTCCTCGCCGTAGGAATTGGCAAGGCGCACCTGCGAGGATTCCGTCAGGCCGCCGGTGATGCCATGTGCAGCGAGACGCTGCGGCAGCGTGCGCTTGCTCTCCATATACTCGCGGTAAAGCTGACGGTCGGTGCTCTTATATCCGCCGCGGATGCGCTCGAGCGCGTCCTGCGCGTCCCGCTCGGCCGTTTCTGCGGCGGCATCGGCGGCGGTTTTATTTTCGGCAAGCGCGTCGGCGTACCGGTCGCCATAATAGCCCTGCATGGTTTCGCTGTACGTCGGGCGGCGTTCGGGCGGCGTTCCGGCCGCTCCCGTGTCCTTTCCGCCGGACTCCCCGCTTTCCGCCGGGGCGCTGCTCCAGCCCGTATTCGTCAGGTTTTTCTTCTTTCTGCGCCATTCCTCCGCGCTCTTGCCGGGCGGGGTCTTCGTTCCAAAATTTTCAAGTCGTACTGCCTTCATTTTTTCTTCTCCTTATCGTATTTGATGCATTTCGGATTGCGGCACACCCATTGCGCCGCCGTTTTGCGCAGCATTTCAATGCCGCAGCACGGACATTTCATACCGGTTCGCCTCCTTCAGCGCCGCCCTCTTCGCGGGAGGCGTATGCGTGGCATAGCCGTCGACGGTGGAACCGTCTCCCCGTCGGCGCGAACCTCCGCTCCCACTCCCCGACGATCTCCTGCCGGTCGGGAATGTCGAGAATTTCGAGCTCGGCGGCGAAGATGCGCCAGTTTTTCCGCCGTGACGTTCGCCCGCGTCAGACTGTCGAGCGCCTGCAGCGTCGTCTGCCGGTCACGCCGCGCGCCGTCGGCGGCCTGCACCGTGATGTCCACCCGCGGGAAAAATTCCCGGGACGGGCGCACCACCTCGCCGGTGAGAGAGCGGATTTCCGGCAGCGTGCGGGCAAAGTCGGCGCTGTTGTAGATCATGCGCTGTCCCGGCGTTCTTGTCCCCTCCGGCGCGCCGAGATACAGCATCCGGTCGTCGTCGAAAAATTCCAGCGAGAGCCAGTCCAGCAGCTCATAGAGCCGTTCAAACCCGGCGTTTCGGTCGGCGCGCTTGATGTCCGCCTGCTCGCGCCCGTCGGCGCGGAGCATTGAGAGACCCGGAGGCGGTCGTGACGCGCGCCGTCTCCTTGCCGGTGCCGGTGTCGTAGCTGCGGCTGGCGCGCTCGATCTGCTCCTTGAACCAGGTGATATCCATCGCCGCCTTGCCGACGCTCTGCAGTCCGCCGAGGCGCTGCACGCCGCCCATGCGCCCCTGCTTGAGATGCACGATCGCGCCCGGCTCGTTCGTAAGCTCCTCGCCGTCGGCCAGCGCGCCGTCCTCCACGAGCAGGATGTCGTTGGAGAGAAAGCTGTCGTTCAAAAGCGCCGAGGCGAGCTTGCGGTCCGCGGCGTCTACAAGATCGAGCACCGCGGAGAGCTCGCTCTTATTCCAGAAGCGGTTCTCGTCCTGAATGCGCCAGTAGTGCACGAACGGGAAGAGCGTGTTCTGCGCGCCCGTGCGCCGCCAGTAGTTCGGGATATACCGCAGCTCATGCCCGCCCGCCTGCACGGAGCACGCCACCGCCCCGGCGGGGATCGTCTCGCCGTCCACGCTCGTTTCGACCGGCTGGCGGAACCAGTGCTCGAGCACCTGTACGGTGTCGTCCGTGTCGCTCAGCGCGCTCGTCATGTCGAAGATCTCGCCGCGGGGCACATAATTCTCGCCGAGCGCTTCCTCCGCCGTGATGCCGAGCTCTTCGAGATCGGCGCGGAACACCTGCGCGAAGCGCACCTTGTGAATGCGGTAAACGTAGTCGAGATACTGTCCGTCCTGCACGCTGCCGCCGCGCACCGCGGGTCGGGAAACACCGCCTCCACGGGGATATCGCTCACGCGGATATCGCCCTGCGCCTCGCCGCAGCGCATGTCCTCGTCCCAGTACGCCTTCCAGAAGGCGTCGCCGAGCTTCAGAAGGCGGCGCTCGTTGCGCGTGTTCATGTCGGAAAGGCGGTTGTTCTCGGCGATGTACCGCACGGCAAATTCGCGCCGCTTGGCCATGGCGCTGTCAAGATCGTCGTCGCGCCCGCGAAATTCCGGCTGCGGCACGGTCGCTTCGATCTGGCTCTCGACGAGGATATACGGATCGGGAATGCTCGCCGGAAGCCACGGGATGTCGTTCTCACGGCAGAACTCGGTGAGATCGCGCGTCACATCGTGGATGCCGTTGTAGTAATCGTTGTATCTTTTCCCACTCGATCCCCACGGCGGTGCGGGCGTTTTGGCGCGCCGGAAGAGCGCGTACGCCGTCCGCTCGCGCGCCGCGCGGTCGGAATAATCGTAGCCGGAAATGACCTCCGGCTGCGGCTGTTTCTTTCGTAATTTCATCTCACACCCCCAGCATCCGGTTCACTTCGCCCTGCACGAGATCGTAAAACCACGCGCCGAGCTTCTGCTTTCGCTCCTCGCCGTTGCCCCACTTCCCGTCGAGCACCTCCTGCGCCATCGCCGAGACGCTTACGCATTCCCCGTCCTTTTCGTAGGGGCAGGGCTCTGCTCCGCCCGCCGCGCCATCGTCAAAATACGAAAGCGGTACATACAAAATATCCAGATCCAGCGGACTGCCACGGTACTGCTGCATGACGCATTTTCCGGAAAGGTCGGGATAATGCTCCCCGTCGTTCCAGCCCCACGCGGCGATCCATTTGTCGTACCCCGTGTCCCCGATTCGGTTTTCAAACCAGTCGAGATTTGCGTATACGCCGGTTTTGTTCCCGGCCGCTTCCATGGCTGCGCAGAACGCCTTGCACATTGCGGTGATCGTCTCGTCCGAGGGGAAACCGTTTTTTGCCTTGTACCCGTCAGCGTCTTCCATGTCGAACCACACGCCGAGTCGGGGCTTCCGTCCGGCAAGAAACTTGAGACAGGCCTCCGCCTCCTGCCCAATGTGCCTGCGCCCGTTGAGCGCGTAAGAATACCAGTAAATCCCCACGGAATGCCGTGCTTCTCGCACTTTACGATGTTCCGCTCCGCCCACGGGTCGGCACTTTTGATCCAGAACCCGCCGCGGATGATGACGAAGCCGTCTTTATAGGGCGTCAGGTCCATGTCGCCCTGCCACTGGGAAATGTCGATACCGTTCATTTCCATATACCTCCTGCTTTGAATTTTGCCGGCGCATTTTTCCATGTGCCGCCCTTGCGGTACAGCGTCGCCTGCTTCCACGTCCCGCCGGTCTTGAAGTACAGCACATCGCCGACCGGCTCCGGTACGGCAAGAGTGACCGGGCTGTTTGCCGTAGTCGGTCTGTGCCCGCTGGTCATTCCGGCAGTCACCGTCGCGCCGGTATACGTTGACGGAAGCGTGTAGTAATAAGTAGCGGCAAGATAATAGCCGCTGCCGTAATTGTACGCTTCGCTCGGGCCGAACTCGTTTTCCGTGCCGTTGCTGCCCCACGGGATGTACGCCGCTTTGTTTGCCGCTCCCCACCCCATGATTGCGTTGGAGTACATCTTTATCCGCACACAGATAGAGTTATCGGAAAGCCGCGTAACCGCGCACTTGGAATAGTAGGCATAGCCGTACTTCCCCTGGTTGTACATGCTAACAATCTCGCCGGATACTTCCTCGCTCCATCCCGCCACATTCGTTGGCTCTGCCGTGCTGAACGTTCCCATTCCGTTCACCTCACTCCGAATACATGAGATAAATATCCCCGTCGCTGCCGAGCTCGGCGCCCGGCTCCGTCGTTCCGGCGTAAACGTGCCGCACCTGATCGGCGGAAAGGCCGAACTTCGTATACGGAATATCGTTCGCGAGCTTCTCGGCGGTCACGGCGTTCGGCGCGAGCAGCGCCGTGATGATAGCACCCGCGGCAATTTTTCTCCGCCGTCACCGCGCCCGGCGCGATCTTCTGCGCTGTTACCGCGCCCTGCGCGATGTGCGTTGCGAGCACCGAGAGCGCCGCGAGCTTCTCCGTCGTCACCACCGCCGCGCCGAGCTGCGCCGTGCCGACGCTTCCCGCGCCGAGCTTCGTGCCGTCCAGCACCGGGATCCTCGCCGCGTCCAGAACGCCGGAATTTATATCTCCCGCGCCGTGCGTATGGCTCGCCGCCCGCCGCCGAGAGCGATGGCCGTCACCTCCGCGGCGAGCTTTGCCAGTGTGATGCTCCCGTCCGTAACGCTTCCCTGCGTCACGTCCTGCATCGCCTGTACGATCTGCTCAAGCGCCGTCTGTACGTTCCCCGCCGAAAAGCCGGGGATCGTCGTGATGCCGAGCTGCGCCGCGGCAGTCGTGCCGGTCAGCTCGTCGATCAGGGCGTTGAATTTTTCCCGCACCACCGCCGTCACGAGCGCGTCGAAAACCTTCTTGTTCTGCGCCGCCGTGCCGGTCAGCTTGTCGGGCCGGCTCTGCACGCCGTTCGCGGCGATGGCGGCTTCCGTAATCTTCTGTTCCTGTATGCTCATGTCTTCACCTCTTCGCGTAATTGCCCGTCACATAATGCTTTGTGATCTGGAATATGCCGAAGCCCTCGTTCGGCTCCCGGTTCCGGACGATGATCTGCAATCTCTTGTAATTCTTCACCTTGCGGTTGAGGAAGATCTCCTGCGGGCTCTCGTCCGTGTTGAACGTGATGCGCTCAAAGTCGATGTCGGAAAAGTCCAGAATGTCCATCGGCTTTCCGGCTACCTTCTTCTCGTGCCCGCCGGTGCGGTCGGCGCGGATGTACACCTCGGCGCTCGAGCGCGCATACGGCTTGATGGTCACGCAGCAGCCGCGCTTTACAAAAGCGTCTTGAGCACGGCGGGCGTGCCGTCATCGTCATACTTCGTCGCCCACACGGCGGAGATGGCCGCGCCGTCGTCGCTGTAGCGGCTCATGTCCTCGATGTCCGTGTTGAGCTTGCAGATCCGCCCGTCCGCCGTGCCGAAGTACAGCGCCTCGTCCGTACCGGGCGCTGCACATACCAGCACAGCGCCGGAACGTCCTCCCAGTAAAACCCCTCGTACACGAAATCGCCGAGTGCCGAGCTGCGGAACGTCTTGGTCTGGCGGCCGTTGAGGATATAAACATGGCCCTCCGGCACGCGATCAGGTACATGCCCTGCCACACCGCCGCCTCCGCCTCCGGCAGAGACGGCTCATTCGTGAGCTGCGCGTTGAGATACAGACTTCGGTTCTGAATGATCTTCTCCCCGGTCAGACTGCTGCTCGTGATCGCCGCGACGCCGGCGCGCGAGAGAAAGAGCGGATCATCGAAGAGCGAAGCGAAGCTCCCCGGCGCAACGGCCCCCACGCCCGCGATCGTCTGCTGCAAAGGTGAACATGGCCTCCCCATCTTCGGAGAGCGCGGCGGAGCGGAGGAACACGGTGCTGTCGCTCCCTGTCGTCCGCCTTAACGATGCCGAGCGAGCTTCCGATGCGGCAGTAGCCGCAAATCGGCGTGGCCTCGCTGCCGACGGCGGCATAGCCGAGATCGGGCATATACGTCGGGTCGTACAGCCCGCTCGTCCAGTCGAGATTTGGGCAGTCCGGATTGCCGGAGAGCACCACGCGGTCGTTCGAGCCGACGCCGTAGGTCGTGATGATCGTGCACTTGTCAATGCGGTCAGCATAGCCCTCCACCGTGTGCGGAAACTGCACGACGAGCCCGTCGGACGCGCCAGCGTCCGGCGCGGGGGGGCAGAGGGAAACGTGATCGTACCAGCCGCGCGGTCGAGTGTGAAGTCCGTGACCTCCTCGCCCCAGACCCACACGCGCACCGCACCGGATACGTCGATCTCACCGTCGAGCGTGAATTTCACGCTCTTTCCGTCGGTCTGGAAGGCGTTTTTCCGGTACGGCGTGAGTAGGTTGACTGCCTCGTAGGAAACACCGCCGCCGGAAGGACTGCGCGTGATCGTCGTCGTGGGGACATACGCCCCCGAAGCGGATGCGCGCTTTGCCTCCGTCCCATCATAAGAATAAAACCCGCCGCCGGTGACGATCCATAGCTTCCCGGCGAGGAAAACCGCCCGGCTCTTGCGGCGGGGCAGACCGGAGAGAAGCACCGCGGGCGTTCCGTCGTCCGCCCAGGCATAGAGCTTCGTTCCGGCGTGGGCAAGGCGCTTCACCGTTCCGCCGAACTCCGCGCCGAAGAGCCCGTACACGGTGTCTCCCAGGCTCTGTACCGTCCGGTAGCCGAGCCGCTTCTGCGGCATACCGCCGCCGTCCGCCACAATGTTCGTGCAAAGCGGGCTGCGGCAGCTCTCCACAAGCGACGGGTCGGTCGAAAAAAATCCGCGCCGCGAAAGGCGGCGTACCGTGTGGGTGATCCCCGCGCCGCGTTTCTTCCCCATGGTCTCACCTCCGGAAAAGGCTCTGCGCGACGCGCCGGTTCCCGCCCGGAAGCGCGGCGGCAAGCTGCGCCGCCGCGCGGTCGTACATCTGCAGCATCGCGCCGTAGTCCAGCACGAGATCCGGCAGCAACTGCTGCGCCGCCATAATACGGCATGCACTCGCACGCCTCCGCGTCGATCTCAAACTCGCAGCTGTCGGGCGCGTCCTGCGGGATCGTATTCGGCACGGCGAAATACTCCACAACGATCTCCGCGGCGTACCCCTCCGGCACAAAGGAGCTTTCCGGCGCGCCAGCGGAGCGCTCTCGTGATGCGTCCGTCCGCCCAGACGCGGTACAGCGCCGAAAAGTCCGGCGGCATTTCGTACGCGGTCTTGCCCATGGCAAGCGGCAGCGCGTATTCGCGCACGATGCGCCGGATCTGCGTGAGCGTTTTCTGCGCGGTGTCGAAAAAGGCGGTCATTTTCTTTTCGATGTCCTCGTCGTGCTCGATCTCTCCGCCCGCGCTGTGCTCGTCGAGGAGCATATAAACCTTTTGTTTTTCGCTTCTCCCAGCGTCATGGCGCGCCGCCTCTCTCTCAAAGCTCGTCGAGCAGCAGCACGCGCACGTCCGTCCCAGCGGCGGAAGCGACGAGCGAGAGATCGAGCGCCGTGAACGGTACCGGTGTGCGCTCGCCGGGCGCGAGACGCCAGCCGTTATCGGCGGTGACGTCCTCGCCGTCGGCGCGGCGCTCCTTCATGTACACGCTGGCGGATTCGCTGTTGTTCTGCACCATGCAGGCAAGTCCGCTCACGCGGACGGTCTGCGCGCTCGTGCCGAGGGTGAGCACACAGACGGAATCGATCTTTTTCATGGTTTCTCCTTTCAGTTATAGAGAATGCGCAGCACGGCGGCGAGCACCGCCGCACCGATGCCGGAGAGGATGCCGATGAGCCAGTTGAGCTTGGTGTTGATCGTCGCCATCGAAACATCCCCGGCGGCAAGGCGCTTCACCGTGTCGTCTTGAAAGCGGGTGAAGCGCTTCTGCAGCTCCGTAAGCTCATGGCAGGGCTGATTCTGACAGTTAGGCTCCATAGAGCGTCACTCCCCCCGAGCCGCGGGCGGACAATGCCGTTGTATACGGCGCTGAATCCCGCGGCCGCGGCGCCGACGGCAAGCGAGAACAGGAGCTGCTTTCCCGTGCTCCAATCGGTCAGCGCCTCCTGCAGCACCGCGGCGTCGGCCAGCAGGTACGCGAGAGCCGCCTGCCAGAACGTCTTTCCGGCGCGGATCAGAATGTCTTTCGTTTTTCGTTCATGTTGTTCTCCTTTTTTTTTCACAATGGGCGGAGCAGCGCCCCGCTCCCTACAAAGGCTCCCTTGTGTAAAGGGAGCTGTCAGCCGACAGGCTGACTGAGGGATTGTCTTTCTCCGCGTAAGAAAACCCCCCTCCGTCAGAGCCTTTGGCTTTGCCGCCTCCCCTATCAGAGGAGGCAAGCAGGTATGCGGAATACTGTCTTGGCTCCCCAACAGGGGCAGACTCTCCCCAGCGGGAGAGATGTCGCCGCAGGCGACAGAGAGGGGGGGGGCTGGCAGCGGCAGCGCCGCTGCCTGAGGGGTTTGCCCCTGTCTGTTCCCCGCAATCAGGAAGGATTGCCAAAATGATCTGTCTTTGCGTCGCCCCAGCCCACGCCGAAGTCGGCATACGCGGTGTAAAGATCCTTCAGCGGGTTGTCCTGCGGCGACTGCATCACCGTCGGGCGCGTGTTATGACGATGTTCACAAGCTCCTTCATCAGTCGGCGATCGCACACCGCCCACTGCTTGCTCGTAAAAGCCGTCCGCGCCGCCGCCCATGACGATGTAGCGCATGCCGTACACGGGTTCGCGGCGTTGTAGGCGCTCGGGGTCGGCGGCAGGCATCAAACGGGCGTTCTCGCCGAACATCTTCGCCTTCTCTTTCAAGCTCCGGCGCAATGAGCACCGTGTCAAAAGTCGCACAGGAACGGCATACCGTCGGGCGTGAAAACGGTTGGCACGAGCCTGCGCCGCCGTGATGGCGGAAACGGAGAAGGCGTCCGTGGAGATGTTCGAGTATGTACCGGCGTCGGTATCGGCCACAAACGTTCGGCCCGAGGAGCCGCGGGAGGCGACAGGGTGCGCGGCGTTGGCCCAGCTCACGCCGTCGCCGCCGTTGTGCTTTCCGTCGGTGTTCCAGGCGTTGGCGAACATGCGCAGAACGTGCAGATACACGGTGAGCGCCATGCTGTCGCCGAGCTTGGTGCCGACCTTCTTGGTCTCGCCCATCTTGTCCACCTTGGCCTCCTTTGTAGCCGACGGGGATGGAGAGCGTGTACTGACCGGCGTGATCACGGTCTTAAAGCCGCGCTTGAGACTGCCCTCGTTGAGATTCTCGCCGTCGTAGCGGGGCGCTTCGCCGTAGCCGCCGGAGCCGGTCAGCTCGTAGTCGATGCTCTTGGCGTTCACCTCGCCCACGACGGGCGAGAGCTTATTGAGGCGGTCGGCGTAAGCAAAGTCGAACGCCTTGCCGACGAACGCATAGTTGTCGCTGGTCCAGTTTTTGAAAGTGCTGCTCATTGATTCATTTTTCCTTTTCTGTTTTTGTTTTTAAGATTTTGCCGCGAGCATATGCGCCGCGGCGATGCAGCGGATCGTGTGACGCTCATAATCGTGGCCGATGCAGCGCACCGCCGTGGCGCCCGTCGCGCTCACAACGAGCGCCGTAGCCTTAGCGTTGAGCGCGCACACGGCGCTGCCGAGCGCGGGGTAGAGCTCATACTCGTCCCCGGCGGCGGGTGCCGCCGGTCTCAAGCGTGAGCACCGTGCCGCTTTTTTTCGCATAGTCCGTCACGGCGCGGCGCGTGCCGGGCTTATCGCTGTTGCTGCTGCCCGCGGCCTTGCTTTTTGAGTACGAGCACCGCGGCGTTGTAGGCGTCGTCCGCCGCGCCGGCAGCAATATCCCCGGTTGCCGGAACGAGCGTCGCGGCGCTGCCGCTCGCGGCCCTGATCGTCGGCACGGGACATTCAAAGATCAGCCCCGGATTGTCGCAGACGAGGATCTCGTCCCCGTTCGCGCGCGGATTGAGAATGTCCGCCGTGCCGCTGTGCTCCTCTCCGGCGATGCCGAGAATGGCAGCGGTCTGCGCGGCAGCCGCCGGAACGATCTTTGCCTCCCGGAAAGCTGCACCACCTGTCCGGCGGTGATCGCCGTGGCTTTTGCCACCGGGTAGCTGCGCTCACGGATCGTCTCTTCGCCGCCCGCATTCTGGATGGGTCTCATGTTTTGTCTCCTTTCCCGTTCATTTGTTTCGGCTCAGATACTCGCGAGCCGACATTTTCATCTGCGGAAACGCGCGGTTCCACGCGTCCAGCTCCGACTGCTGCCGGGCGTTGAGTGCCTCATAGGCCCCTGCTGCCGCCGCTGCCCGTAGACCGTGCAGCCCGGCTTTCCCTTCTCGCCTGCGCAGCCCGCAGCGCGCCGCCGGCGACCTCCAGATAATCCGCATACAGCTCGCTCAGCGGCTCTCTGCCGTAGCGGCTGCCGCAGAAACGGCGAAAGCTCTCCGAAGCGTCCAGCCCCGCGAGATCCGCCTCCGGATACCGGCGGGCAAACTCGCGCGCGTCCTCGGCGATAAAGCGCATCTGCTCATCCCCGCGCGAGCGCCGCTCGCTCGCGCCCGGCCAGCTCGCGCATCGCCCGCTCGTATCCGGCGCGTTCCCCCCCAGTCTCGCCGCCTGGAATCGGCGATTGTCCTCATGGCTCTGCGGCGCGGGAACACCTTCCTGCTGCTCCGCCGAGCCGTCCTCCGCGGGAGTCACGACCTCCCCGACCTGTTCCGGTCTTTCGTTTTCGTCCATCTCAGACTCCTTTCCGCCGGTGTTCGCCCCGGCCCGCGTATTCCCCTTACGGTGATTTAATGGTAGCATGGAAACACAGCTCGTGAACGGCAGCTTTTTCGTCGTTTTTCACGAATCGTGTATCCGCTGAATATGCAGGGTCTTTCTCTCCGGCGCAAATTGCTCATTTGCCAATTCCCGCGCCCGAGCTGCACACGTTCCGTGATAATGCCAAACACAAAAAACGCCGCCGGAGGAAATCCTCCGGCGGCGCAGCGCGGTGATTTGGTTTTTACAGATTCTTTGCCCGTATTTCATCGAACCCATGCGGCAGCGGGCTTCGTCAGCATATTCATTCAAGGGCTTCAAGCGCTCATAGCTGTACTGCGCTCTTACTTGCCGCGTCTTGGCATCATACACGATCTTGATCACCGTCGGCATCGCCCTTTTGTATTCCAGACACAGCTCGCGGACTGCGTAAGCATAGCCAAGGATTGTCCAACGTATATCGCTCTTGTCATTTCTGGAAAGAGAAGAGGACTCTTTTCCTTCACGTATGGCTTTATCCCATTCGTAATCCGGATAGAACTTCCCATCAATCCGGAAAGCGGGCCTTGCCATCATCGCTCCGTCCTCAAGGTCGGAATAAATATAAACCTTTTTCCGCACGGTTTTCTGAAAGGGCAATGCTCTGCCGGATCATTTCACTCTGGTAGGCAGAAAACAGATCCTCAAACGGACGCCCTTCTGCCGCAGCTTTTTTTGTTGCGAGCTTTCAGGTTTTTTTCAATTCTCCAATGTTCATAATCCCATTCCTCCCCAAAGATCATTCGTGATACGCCGACTATACTCTACTCCATCAATAAAATATTTTATGTAAAATACACTCGGTCGCAAATCGTCTCCTCGTACTCGACACGGACATCTACCTCCACCGCTTTTCCAGCCTGTATCGCCCTGTGCCATTTGTTCTCAAGCACCTTATAAGAGCTCAGGGTTTACAAGCCAATACTGCGACACAAGGTTGTCCATTTCCCGGAGCCGCCGAAACGGTCGCCCGCCAGATGCCTGGCATGATCGTCCGGCTGCTTTCCCGGCGTGTTTCGTACATACGGCAGACGCCCGGTAATGGTTCGTCCTTTTTCTCATAATCATACTGTACCATGCTTTGCTGAAAAAAACACGGACTTTTCCAGTACGCAAAAACGCCGCCGGGGCACCCGGCGGCGCATGCATTATTCAATTAATCCGTCTCTTCGTGCCTTTTCAAATGCTTCGTGTACTTCGGCGAAAAAGACCTTTATTTTTCGTGACATCTCCTCCGGCTTGTCCAGCAGGAAATACGCATCAATTCCGGTATGGATCACCGTATTCATATCCGGGTTTTCCTTTTGGCCGGAATGAAACACCAAAAGATTTGCAATCTTTACAGACATCCGTACCGAATAATGCAACTTCTGATAGGCGATGGCCGTAATCGTTCCATTAAACCAGCCCAGTCTCGCAAAGCCATTCTCATATGCAAGCGCACATATCTCCCCGAAAATCAGTCCGGCCATCGTTGCGCGGTCTATATCGTCGTATTCCTCCACCGGTTTCCCGTAGGCCGCGATCGTTTGATCCGCTATTGCAAAAAGCCTTCGGCGAGAGCTCGTTCATTTTTGCCTCCACTTCCGGTGATAGTTTCGACGCAGCTTCTTTCTGCTGACCATACACCATATTTTTCTTCTTATCAATTTCCATCATTGAACTCCTCCAATCAATTCAGATGCATTGACCCGGGCAGTCTCGGAAGCCGGGCGTCTATACTGCTATGTATCTAACCGAAATATACCACACTCTGCCTGGGAAATCACGGATTTTTCCCGTATGCAAACGCCGCCGGGGTCTCCCCCGGCGGCGCGGCGTGGTTTTACAGATTGTTTGCCCGGATCTCGTCGAACCACATGCGGCAGCGGGCATCGTCGGCGTATTCGCTCAAAGGCTTCAGGCGCTCATAGCCGTATTGCGCTCTCACTTGGCGGGTCTTCGCGTCGTAAATGAGCTTAATTACTGTTGGCACATCTCTTTTTGTACTCAAGACACAGCTCACGGACGGCATAGGAATAACAAAGAATCGTCAAACTTATGTCCCTTTTTTTCTTCTTTGGTCAGCGAAGATGACTCTTTTCCCTCGCGTATAGCTCTGTCCCAATCATTGTCTGTATAGAATTTTCCATCAATGCGGAACGCAGGTTTTGCCATAAGAGCGCCTTCTTCAAGATCGGAATAAATGTAAATTTTTTCTGCACGGTTTTCCGCATAGGCAATGCTCTGCCGGATCATTTCGCTTTGATACGCGGAAAACAGATCCTCAAACGGCCGCCCTTCCGCCGCGGCTTTTTTATTGCGGGCTTTCATGTTTTCCAGTTCACCGTATTTCATAACCCCAGTCCTCCTAAAAGATCATTTGTGATACGTTTAGTTTGTTTTTCTCCGTCAATATAGTACTCTATGATGAACACGCTTGGCCGCAGATCGTCTCCGTCATATACGACTTCTACATCTACCTCTACCGTTTTTTCCGGCTTGTATCGCCCTGTACCATTCATTCTCCAATTTCTTATAGGAACTCACATTAACAAGCCAATACTGCGACACCAGATTGTCCAACTGTCCGGAGCCTCCGAAGCGGTCGCCCGCCAGATGGCCCGCATGATCGCCCGGCTGTTTTCCCGGTGTGTTCCGCACATACGGCAGACGCCCGGTTCGTTCGGTAAGCTGAAGCTCCTCCGCATGCCAATCGGAAATCCGTCCCTGGCTATCTGTCTGATATGTATATCCGAACTCACCCGCCTGATAGGTCGTATTCGGCAGTAGCGGTCCCTGCGGAGGAATGTGTTTTTCCTCGTCTCCAGTATACCAGTTTTCGTCCGGATTTCCAGTGTTTTCTGTTTCCTCCGGCAATTCCCAGAGTCCCCCGGCATCCGTCTCTCCGCCCGCAGGCAGCAGCGCACCGCTGTCTGCTCCGTTGCTGCGATCATATTCCGGCAGTCCCCAGATCTCCTCCGGCAGAGTTTCTTTCGGCGCCCACGCGTCCTTTTCCCATGCGTCAACCTTTTCCTCTGTCCGATCCAGAAGCCCGTCGATCATATCGTCGAAAATATCCGGAATGTCTCTCGGGTCAGGTTCCTGCATCCCTTTTAATACGCAGTCCAGCCCCTCTTCCGCAAGCATAAGGACTGATTCCAACATATCAGAAAGACCATTTACGCCAACATTCTCGAATACTCCAATAATTTCCTTTTTCTTAGAAATGTATTCGCCAAACGCTTTCAGGAATCCCCGATCCTTATCGTTAAGATCATAGCCCTTTGTCTGGGTATTATAGTATTCCTGGATTGCTTTTTCCAACGCATAGGCCGTCTGCACAAAGCGTGAATATCCTTTCTTTTCCGCTTCTTCCATAGCCTTTCCGTATTCTCTCGTAGCGCGAGAAAGTTCCGGCGGTATGTTTCCGGCCATTGAAAGTAATGCGTCAGTCCACATATCAATAGTAGCAATACTCAACTTATTTTTTTCGCGCAGATACGGCGGACTGGAATCAACAATACGGTCATAGTTTTCCCGAGCTTCCTCCAGTAGTCCCTTTCGTCCGCGAGTCAGCCAGTTGTTCTCCTCCTTTCCAAAAAGTCTATCCGCTTCCGCAAGGCCCCTGCAAGCAGACTATCAACATAATAGCGAAGATAATTCAGCAAGTTGCTCTTTTTTCTGCCGTTTTCTGCCGCACGCTGCAGTGACTCGTCGTCAGTCACCGCTGCTTCACCCGTCAGGTAGTTCCCAAGGAAAGGCATCGGGTCAGAGATTATTTCGCGCAGGAGCGCCCCTTCCTTTGCCATTTTCTGCAGGAATTCATTGTCGGTCGATGGGGCTTCTCCGGCATAGAAGTTTCCGAGTGCCGCAAAAGGGTCTTGAAAGAAATTCCATGTGTCAGACAGTTTTTCCCGTTCGGTATTGGCATGGTCCTGCCAGTACTGTTTCCAGTCCTTCCCCGTCATGTAATTCCAGAAACCGTTCCATTCCCCCGCGAGAGCGTTTTTCCCTGTTTCCAAAATATCCTGGAACTGATCGCTGAAGCCTTCCCGGCGTTTCCGCCGCTGCTGTTGCTCCTCATATCTTTTTGCGTTCTTGTTCTATTCTCTCCCAATGCTTCCGGCTCTCCTCTTCCCGCGCTTCGCGCTCTTCCCTGCCTGCGCTCTTCTTCCTCCAATTCCCTCTGGTGTCTTTCCTCCTCGCTCTCTTCCTCTTCTTTTTTTCCACAGCCTGTCCGGTCTCTTTGGTCTCCCCCTGTGGCAGCGGCTGCTTCTCCTGGGGCCGCATTTCTTTTTGCCTGCGATTCGGCAGCGCTGAAGATTCCGGTTTCTGACCTTTCCATGTCTTTTTCCGTGATTTGCCCCGTTGTTTTGATGACCGGACTTTGAGGATTTCCGACCTGCGCCTCCAGCGCTTCCCGGTAAAGCTGTCGGCTCAGGGGATGGTATTCCTCTGTTCCTTCCGTTTTGTCTGTGCCGCAGTGCGTCCGGTTTGTCGCTGCGGTATGCCTGCGGTCGGGTTTGCCGCACCGCGTCCCTGCGTGGGACGCAGCGGCGGTATCGGGTTGGTCTTCGTGTTCGACGGGTAGGTTTCCATCGGCTCGGTTCGTCGGCTCATATCCGCTTCTCCTTCGCATGAATTTAAAGCACATTTCGTGTTCTATGTTCATATGGTAGCAGAAAAGCACGGTTCGTGAGCGGCAATCTTTCCGTCGGATTTCACGAATCATATAGCCATTGATGCCGCAGGCGTTTCCGGATTTCAAAATCATTCGAATAACATTTCGGCCTCGAATTTAGCACACGTTCCGTGATATTCACAAGCATGAAAAAACTGCCGGGATCATACGATCCCGGCAGCTTTGCGGATATGAAATTATCGGGGAGAATTACTCGACAACAACGATACCGAGCTTCTTCGCGGCTTCCTGCGCCTTCTCGAGAGAGGGCGTGGCGTTGCGCAGCACGAGACGGCCGCCGCCGCGGTTGAGCGTATCGACCATAACGCTGTTGCCCTTATCGGTGACGAGAGTGACCTTCTGGATCTGGTACTCTTCACCGCGGACGATGTTCACCTTGACGCCGTCGGCCTTGACGCGCTCCACGGCGACCTCGTAGGTCTGATAGTCGGAGGTGGAGCAGCCGTACACCGCGCCCATGAGCACGCCGGGCACGTTGATCGTGCGGCGGGCGAAGAGCTCCGGATACAGTTCGATGGTGATCTCGGTGACCTTCTCGCCTTCGTTGAGAAGCTCATGGGCGATGCGGCCGCAGTTCGTCGGGCTGCCGACAGCCTGAGAGGAACCGCCGACAACGGCGTCGCCGAGCGTCTTGATGATGGGGGCAGAGCCGTCCGCCATCTTCTTGGCGATCTCCTTGGCCTTTTCGAGCGTCTCTTCGATGCGCTTCTTTGTCGGCCTTGTGGACTTCCTCGGAAACAAAGGGATTCGACCTCAGCGGTGCGCTGGAAGAAGGGCTCCATGTACTCCACGACGGTGGGCACGATGTGGTGCGCGCTCTCCTTGTGAACGAGGGACGCCATAGCGAACATGACGTCGAACGGGACGTTGACGGTCATCTCCACGGTCGTGCAGAGACGGCCGGCGTACATGCCGCCGAGGATCGCGCCGCCGACGTGGGCGGTGCAGAGCGCCGGAACGAGCACGCGCGGCGTGCAGGGAACGCCGATCGTCGGGGACATGGCAAGGACCATGGCCTTTTTCCATCTGCTCGGGCGTGCCGTTCTTCAGATGAACGGTCGCGGCGGCGATGGCGGCAGAGCCCCGCGCCGTAGCCTTCCAGATTGCAGCCGGTGGTGACCTTCGCCACGCGGAACAGGCTGCCGACCTTGAGCATGAGGCAGGCGACCTCGGCGAGAGTGGTCTCGTCGGTGCCGACGTCCATCAGCGCGCGCAGGAAGCCGGTGTAGGGGCAGGGGGTCGCCCGTGCCGGCGCACGGACGCACGCCGATGCAGTGGTTGCCGACTTCGGCGGCCACGGTGTACATGAGCGCCTTGTCAAGCAGCACATCCGCAAAGATGGTGCCGGGGCCCATTTCCTTGAGCTGGGTGGGAACGGTGCCGAGCAGGAAGCTGTTTCCGCCGGAAACGCCGATCTCCACAGCCTTGAGGTTGTGCGCATACTCTTCCATGACGGCCTTGAGCACGCCTTCGCGGTCAAGACCGGTGCGCAGCTCGCTCTCCGTGAGGACAACGTCCACCACGCGCACGCCGTATTCTTTTGCGAGGGCGATCGTCTCGCCCATCGTCAGCGGAAGCTTTTCCGCAACTACGCTTTTCAGATCTGCCATCTTTTTTCTCCCGTCTGCGCTCAGCGGCCGGTGGAGGAGGCGTAGGTGTGCTCGATGTCGCGGATCTTCTGCAGACCCATCAGCTCGTTGAACTGGGCAAACGGAACCATCTTGTCAAGCTGGGTGATGGTGGTGCCGTCGCGCTTCAGGCCTTCCCACAGGTCGATCATGGCCTTGGTGGTGACGTAGGTGGAGGCGGTGGGGTAGATAACGAGGTTGTAGCCGAAGCTCTCGAGCTCGTCGTTCTTGAAGATCGGGGTGCGGCCGCCCTCGACCATGTTGGCGAGCGTCAGACCGGGGATCTCCTTGTTGATGAGCATCATCTCTTCCTTGGACTCGGGGGACTCGATGAAGATGATGTCCGCGCCGGCTTCCTTGTAAGCAAGGCCGCGCTTGATGGCCTCTTCGATGCCGTAAACGGTACGGGCGTCGGTACGGGCCATGATCATCATGTCGCCCTGGCGGGCATCAACGGCGGCCTTGACCTTGCCGACCATCTCTTCCATGGGAACGACCTGACGGCCGGTCATGTGGCCGCACTTCTTGGGCATGACCTGGTCCTCGAGCTGAATGACGGCGACGCCGGCCTTCTCATACTCGCGGATGGTGCGCTGCACGTTGACGGCGTTGCCGAAGCCGGTGTCGGCGTCGGCGACGACGAGGGCGTTGCCGGCAGCTTCCACGGTGTTGGAAGCGCGCATGACCATTTCGCTCATGGTCATCAGGCCGACGTCGGGCTGGCCGAGGTGGGAGGCGCTCTGGCCGTAGCCGGTCATGTACACGGCGTCGAAGCCGAGGTAAGAAATGATCTTCGCGGTGAGAGCGTCGTGGCAGCCGGGGGGCGACGACGAGCTTTTTTCTCTTCAAAGAGCTTGCGCATTTTCTGTCCGTTGGTCATGGGAATCAGTCTCCTTAATAAGTATAAGTATTTGAGGGGTTTATTTCTTTATCACATGCTCTTTCATGTACGAAAGAACTTCTTCGGGGAAGTGCTGCGCCAGAACGCCCATGGCGTAGAGGATATAGTCCTCGTCGAACCAGATGTCCGGGTCGTTGAGCGGCAGCAGGGAGATGCCGGGGTTATCGAACGTGCGGCGCACGATGTTCTCGCGCTCCTCGCCGTGGCAGTGGAGGAAAATACCGCCCACGCATAGCACCTGGCGCACGTTGCGAAGATCGCGCCCCATCGGAGCGCCGGCCATGATGCCCATGACGGATCGGCCTCCTTCGCGTAATACCCGGCGTGACGGCGGATGGCGACGTCCGCGGCGCACGCGGCAAGCGCGCGGTCGAGACAGGCCTCCTTCTCGTCGGCAGGAATGTGATCGTTGTGCGCTTCGAGCAGATCGACATAGTTTTCCACATCCTCCGGCGTCAGACCGTAATCGTGGTCCATGGCGCGGAGAACGGCCTTGTCGCCCACGGCCTCGGGAATGCCGGTCGCGCTCACGCGCAGACCGAGATTGCCCTCGACGGTGCGGTAGGAAAACTGCTTTTCGTTGCTCACAACAAGTCCGCGCTCTTCGATGTTCATGTCGATGAGCTCGGGCAGAGCGGAATGGATGTCGGTCGTAGCGCCGCCGATATCCACGAGGATCACGCCGCCGACGCCCTCCTGCTCGTAGCTGCCCTTGGCAAGCAGCTCGCTCGCAAGGAGCACGGCGCCCGGCGTCGGGATGACGGTCTGATCCGCGAGCGAATCGCGGAACTCCTGCAAGCCCTTCGCATGGGTGATCTGGTTGATGAACTGCTCGTGGATGGCGATGCGCGCAGGCTTCACGTTCAGCTCGTGGATCGTCGGCAGGATATTCGGCACGCGGATGCAGTCAATGCCCGCGGCGCGGAATTTCTCCGCCGCCTCACGCTGGGCGAACTTGTTGCAGCCGAGAATGACCGTGCCTTCGCCGTGCACCTTGCAGATGATGTCCGCGTTTTCGAGCACGTTGGCCATGTCGCCGCCGTCCGTACCGCCGGAGAGCAGGATGATGTCGGGCTTGATCTCGCGCAGCACTTCCTCGCGGAACTCGGGCGGCTCGTCCGCGGAGACGACCTCCATGACACGCGCACCGGCGGTCATGGCAACTTCCTTCGCGGCCTTCGCGGTCACGCGAGGCATGTACCCCATGGCGACCATGCGCAGTCCGCCCGCGGCGCTGCACGAGCTGAACCGGACCATATCGGGCGCAAATTCCACGCCCTTGGCGTGGATCTCCGCCTCGGCGCCGCGCGCGCCGTCGCTGATGTTCTCCAGCGTCGTCGGGTGCTGGCCGCGGGCAAGGAACGTCAGTTTCCCGTCCGCAAAGGGCAAAGGCCGCGCCCTTCGTATAGGTGCTGCCGACATCATAAACAAGAATGTTTGCTTTCATCGCTTTGACTCCTTAACCGCCATCCGGGAGACCCGGATGGCGGACATGGGTGCTCTTACTTCGTGCGGGGGTCCTTGCTCTTCTCGAGCAGGGCGTAGCCCTCCATAAGACGGCGGGCGGTACGCTCGATGGCGGCCTTCTTCACGGTGAGATCGGGCGTGACCTCGGAGTAGCAGTTGATGACGCCGGCGGGGTGGCCGATGCGCACGAGCTCTTCCGGGTTCTCCTTGCCGATGACCTGGTTGACGATGGTGCCGGGGCTCTTCGCGGCGACGCCGGTGCAGACCGTAGCGGTGCCGGAATAGGTCTTATGCAGCACCTGCATGAACATCAGGCGGGAGACGAGATCGTCCTCTTCCTTCTTGATGGTCTTCTTCTCGGGGGGATAGTAGTAATCCTGCGCCTCGGTGATGAAAGCGACCATCGGGAACGCCGGGGAGTTCTTGGTGGCGTCGGCGAGATCCTTCGCCATGCCGCACTTAACGCACGCGATGCCGCGGATCTCTTCGAGATACTTGAGCAGCTCCTTGTTGCCGTCGATCTCGACCTGATCCTCGGTGCCCTTCATGCCGACGCTCTCGGCGCGCACGAAGATGACGGGGTTGGCGCAGTCAACGATGGAGGCCTCGATGGGGCCGCGGCTCGTCTCGATGACGTCCACGGGGTTGCCGGTCGGCAGGAGCTTGCCGGTAGCGGCGCCGGCGGTGCCGGACATATCCATCTGGATGAGCGCGCCGGTGCCGGGCACGCCCGCGATGGCGACGTCGCCGGTGACCTTCGCCTTGCCGTCCTCGACGAGGACGTAGGACTTCATGACCTTCTGGGTGTTGACCTGCCAGATGGTGACCTCGTTGAGACCCTCGTGGCACTTCACGATGGACTCGTCGATCGCAAACGGAGCAACGCCGGAGGAGATGTTGCCGCAGTTGCCGTTCCAGTCAACGACGGCGTCGGTGATGGAGACCTGGGCGAACGTGTAGTCCACGTCGCAGCCGGGCTGCTTGCTCGGGCCGATGACGGCGAGCTTGCTCGTCAGGGGATCGGCACCGGCCAGACCGTTGATCTGGCGCTTGTCGGGGGAACCGAAGATCTGCAGGATCATGGCGTCGCGCTCGGGACCAGGGGCGGGCAGATCGTTTTCCTTGAGGAAAATGCCCTTGCTGGTACCGGCACGCATGATAACGCAGGGAATTCTGTACTGGTCCATTGTGTTCTCTTTCCTTCCTAAATTACTTGTTTTCTTCTTTCTCGGCGCGCTCTTTCTCTTTCGCCTCGATGAGTTCGGTGATCTTGGTCACGCACTGCTCGGGCGTGGACTCGGGGCCGAAGAACGCATCGACGCCCATAAAAGCCGGTGCCCTCTTCCGCGATCTTCTTCTCGTAGTAGGCGTGCTCTTCTTCCTTCTCGGCGATACGCCCGCCGGCCCAGACGACGACCTTGTCGCGCATTCCGAGCTCTTCGAGACGCTTGCCGACACGCGGGAACAGCGTCACGCCGAGGCCGAGCAGGTTACTCACGCCGATGGCGTTTGCCTTCGCCTCCGCCGCGACTTCGGCCACGGTCTCGGGCAGGTTCATGCCGCGCAGGAAGATGATCTCATAACCGGCGTCCTGGAACGCCTCGCGGATGGTGTTGATGCCGTTGACGTGCGCGTCGGCGCCGACGGTCGCGAGGACGATCTTCTCCTTGCGTGTAGGCGGCTTCTCGATGTGCACGACAACGTGCTCCTTGGTGATCGGGCAGCGGGAAGGATCGACGCCCAGCGGAGTGTAGCCTTCGACGTAGCGGGTGATGCCGTCGGGGTCGCGGTTCGTCTTGACGAAGCGCTTGAGATCCCAGCCGCCGGCGCGCGGGTGTCCATCTTGCCGGACTTGCCGCCATCAACGATGAGGTCGATGAGCTCTTCGTCCGTCCACTGCTTCCAGAATTCCTCGGTCAGGCAGCCCTGGTGCAGGCTGTGCGCGGGGAGCTTGAGGACGGCTTCAAGAACGGCGAACGCCTCGTCCATCATCATGTTCTCGTATTCGTCGATCTTCGGGGACTCGATGCCGGGGTTGTAGGTGTGCTGGAACACGTCGAGCGTAGCCCAGCAGGCCTGGCCCATGGAGTCGCCGGTCGGGATGCCGACGCTCTCGGCCGCCTTCGGGCGGTAGAAGTTGGCGCCGCCGGGCTTGGCGGAGATGGCCATGCGGGCAAATGCGCCTGCTCCGCGATCAGGTTCGCGGGCGGATGCTGGAACGTTTCAGGGGACAACGATCAGGCTCTTGGAGAGCATGTTGTGGCGGAACGCGCGCATGATGGCGAGGTCGCGGTACAGGTTGTTGCCGCCGACGTTCATCTGGATGCCGGAGAGCTCCCAGGGGAGGCCGGCGTGGGTGGCAATACCCTCGGAGAGAAGGCACATCGCGATGGCCATGCCGTCGGTGCCGCCGATGTTGTTGATGTGCTTGTGGGTGTCGAGCTGCGCGAAGATCTTGTTCTCGGCGCAGACGATGCAGGACTTGTAACCGTTGACGACCTTCGTGCGGAAGTCGTGGATGCCGCGGCCGCCGAAGTGCACGTGGATGACGGGGCCGATGTCGGTGCCGTCAAAGCCGGCGATAAAGCCGTTGAGGATGTTGATGTGCGCGGTGTCACCGGTGGCGTTGATACGCACGGGGTGCTTCGCGCCGCCGCCCATCTGGATGAACTCGCGCTCGCCCTTCGGGGTGATGCCGCCCTTACCGCGGGACTGCTCGATGAGCTCGCGGCCCTTGAGCGGGTCGATGTGGCGAGTCGCCTCGGAGTGGACGAACTGGAACACGGTCTGACCGAACTTTTCGGCGTACTTGTAAATGTCGTTGGATTCCTTCCAGGTCTCTTCGGCGCTGTTGCGGCCGAGGATCGGGTTCAGGCAGGGCATGCCGGTCTCGACGGCCTTCTGGCCGAGCTCGTAGATGCGGTAGCCGCTGCGGACGACACCGGCGACCTCGCGGGGGTACGGCGCGGGCAGACCGACGACCTCGCCGTTCTCGTCAAGATCGGGCATCTCAACGCCGAACGCATCAGCATAAGCGCGGATGGTCTCGATATCGTCCTTAATAATTTGTTTTGTTCTTGCCTGAGGGTCTTTCATAGCCATAGCTCTTCTCCTCTGTATATTCCTTATTTGATTCTTTCAAACCGGTTTATTCGGTGATGCCGAGCTCGGCGCGCACACGGGGGATCAGTCCACCGTATTCGAGCGTTTTGAGCACGTTCTCCGAAAGAGGGTTGGCCTCGATGACGCCGCAGGGCGCGGTGATCGTGCCCTTTTCGAGATCGACCTCGATGATCTCGCCGGTGTGGAGCTTCTTCACGGCGTCGGCAACGAACACCGGCATACCGATGTTGATGCAGTTGCGGCGGAAGATGCGGGCGAAGCCCTGCGCCACGACGAGGGCGACCTGCGCCTGCTTGAGAGCGATGGGGGCCTGCTCGCGGGAGGAGCCGCAGCCGAAGTTGCGTCCGGCGACGAGAATGCAGCCGGGCTCGCGGTTGAGCTTGAAGTCCTCCGTCGGGAGGCCGGCCATAGCGTATTTGCCGATCTCCTCGTAGGGCTCGCTCATTGCGTAGCCGGGGAGGATCTGGTCGGTATCGACATCGTCGCCGAGAATGATAACTTTACCTCTGATCTTTTCCATTTGTGCTTACACCTCCGGAACGGTGATGACGCCCGTAAGGGCGGTGGCCGCCGCGGTAGCCGGACTCGCCAGATAGATCTGGCCGACCTTGCTGCCCATACGACCGGGGAAGTTGCGGTTCGTCGTGGAAACGCACACGTCGCGCGGGGTGATAAGTCCCTCGTGCGCGCCGAAGCAGGAGCCGCAGCCGGGGTTGAGAATGGTGGCGCCGGCGTCACGGATGATCTTCGTCCAGCCGCGCTCTTCCATCTGGCCGAGGATCTCGCGGGAAGCGGGAACGATGAGCACGTTGACGTCGGGGGAGACTTTCTTGCCTTTAAATGCCTTGGCGACCTGCTCCATGTCGTTCAGACGGCCGTTGGTGCAGCTGCCGACGCCGACCTGCGTGACCTTGATGCCGGCCTTCTCGCGCACCGGAACAACGTTCGCGGGGCTGAAGGGGCAGGAGATCTGCGGCTCGAGCGTGGAAAGGTCGATCTCATAGGTCTCGAAGCAGTCGATTCCTTTTCTTCGGTGCCGAAGATGGTGATCATGCTGCCGATCTCGATACCCATGTTGCAGACGGTCATGCGCTCGGCGATGGAGAGATCGTCGATGCCGGGGCCGGTGAGAAGAAGGCCGCGGTCCACGAGATAGTCGGAGCCGAACTTGCTGCCGAGATACAGGATGAGATCCTTGCCGAAAACGTTGGAGGGGCGCTTGCCGGTGAGATATATCTGCACAACCTGGGGCACCTCAAGATCGAGCGTGCCGGTCGCCATGGCCGCGGCCAGCTCCGTGGAGCCGACGCCGATGCCGATCTGACCGTAACCGCCGCAGGTGCCGGTGTGGGAGTCAGCAATACAAACGATATCGCCGGGATTCTGCTTATGCTTTTCATACATCAGCTGGTGGATAACGCCTTCACCGCGCTGATACAGGGGAACGCCGAATTCCTTTGGAGAAGTCGTCCATCGCCCAAACATTGGCGCGGGCCTTCTCCGTGGCGGCGGGGTATACATGGTCAACGATCAGCGCCACGCGGCTGGGATCGAAAACCTTCTTCACGCCGATCTCGCGGAACATGCGGATGGCGATGGGAGCCGTCACGTCGTGCGCGGCGACAAAGCTCACCTTGCAGGTGAGATCCTGGCCGGGGGCGACATGTTCCTTGCCAGCCGCTTTTGCCAGATACTTTTCAATAAGGTTCATTTACAATGTCCTCCAGGCCTTTTCTCCCGCAGATGATTCTGCGGTCATGCTTGAAAATAGCCCCCTTGTTGCCAAGGGGGCTATTGTTAAACGCGGGGAAGAATTAGTGCATGCCGTCCTCGCACTTGGCTTCGGACTTCTGCAGACCGCCGATACGGCCAACGCCGTTGACGAGAGCATGCGGACGGCCGGCGTCAGCCAGAACGACCGCCATGACGATCTCATCGCTCTTCGGGGCATCGGGAATACGGACCGCGAAGGAGCCGTAGTGGGTGCGCACGAAGGCGGCATCTTTGAAGTGCAGGGAGATGTCCAGCTCGGAACCGGCAGGGCCGACCTTCTCGTTGGAAGGAATGATGGACTTGCCGCCGCCGATAGCAGCGCGGATGGTCTTGCCGGACTTCGGGTGCAGCATAGCGGAGGAGTGCTCCAGCTCGCCGTCGAGACCGACGATGCAGCCCTTGCCGTAGGTTTCAACGTTCTCGGCGCCGAGGAGCTCGGCACCCTTCTTGGTGAGCAGATCGCCCAGGTACTCACCGTACTCGGTCAGCTCAGACAGGTCTTCGACCCACTGGCCAGCGTACGGATTCTTGATAACGGCAGCCACGGACACAGTCTTGATGGACTTGCGGCCGGAGTTGGTCTCCACGGGCTTCTCAGCGCCGCCCTCGTAGAACACTTCTTCGAGGTTGGTAACGATCTTGCGAATCTTAGGCTCTTTCATTGGTATATCCTCCTATTAAAAATTAATAGCTAAATGAGTTGGGCTTCTGTGCGAGCAAGGCTCAGCAGGGCTTTCTCGACGCAGGAGGAGTGTTGCTGGACTTCTTGACGTTGATCTTGCCGTCAATGATGACATAGGACAGGCCCGGAATATCGCCGGCGGCGAAGGCTTCCATGGCGTCCTTGCCGACGGAACCCATCGGGGTATCCATGATCAGCAGGTCGGCTTCCTTACCCGGGGCGATGACGCCGCGGTTGAGCTTCGTGTAGACCTTCGCCGGGTTGCCGGTCGCCATGGCGACGCAGACTTCGGGGGCGATGTCGGTCATGGAAGCGGCGAAGCTGATGTTGCGCATGATGCCCAGAGGAATGATGCCCGTGCCGGACGGAGCGTCGTTGCCGAAGATCACGCGGCCGAGCTGGCCCTTTTCGGCAGCGCGGTTGAGGACGTACTGAGCGGTCTTCGGGTTGCCGCACTGCACGATCTCCATCGCGAACGGGGTCTCGTCCATGATGCGGTCAACTTCGTGCAGAGGAATGGAGGTCGGGCCGCCATTGATGTGGGAAACAACGTCGGGCTTCGTCTTGATGACGTCGTCCGCGGTAACGGTGGAGGAGCCGGGGATGGAAGTACCGCCGGTGTGCATCTGCACCTTGAAGCCGTGCTTGTGAGCCCACTCGACCATGGGAGCCGCAGTCTCGGGGTTGTTGACGGTGCCGAGGCCGATCTCACCGACGACCCAGACGCCTTCCTTGGCGAGGTCTTCGAAGTCCTTCTCGACCAGACCCTTCTCGAGGATCAGTCCGCCGCCTTCGACCTTCACGCCGGAAACGCCCTTGGCAAAGCACTTGTGGCCGACAATGGCCTGCGCCTTGGTGTAGACGGGGTCGCCCTTCGGATGGCCGGGGATATGGCATTCGCCGGCAGAGATCATAGTGGTCACGCCGCCGTTTTTCGCACTCTCAATGAAGCCAAAGGTCTTCTGACGGGTGCCGTAGCCGTCCGCCGTGGAGACATGCACATGCGTGTCCCAAAGACCCGGGGTGACGGTGGTGCCGTTGGCATCGACGACGGTCGCGTCGCCGACGTTGGCGAGGAGTTCTTCGCCGCCGATCGCCTCGATGAGGTTCTCGTTGATGACGATGACGCTGCCCTCAAGAACGGGGTGGTCAATGTCACCGGAAACGATCTTACCGATGTTCTTAATTACCAGAGTAGCCATGGTAAACTCCCTTCTGCTGCTGCGCGCAGCAAATAAATTGTGTGTTTGCCCAACTCCCCCGGCGTTGCGCAGTTCTGCGCCGGGAGCGTTTTGCCAGAGTACACGCGGACATTCCGCCGCCATCCGCACATCCGGGATATGGCAACAGCCCTGTCCAAGGGGTTTTTTTCTGTCGCGGCAGGGGTTTGCCCGGAAGGACGGACGCCCTTACCGTGCAGAAAACCCCTGGTTCCCCGGTCAAACTGTGGCTGGGGAGCCGACTTTTTGCTTTCCCTAAGATTATCCGCTCAATTCCCGGCGCACAAGGCGCCGGGAACCGGCGAATATTGAATAACTCAACGCCTTTTTTAAAAATCCGCGCACGAGCTGTGCTTACCTCGGAGCTGCAGCTTGCCCCGGGAGTAAGTAGAGTTTTGTGCCTGTTAGGATTACAGATCGAGAGCGTAGTCGCCTTCCTGATGAGGCCCTTCTTGCGCATGAGCTCGCTGACGAGCCAGCTGACAAGAGCGGGGATCACGAAGGAGCAGACGACGAGGCCGATCCAGTTCAGAGCCGGGCTGGCCGTAGCGGCGGCGAAGTCAACGCCGAGAGCAGCGTTCTCTTCGCACATGGGGGCCGCCCAACCGGTGATGAGGCCGATCTGGCCGCAGAGGCCGGAGGTGCCCATGCCGGAGTTGATGGCAGCGCCGTTCATCTGGAGCTTGAACAGGCAGGTGGCGAGCGGGCCGTTCACGATGGAAGCGACCACGGGGGCAGCCAGAGGATGGTTCTTGACCAGGTTGGGAACCTGGAGCATGGAGGTGCCGAGGCCCTGAGAAAGGAGACCCTGCACGCCGTTCTCACGGTAGGACGCAACAGCGAAGCCGACCATGTGAGCAGAGCAGCCAGCAACGCAGGCGCCGCCGGCGAGACCGACCAGACCAAGACCGGCGCAGATAGCGGCGGAGGAGATGGGGAGGGTCAGGATGATGCCCATGAGAGCGGAGACGAGGATGCCCATCCAGAAGGGCTGGAGAGCGGTCGCCTTCATGACGAGGTCGCCGAGAAGAACGGCGCCCTTGCCGATCGGAGGAGCGATCAGGAAAGCGAACAGAACGCCGACAACGATCGTAACGAACGGGGTCACGATGATGTCGATCGGGGTGCGCTTCGAGACCAGCTTGCCGAAGAACACGGCAATGACGACGACGAAGAACACGGCGAGAGGTCCGCCCTGCGCGCCGAGGGCGTTGGCAGCGAAGCCAACGGCCAGCGTGGAGTACATGACGAACGGGGGAGCCTTCATGCTGTACGCGATAGCAGCGGCCATAGCGGCGCCCTGCACGGCGTAAGCAGCGGTCTTGGAAGCGATCAGCAGGTTAGCGCCCGCGAGAGCTTCGGAACCCCAGGGGTTGACGACGATGTCCTTCAGCAGGGGGAACGTACATGCCGATCGTGTTGATGATGCAGCCGATCAGCAGAGACGCGAACAGACCGTGAGCCATGCCGCCCAGGCCGTCGATGAAAATGCGCTTCGTGGAGAACTCAATGTTCTGCTCTTTGCAGTACTTAGCCCATCCCTTAAGCTCGGTGTTGTTGTTTGCCATTAATTAAAGTGCCTCCCTTAATTTAATGTTGATTGCAACATTCGTTGAGCGTTTATCTTGTGTGTGGTTTCGGGCAGCTGCTGATTGCCCGAAGAGGGACGTGCGCGGTTCCTTATTGCTTGGTAAGGTGGCCGCGCCGCGTACGACGCGGCCGATGAGTTATTGTTAAAAAGTACCTTAGGGGTGTACTTTCAACCTTAGTTGGCGGCAGCCTCCGCTGCCTGCTTGTCCTTCCACGCCTTCACAATGTCGGCGGCGAGGACGGGGGTGTGATAGAACTTGACGCCGAGCGCGTTGCCGATGGCGGCCATCGTCGCGGGGATGCTCGGGATGAGCGCCGGCTCGCCGATGCCCTTTGGCGCCGTACGGAGCGGCGTCGCCGTCGCTGCACACAACGATCGGGTACACCTCGGGAACATCCATGCTGGACTCGATGATGTACTTGCTGAGCGAGGGGTTCTTGATCGCGCAGGTCTTCGGGTCGATCTCGATCTTCTCGCTGATGACGAAGCCGGTGCCCATGGCGGTGCCGCCCTCGATCTGGCCTTCGCACATCTTCACGCCGACCGGTGTGCCGACGTCGTGCGCGGAAACGCACTTGAGAAGCTGGACTTCGCCGGTGTCGGTATCGACCTCGACCTCGATGATGCAGGTGGCGTAGGAGTAGACCTCATACGGAACGCCGGACATGTCGGCCGGGTTCAGATAGGTGGTCTTCGGGTTGTAGTAGCCCGCGCCGACGGCCAGACGGCCATTTTTGCCCATCGCGCCCATGAGCTCGGGATAGGTCATCTTCTTGGACTCATCCTTGAGCTGTAGATCTCGCGGTGGCGGAAAATCAGCTCTTCCTGCGGGACGTTCAGAAACTCGGAAGCGGTGCGCTTGAGCTCGCCCATCGCGTTGGTGCAGGCATTCTTCACTGCGTTGCCGGTGATGAACGTCTGGCGGGAGGCGGATGTCGCGCCGCCTTCGGGGGCGATCTGGGTATCCGCCCAGGTCACGTGGATGTTTTCAAACTCAAGACCGAGCGTTTCGGCGGCGATCGCCGCGGCGACGGTCGCGACGCCCTGGCCGATGTCGGCCGCGCCGATGGTAACGTTAACGCTGGTGTCGGGCAGAACTTCGCAGAACGCGGCGGCCGGGTTCGGAAGACCGGTGTTGCCGACGCCGTAGAACATGCTGCCGACGCCTGTTCCTCTCAATTTCATATCTGCGGCCTCCAATCCGGGTCGAGACGCTCAAGGGCGTCCGGCATGACTTCCTCGGCCTTCTTGATCGCCTCGGCGAGCGTGTCCTGATAGCCGACGCCTCGGTGAGGGTCTGGCCGGTCGGGATCGTCGAGCCGACGTGGTGGCCGTTGATGCGGCGGATCTCCAGCGGGCTCATATGCAGAGCCGCGGCCAGAGCGTCCATCTGTCCCTCGTGGACAACGGCGGCCTGCGGCACGCCGAAGCCGCGGAACGCGCCGCACATCGGGTTGTTGGTGTAAGCAAATACCGCGTCCAAACGGACGTTCGGGCAATCGTAGGGGCCGACGGCGTGGACCGGGAAACGGCCGATAACGGCGGGGCCGTAGGAGCCGTAAGCGCCGGCGTCGCACGTGAGCTCATACTGCGCAGCCACGAGCTTGCCGTCCTTCGTCGCGCCGGTCTTGACATGGGTCGTGATCGGGTGACGCTTGGAGGAGATCATCGTGGACTCCACGCGGGAGCGGACGATCTTCACGGGGCGCTTGGTGTAGTGCGCGAGCAGCGCGCAGTGCAGCTGCACGCCGATATCGAGCTTGCCGCCGAAGCCGCCGCCCGTGGTGGGCTGGATGCAGCGGACGTGGTTCTGGGGAATGCCAAGCATGCCGGCGACCTCGTTGCGGTCATAGTGGGGGTTCTGCGTGGAAGCGATGACCGTCATGATGCCCTTCTCGTCATAGTAGGCGATGCCGGCATCCGGCTCGATGAACATGTGGGAGAGGACGTGGGTGGAGTAGGTGTTCTCGACGATAACATCGCACTTGCTCCAGGCTTCGTCCACATTGCCGAACTCCATGTGCTTCTTGGCATGGACGTTCGTCGTGCCGTGGACGCAGATCGCGCCCTCCGCCATCGCGCTCTCGTAGGAGTTGATGACGGGCAGCTCTTCGTATTCGACCTCGATGAGCTGCATGGCTTCCTGTACGATCTCCGGGGTCTCCGCCGCGACAACGGCGATGGCGTCGCCGTAGCGGCGCACCTTGTCGTCCACGAGGCAGGGGCTCGTCTTTGACGATGATGCCGAAGCGGTTCTTGCCGGGGATGGCGGTATAGTCGAGGACGGCGGCGACGCCGGGCAGCGCGCGGGCCTTCTCGAGATTCAGCTTTTTGATGTAGGCGTGGGGAACGGTGCTGCGGAATACGCCGCCATAGAGCATGTCGGGCATGTAATAGTCCGCGGCAAACTTCGCGCGGCCGAGCACCTTGTCGAGCGAGTCGACCTTGATATGGTCACGGCCGAGGATAGCTACGTCTCTCATGCTTCGGCCTCCTCTCCGCGCATTCTGGCAGCGGCCAGAAGCACAGCGTCATTGATCTTGGCATAGCCCGGTGCAGCGGCAGAGGTTGCCGCTGATGGCGAGCTTGACCTCATCGCGCGTCGGGTTGGGGTTCTTCTTGAGGAAAGCCTCTGCGGTGAGGATCATGCCGGGGATGCAGAAGCCGCACTGCACGGCGCCGGCGTCCATGAACGCCTGCTGCACCACGTCGGGCTGGCCGTCCTTGCTGACGCCCTCGAGCGTGATGATGTCCGCGCCGTCGGCCTGTCCGGCCAGAATGCAGCAGCTCGTCACGGGCTCGCCGTTGTAGATCACGGTGCAGGCGCCGCACTCGCCTTCGCTGCAGCCTTCCTTGACGCTCGTGAGGCCAAGGTTGTTGCGCAGCACGTCGATCAGGCGGTGGTTCGGCTCGACCTCGACGGTCACCGGCTCGTGGTTAACGGTGAAATGAATGGTGATCTTTTTCAAAAAATCCCTGCACCTCCTCGATATTCAGTTTGCGGAGCACATCGGCGAACAGGTGCTTGTACACACTCTGGATGCTCTCCTTTTTGTAGAACACAGAGGGACGGGACTTATTCGCTTCGTAAACCTGATCGTGCATGATCGGCAGGCACCCGAGCATGGTCTCCCAGCTGAGCTTCTTGCCGACGAGATACTCCTCGCAGCTTCTTGTAGCGCTGCGGATAACGCGCCATGGCGCCCGCCCGCATGGAGCAGTAGGTGCAAACGCCGTTATCATCGACCGTCACGACCATGCCGCCGCCGATGACGCTGATGGCGAGCGCGCGGCGCTTGCCCAGCTTATAAAACGCGGTAGCGGTGTGCTTCGTATCAGGCAGCGGGAACGAGACCTCGGTCATGAGCTCGTCCGGCTGCAGGATGTTGCGCTTGCGGTCGGGAGAGGAAAGGAATTCGTTGATGTTGATCGTGCGCTCGCCGCGAACGCTCTTGATGGTAACGTCGGCGTTGAGCGTGACGCACGCGGCCAGACCGTCGCCCGCCACGGAAGACTGGCAGATGTTGCCGCCGATCGTTGCGAGGTTGCGGATCTGGGGCGAGCCCACCTGACGGCAGGCGTCATAGAGAATGTGGACATTCTCACGGATAATGTCGTTGGCCGCTACCTCTGCATGAGAAGTAATAGCACCGATCCGACGATGCCGTTCTCGACCTTGATGTAATCAAGCTCCTTGAGCTTCTTCAGATCGATAACGACAGCCGGCTGTGCCTTCCACTCGTTGAGCTCCAGCGTAAGGTCGGTGCCGCCGGCGATGCAGGCGACGCTGTCCTTATACTGATCCAGCAGAGTGAGCGCCTCGACCACGGTGGTAGGTGCGTAGAAATCAAATGGTCTCATGCGCGGTTTTCCCCTTCTAAATGTGCTGCTTTCGCTGCTTTTTTTCTCCGCCGGAGCGGGGGCGGCTGTGCCGCCCGTCCCGGTTAGAATACTTTATTTTACTCCAGTTCGCCGCGGATTTCAACACCCATCAGCTTTTCCCAGAGCTTGATGACGGCGGACATATCTTCCATGCCGTAACCGGCGGCGCGGGCCTGCTCGTAAACGGCGGTGCAGGTGGCGCTCATCGGGATGGGCATCTTGACGCCGCGGGCGGCTTCCTGCGCGAGGGTCAGGTCCTTGTACTGCACGTCCATCGCGAAGCCCGGCTCGAACTTGTCGGGCATGATGAACTTCTTCATCTTCGCATCGACAACGTAGCTGTTGCCGGAGGAGGTGGAGATAACGTCGTACATGGTCTTGTTGTCCAGACCGAGCTTCGCGCCGAGCACGAGAGCTTCGGCGAGAGGCCATGTTCGCGCCGAGCAGCATGTTGTTGACGATCTTCATCGCGTCGCCCATGCCGGTGCCGCCGATGCGCATGATGCGCTTGCCGATGGCTTCGAGAACGGGCTTGGCCTTCTCAAAGGTCTCCTCGTCCGCGCCGCACATAATGGTCAGCGTGCCCTTCTGCGCGCCGATGGTGCCGCCGGAAACCGGAGCGTCCATGTACTTCACGCCGTGCTCGGCGGCGATCTTCGCCATCTTCTGGGTGGTGCCGGGAGCGACGGAGGACATGTCAACGATGATGGTGCCGGGCTTGCAGTGGAGAGGACGCCCTTGGGGCCGCACATAACGGCCTCGACGATCGCGCCGTTGGGGAGCATGGTGAAGCCGATGTCCATGTTGGCGGCGACTTCGAGGTTGTCCTTGCAGCCGATGGCGCCTTCGGCGACCTTCTGCTCGACGAGAGCGGGAACAAGGTCGCTCACGTAGGTCTCAAACCAGCCTTGATAACGTTGCTGCACATATGGCCGCCCATACGGCCCAGCCCGATAAAACCGACTTTCATTGGAAAAGATCTCCTTTAAAATATTTGCAAGTTATTGTTGCCGAATGTTATTGCGCGCTGCGCTCGAACGTGAGACGCTCGCCCTGGATATCCGCGTATACGCGGACGAGATTGCCGTTTTTCCACTGGCGCTCCGTCTCCTCATACACCTGCATGAGACCGCGCTTTTTCTCCTCCGGGAGAAGCGGCTCGACGGCCGTGACGATACGGAGCGAGGCAATGTCGCTCTCCGGCTCGATCTCTCCGGCGAGACAGGTATGTACCCGCGGCGATTCGATGTAGGAGCAGTTTGCGATGTGCGTGGCGCAGGCGTCCGCGAGAGCGCACCGCCGGGAAAAGACCGTGACGCCTCCGGCGATGCCGCGCGTGAGGCTCCGCCCGCCGAGACCGCTCGTGCACACGCCGCCGATGCCGTCCTCCGCGCGGATCTCCACGATCTCCGTAACGCGGCCGTTGAGATCGGGCAATATGCCCATGCGGATGGAGCGTCCCTCGCCGAGCCGCAGCGCCACGTCGCCGCCGTTATTCACGGCAACGAGATCCGCGCCGCGGGCGAAGAGCCAGTCCGCCATGGCGTCCGCCACCGTTCCGGCAACGGCCGCCATAGGCGTGAGCGTAGGCTCGCCGGTCGCAGGACCGATTCTGCCATGACACGGGGCAGCCCGGTGAGTTCGAATAATCCATGCCATCCGGGTACTGCCGCAATATGGGCAGCGCCCCGGCGATCTCGGAGAGCGAGTCGCGCAGAAACGGGAAAGCCGACGCCGCCAGATCGCTGAGATCTTCGTCTCCGCGCCGGGCGGTCACCACCATGGACGCCGGGCCGTAATCGAAGAATACGCGCCCGTCATCCAGGATGCGGAAGGCTTCGTCCATCAGTGCTTCTGATACTCGGGGAAGTCCTCGACGTTCTTGATGCAGTTCATGTGGCCGCCGATCATCGCGTAGTCTTCCTTCTTCGTCATGGTGTACTCCACGGGGCGACGGTCGCCGGGGTGGGCACCCAGGTGAAGGCGTGGTTGACGACCTTCGCGGTGTCAACGATGAAGTTGATGCCGCCGCCGGGGTAAACGTAAGCGGGAGCGCCGCCGATGGTCAGGTGCGCCTTGCCGGCGTGCACGGCCTCGGTGATGGCGATCGGGTGGTGGCAGACGCCGCCGCGGGCGGAGGCCGCCGGTGCCGCCGCAGTACATCACGCTCGTGTTGGAGCCCTGGCAGTTGCTCTTGATGGCATCGACGACGCGCTGCGCCTTCTCGCTCATCGGGATCTCCTTCACGTCGCCGTCGGCCTGGACCTCGAAGAGGGCGCCGACTTCGCCGGTGGTGTTGGTGACAAGGATGGTCATGCCGGCGTGGGCAATGCTCATGTCAACGCTCTTTGATGGCGTCGCGCGGCGTCTGGAGAACGGTGCCTCCGATGCCGTCGCCGTGGCCGCCGAAGTAACGGCCGACGGTGCTCTTGGTGGCGTTGGGGATAACGCCGGACCAGGTCATGCCGACTTCCTTGCCGGCGAGATGCTCGCTGAAGAGGCCGGTGACGTGGTGGTCGATGACGATGCACTCGTCCACGCACTCCTTCATGACGTCGGCAAGCAGGCCGATGGTGGCGCTGCCGCAGCCGATACGCATGGTGGTCTCCTGCGTGCCGTTGATGATGGGAGCGACGCCCTGCTGGCAGACGATCTTGATCATCTTTGGGCTTGCCGGTCTCGTGGTCGGCGGTCTTGACGGTCAGCTCGACCTTCTCGCCGTTGGCAAGAGCGACAATGGTGCGGGCGGTGGCAAAAGCCGCCGTCCTTCGCGGTCAGACGGTTCGCACCGCCGACGTAGATCATCTTGGAGCCGTACTCCCTCAGTATGTACGAGACCGACGGGCTTGCCTTCGCAGTAAACGGTGTCGCCCTCTTCGCCGATGTAGGTGTTGGTGTCGAGCTTGACGAGAACGCCGGAGTAGCTCAGCGGAGCCTCGGTGACGGTGGTGACAACGTCAACGCCGTCGCGCTTCTCGCAGACGATGTGCGGAGCCGGACGGATGCAGGGGGGTAGTTGGTGCCCGCGCCGACAGCGGTGATGACGGGCTTGGCAATTCTCGGATCGATCTCGATCTGGGGCTTGCCCTCTACGACGAGCGCGCGGTTGCGGACCAGACGGCCGCCCTCGTTGGTGTAGCGCTTGCAGGCGCCGGTGGAGCCAACGGAACTTTGCACTGGATGGAGCAGGAATGGCACTGCACCATGCCCTCGGTCTTCTCGGCGCCGTCGATGGCACCGAACGGGCAGACGCGGCGGCAGACGTTGCACTCAACGCACATGTTCGTGATGCTGACGACTTTCTTGCCGTCCGCACCCGGTTCAACGGCAATCGCACCGATGGGGCAGTTTTTCGCGCAAATCTGGCACTTCTTGCATTTTTCCTGATTGATTTTCAGCATGTCACGCTCTCCTTTTAATAATGTATACCTATCCCATGCGTTGGATAATCTCTCGTATATATTATTATCGCAAACCCCTTTTTTTTCAAATACATTATTTGTATGAAATTTGCCGTATTCATATCCAAACTATAGCGAAGGGTCTAATATTCGCCGAAAATCGCATCTTGATTTTGTGCAGAATAAACATTCGGTAAAACCATTTTGACAACTATTGCAATTTGTCGTCTTTTTTGCATAATACTTTACAGTTTGTATGCCGCACAAAGCGGCATCACGCCGGAAAAGAGGGCGAAAATGGATAACAAAATGGATATGCGCGCCGTCGCGTGCGTCCTGCTGGCCGCGGGGGGAACTCGCGCTTCGGCGGCGGAAAGCTGCTCGCGGAATTTGGCGGCGAACGTCTTTTCGAGCGCGCGATGAACGTCCTGCCAAAGGAGCTTTTTCTCGCGCGTCGCGGTCGTCCGGCTGTGAGGATATTCTCGCCGAGAGCGAGCGGCGCGGCTTTCTCGCCGTGCGCAACAGCGCCCCGGAGAAGGGCGTTTCCCTCTCCATCCGGCTGGGTCTTGAGGCAGCAAAGCCTTGCAGCGCCGTGCTTTTTTCGTCTGTGACCAGCCGCTTCTCCGGAAAGGAAGCGTGCTCCGGATCCTCGAAGCGGGCGCGGCGCACCCCGAAAGGATCATCGCGCCGGAAGGCGCGGACGGGCGGCTCGGCAATCCCTGCCTGTTCCCGGCAGCCTATTTTCCGGAGCTTGCCGCGCTCGAGGGGACCGCGGCGGAAAGCGCGTCATCCGCGCCCATCCGGAGGCGGTTTTGACCGTTCCGCTGCCGGAGGAAGAGCTCTTCGACACCGACACAAAAAGAAGATCTTTCGCGCCTGAAAGAAATATAGTTTTCTTAAATAAAAGCGTCGATTAACAAGAGCACGCACGTCGGACAGCCAGTCCTTTCGGTGCTTTTTTTCTCCTTGGCGGGCGACAGCCCGCCTGCGTCCAAAAAGAACAAAAATCCCTCGAAAATTCAAGGCTGTCCGATGCGAAGCAGTTCTGCCGGAGCTGAAATGCTCGCAGACAAGGAAAAGGCCGCAGAGAATACTTTGTGTATTCTCCAAGGGCTTTGACGCAGTATGAGGGCATTTCCGCCCGGCAAAACCGCGTGTGCCCTTGTCAATCGACGCTAACGTCAAAGCCGCCGGTACGACATGTCGTACCGGCGGCTCGGTTGTTGCATGATATTACACAATACCCTGATGCAGCATCGCGTCCGCGATCTTGAGGAAGCTTGCGATGTTTGCGCCGACGACAAGATTTCCGGGCTGTCCGGCCTCGACGGAGGCGTCGTAAGCGGCCTTATAGATGCCGCGCATGATGTTGTCCAGCCGCTCGTCCACTTCCTCGAACGTCCAGCTCAGACGCATGCTGTTCTGGGTCATTTCGAGCGCGGAGGTCGAAACGCCGCCGGCGTTCGCCGCCTTGGCCGGGCCGACGGGGATGCCCGCCGCCTGCAGCATGGCAACGGCCTCGAGCGTGCAGGGCATGTTCGCGCCCTCGGTGAGGATCATGGCGCCGCCGTCGAGGATCTTCTTCGCCTCGGCCACGTCCACCTCGTTCTGCGTCGCGCACGGGAGCGCCACGTCGCACGGCACATCCCAGATATTGCGGCAGCCCTCGTGATACGTCGCGCCCGGCACCTCGTCGGCATAGACCTTGATGCGCGCGCGGCGGTTCTGCTTGATGTCCTTGATGAGATCGAGCTTGATGCCGTCGGGATCGTGGACATAGCCGTTGGAATCGGACATGCACACGACCTTACCGCCGAGCTGCATGGCCTTTTCCGCGGCGTAGGTCGCCACGTTGCCGCTGCCGGAGACGATGACGGTCTTGCCCTCAAAGGAGGTGTTGAGCTGGTGGTGGAGCACCTCGTCGGTGAAGTAGCAGATGCCGTAGCCGGTGGCCTCGGTGCGCACAGAGCGAGCCGCCGTAGGAGAGATGCTTGCCGGTGAGCGTCGCGGCGTCGAACTGGTTGGTGATGCGCTTCATCTGGCCGAACATATAGCCGATCTCGCGGCTGCCGACGCCGATATCCCCAGCGGGGCCGTCGGTAAACTGGCCGATGTGACGGTAAAGCTCGGTCATGAATGCCTGGCAGAAGCGCATGATCTCGTTCTCGGACTTGCCCTTGGGATCGAAGTCGGAGCCGCCCTTGCCGCCGCCGATGGGCAGCGTCGTGAGGCCGTTCTTGAGATTCATCTCAAAGCCGAGGAACTTCATGACCGAGAGGTTGACCGACGGATGGAAGCGCAGGCCGCCCTTGTAGGGGCCGATGGCGGAGTTGTACTGCACGCGGTAGCCGCGGTTGACCTGCACCTTTCCGGCATCGTCCACCCATGTGACGCGGAACGTGATGATCCGGTCGGGCTCGACGAAGCGCTCAAGAATGGCGTTCCGCTCCCACTCGGGGTGCTTATCCACGATGCCCTCAAGGCTCTCGAGAAATTCCCGGATGCACTGGTGGAACTCCGGGGCGTTGGGGTCGCGGGCGAGCACCTGATCGTATACCCGCTGGAGGTAGGCGTTTTTGAGCATGGATATGTTCTTCCTTTCGGTTTTTATTACTTGCGGCAGAATGCGACGAGCTGCTCGGCGGAAGTAACGCCGTTCGCCTCATATTCCTCGTTGAGCCACGCGGCCTCGGCCGCGAGGAAGGCATGCGCCGGGTTGCTCTCGTACTTCTTGAGATTTTCCGGCACGGCGGCGATGCGCTCGCGCAGCTTGGCGACGACCTTTGGGATCGTCGATGAGATCGCAGAGCGTCTTCTCCACGGTCAGCCCCGCGTTGCGCGCGAGCCAGAGGATCTCGCTCTTCGAGTACGTCGGGTGATGGTAAATGCCGTCGATGGTGTGCATCGTGCAGTCGATATCGTGGAGGATCCAGTGCGTGAGGCTCGCCTTGGGCTGGCCGTCGTTGTACATCTCGCTGAGGATAATGAGTCCGCCGGGCTTCACGACGCGCTTCATCTCCGCGAGCAGCGCCGCGAGATCGGGGATGTGGTGCAGGGAGTTGCCGATGCCGACGACATCAAAGGTGTTATCCTCGAAATCCATATGGCACGCATCGCCGATAACAAAGTTCACCGGCATACCGGCGCACTTCTCTCCCCCTTTTCAAACATCTTGTCGGAGCGGTCGAGCGCGACGATCTCCCTTGCAGCTGCCGAACCCGGCGTACATTTCCTGGCGAACGCGCCGTCACGCGTGGCGATGTCGAGCGCCTTCTCAATATGGAGCGAAGAAAGCTCCTGCCGCAGTTTATCCATGAGGGGTCCCTCCTGTTACTTTTTACTTGATATTTATTTAAATGTGAATGCTCCGGTTCCCGCAAAGGGTCCGGTACATTTTATTATACCGATGCTTCTCATTTTTTGCAAGTACGAACTTAGGAAATTGCGTTTTTCAGCCGTCCGCAGCCCCTGTCCTGCGTCCCGCGCCATATGTGTGCATCATTTCCCGCAATTTTATAAATACATTCGATTTTCTTATTTATTTTCAAAAAGAGCTTGCTTTTTCGGATGGGTATGCTATATTATTTTTCGCAGAGAATAATTCTCCTTTGAGGATACCTTCATTGCTGCTTTTCTCCTTCTCTTCAGACAGACCGGAGCAGGCCGGAATCCCCTTCCGCCCGCTCCGGTCTGCTTTTTGCTTTTTCCGCATTGTCGCCCGCCAAGGACAAAAGGGCAAAAAGCACCGAAAAGACTTACCTGTCCGACGTGTGTGCTCTTGTTAATCGACGCTAAGATCCGCAAATAAAACGTTAAAAATACGTTTTCCTGAAACGGTTTCCCGCATTTGTCATCTTGACGCGGCGGGATGGCATCCGATACAATTTAATAGAACTCACTATATTGAAAAAGGAGAACGACGACAATGTGGATCACGACAGCCGCGCAGCTTTGCGGAAAAGCTGCCCATGACAGCCGAAGAGCTTGCCGCCGTACAGTCGGTGGCAGACCGCTACCCCATGTGCATCACGCCCTATTATCTGGGGCTGATCGACCCGAACGACCCGGACGATCCGATCCGGAAAATGGCGGTGCCCGCGCCGATCGAGGAGGAGGAAGGCGGCTCGTTTGATACGAGCGGCGAGCAGTCCAACACGCGCGTCCCCGGCCTCCAGCACAAATACCTGCAAACCGCCATGGTGCTCACAACGAACCGCTGCGCCATGTACTGCCGCCACTGCTTCCGAAAACGCCTCGTGGGACTGACGGACGAGGAGATCGCGGCGAACTTTGAGCGCGTGACCGGATACATCCGCGAGCATGAGGAGATCACGAACGTGCTCCTCTCCGGCGGCGATTCGTTCCTCAACAGCAACGAGACGATCGCGCGCTATCTCGACGCGCTCACGCCCATCGGCCATCTGAACTACATCCGCTTCGGCACACGCACGCCCGTCACCTGGCCGGAACGGATCGACGAGGCGCTCTGCGAAACGCTCACGCGCTATACGTCACGGAAAACGATCTTTGTTGTGACGCAGTTCAACCACCCGCGGGAGATCACGCCGGAATCAGCCGCCGCGGTCGCCGCGCTGCGCCGTGCCGGGTGCATCGTGCGCAACCAGACCGTGCTGCTGCGCGGCGTGAACGATGATCCCACGGTGCTCGGTAAGCTGCTCGCCTCACTCACTGCCATCGGATGCCTGCCGTACTACATTTTCCAGTGCCGTCCCGTGACAGGCGTGAAAAACATGTTCCAGGTGCCGATGGAACAGGGCATCGAGATCGTTGAGAACGCCAAGCGGCTCGTAAGCGGCATGGACAAGGCCGTTAAATACTGCCTGTCCCACCCGGCAGGCAAGCTGGAGATCCTCACGAAAACCGGCGAGGACGAGCTGCTTTTCCGGTTCCACGAAGCGAAGGATCCCGCCCGCTGCGGGCAGGTGTTCCGTCACAGGACGCTCCCGGACGGCTGCTGGCTGCCGGACGAGCTGACGCTCGATTGAGATATCCTATCGCATAACCAAGCTCGCCGGAAGGAATATCCCCCCGGCGAGCTTTTTTCATTCATTCGTCCCGGAATAAAAAGCCGAAGAATCGCCTTCTCCCCTCCCGGCAAGCGCAATAAGGAAACTATCCTTTCAAACGCTGAGATCCCGTGTTCATCGGGGGACTTTTCATACGCTGTCCGTCTTTTTCTGCATTTTCGAGCTGCGGCACGATGACGCCGCGCGGCGCTGCCGCCGTGAGCGTGAACGTATCGCTTTTCAGAAAGTGTACTTCCTCCGCGGCAAAAAGCGCGGTGAATGCGTCGAGCGTGCCGAGCTCGTCAAAGCCGAAGCCCTCGCCGCGGTAGTGCATCGGCACGATGCAGCGCGGCGCGATCTTCTTCGCGATGGCAAACGCCTCTTCCGCGTCCACCGTATAGTACCCGCCGATGGGCAAGAGCAGCGCATCGCACCCGTGCAGCGCGGCAAGGGCGCTCTCCTCCGGCACGCAGCCGGTGTCGCCCATGTGGACAACGCGCAGCGAGCCGAAGCAAAAACTGCCGGATCGTGTTCATCCCGCAGCGCGCGCCGCCGTGGTGGTCGTGCGGCACGGCAAATTCCTGCACGGAAAAAATCGGGCGGTGCTTTCTCCCGGGTCTGCTTCACGCACGCCGCGGCGCTGTGGTCGCCGTGGCCGTGCGAGCAGTATACGGCGCCGGCGCTCAGACAAAGCGGCGCAAGGCCGGGGACATACCCGTCCTCATAGGGGTCGGTCACGATGGAGTATTCCCGATACTCCATGCAAAAGCACGAGTGGCCGAGCCATTGGATCTTCACTTCATTCATGCGTCTGCATCTCCTTTCGCGCCGCGGCGAGCAGCGCTTCCTTTTCGTTCGGCACCTCTTCGTCCAGCACAAGATCGAGCAGCCGGGAGAGCGTCTCCCCCACCGCCGCCCCCGGCTTCAGGCCGAGCGCCAGAAGATCGTTCCCGCTCACGGCGAGGTCTTTGACGTGCAGGCAGCCCGCTCGGCGGTGATCTCATGTAAGATCCGCTCGTCCTCGTCCGCGAGCGCGGTCAGCCGCGCGGCGGCTTCGGGCGCGTGCGCCGCCGCGTCCGCGCGCCGGACGAGCAGCAGATCGTGCATATTCTTCTCCCCGATCTTCGCCAGCAGGCGGCGCAGGTCCTTTTTGCCGTGGCCGGTGCGCATCTCGTGGTTTTCCACGAGCGTGACCACCCGCTCGCGCGCGGCATTGTCGCAGCGCAGAGCCCGCAGCGCCGCGTCCGCAATGCGCGCGCTTACCGCCGGATGGCCGGGGAAGCGGCCGAATCCGGCCTGCGCGTCATACCGGAACGTCTCCGGCTTGCCGCTGTCGTGAAAGAGCATCGTAAGCCGGAGGACGCTCTCGGGCGCGATGGCGTCCACGGCGTGCGCCGTGTGGCCCCACACGTCCCAGCAGTGGTTCTGCGGGCGGCGCGTGTCAAAGCCCCGCATCGGCGCAAGCTCCGGAAGGATCACAAAAACACCTCCGGGAAGGCGAGCAGCATCTCCCCCGCGCCGCGCGCGCAGAGGATGCCCTTGAGCTCCGAGAAAATACGCTCGGGGAAATGTTGCGCAGCAGCTCCCGGTTTTCCCGCAGCGCCGCGGCGGTTTTCTCCTCGATGGTCAGACCGAACCGCGCCGCGAAGCGCAGCGCGCGCAAAATGCGCAGCGCGTCCTCCCGGAAGCGCTCGCCGGGGTCGCCGACGCAGCGGAGGACACCGTTCCTGAGATCCTCCCGCCCGCCGAAATCGTCCCGCAGACCGCGCACGGGGCTGTACGCCATGGCGTTCACCGTGAAATCGCGCCGCGCGAGATCGGCGTGGATGTCGCGCACAAACGAAACGCGGTCCGGGTGGCGGCAGTCGGAGTAGCCGCTCTCGGTGCGGAACGTCGTGATCTCAGAGGGCCGGACGGCGTGAGCAGCGTGAGCGTGCCGTGCTTCAGCCCGGTCTCGATCACGCGCTCTCCGGCAAAGACATTTTTCATTGCCTCCGGCGGCGCGGCGGTGCAGAGATCCCAGTCGTGCGGCTCGATGCCGAGCAGCGAATCGCGCACGCATCCGCCCACGGCGTAGCTCTCCCACCCGGCGCTCTCCAGTTTTTTCAGCGCGCGAGCGGCGTCCTCCGGCAGTCTCATCGCGGGCCCTCCCTTTCCTTTTTCTGCAGTATACCACACGCCGCGCCCCGCCGAAAGCCCCCGGCGTTGACGTGCGGAAAAAAATCGGGTATATTGCTCATATATTCTTTCTATATGAGAGGCTCTGCCTATGAAAAAGCAAGGCATCCGCACTCTTGCCGCGGCGCTGCTCGCGGCGCTCCTTCTCGGCGCGCTCCCGGCGCTCGCCGCCGACGGGGAGGACGGTGCGAAGAAAGCAGCACGATCGACTTTCTCTCCTACGAGGAAGCGGTGACGTATTTCGACTTTGACACCGCCGCAAGCAACTGGTGCACGAATTTCGGCATGGATCCCACCGTGTCGCTCGAGGAGGCAAAGGCCGCCATTCTCCACGGCACGGACCGCGAGCTCGTCATCCGGCTCGCCACGTTCGCGCGCGACGTTGGTTACGGCGACGAAAAAGCTCATCGTGACGAATGCCTTCCGCCCGGCGTGCTATCAGGAGGTCATCGGCCTGCACGACTCCAACGCCAACACCGGCCCCTTCCGCCGCGCGCGCTCTGGAACGGACGGAGCGTCACGAATTTCTGGTGGGACGCCGAGACCGCCCCCGGCTGGCCGGAGGACTATGCCATTGACCTTTCCGCCTACGATATCCAGACGCTCGATCTGCGCTACTACTACCGCGCCGCGCTGCGGCTATGGGATAACACCTGGGCAAACGGCTACTACGCCCGCCCCGGATGCAGCGGCCACAACTCCGGCAACGCGATGGATATATCGAACTACTGGCTCGGGGCGAATTTCAAAACAAGCTACGCCAACCCCAAAACCGGCGTCGTGTACCACATGGCGGACTACGGGCTTTATAAGCCGCTCCAGCCCTCGGCGACGACCGCGGGTGAAACGTGGCACATCACGTCCTCGCAGGAGGTGCTCGCGCTCGGCAATTACGACAACGCCCTTCTCTCCGGCTACGAGATCGTGTACGCGCTCTATTATAACCCGTCGCTGCGCGGTTGGTCGATGGCGGACGGGCGCGGAGTGTACATCGGCGCGGGCGTCACGGTATTGCAGATCGAGCTCTGCCGCCGCGGGGCTGCTCGAGGAAAAATACATCACCGGCTACTTCTGCTCCAAAACCGACGAGGCCGTGCGCGCCTTCCAGTCGCAGCAGGGACTCGTGTCGGACGGCATCGCGGGCAGTGGCACGGTCAACGCCTTGCTCAGCGAAGAGCCGCGCACCGGCGACACGGCCGCGCCCGAGCTGACGGCCTCGACCATCGGCGCGGCGACCTCCAAAGGCTTCTCGCTCTTCCTCTCCGGCACGGACGAGAAGGGGCTCAACGCCTTCCGCGTCGATACGCGCGGCGAGGGCGACGACGTGTGGGTCACGCGCTACTACAACGTCCCGTCTCCGGCTCCGGCACGCTCGACGTGGACATCTGGCGGCAGGGCAATTATGCGGTGCGCGCCGCCGCGTGCGACACGGACGGAAACGAAAGCCCGCTTGCCGACGTCGGCACGGTGTTCATCGATACGACAAGCCCCGTCATCCGCTCGCTCACGATCACCGACATCACCGAAACCGGCTTCTCGCTGCACCACCGCGTCACCGATAACGGCACGCTCGCGGGGCTGAGCGTCACGCTCACGTCGGATACAGGGGCAACGCGCAGCTCCTTCCTCGTCACCGACGGCGAGCGATTTCCGTGGTCGGCGGAGGGGGCTGACTGAGGGCGTGTGGACGATCTCCGTCACGGCCTCCGACGCCGCCGGGAACGAGAGCCGCTACACGTTCGACTGGAAATACACCGCCGGGACCGCGCGGCCTGGTCTCACCGTCGCCCGCCTCGGCGCGCCGTAACACAAAGGTGCAAAAAGCCAAAATGTATAAAACGACCTCCTCTGCGGAAACACTAACGTTTGCCAGAGGAGGTTTTTTGCTATATATGCAGGGGAAAGGTAGAGATTTGCGGCGTCAACACCTCGAAGCTCGCCGTGCTCGACAGCGCCACGACGCGCCGGCTGCTGCTGCGCGTCCGGCAGGGCGACAAGTCCGCCCGCGAAGAGCTGATCGCGGGCAATCTGCGGCTCGTGCTGTCCGTCATCCAGCATTTGGTCGGCATCGGCTGGCTGACGCCATCGCATGCGTACGAACAACGCCAGCCGCTCGAAAGGCAGCCGAATTCGGCTGTAATACCACTGCTATATTCAATTAATTCATAAATCGAGAACGAAGACGACCAGAGAACCGTTGTGGCGCAACTGGCGCATCTGGCGATCGGCGGTGATCAGTCGGTCAGCGCGAGGCGACGCGTGGCTCGCGGCTTCGGCCCAGCAGCGCATGAAGATGCGC